>OIXG01002133.1_pt1 | contig 16011 bp, 15 predicted proteins | sample 1587731 | NCBI WGS metagenome assembly OIXG01 (sample SAMEA3888908, study PRJEB22519) | human gut metagenome | biome: human gut; feature: human-associated habitat; material: faeces | place: Denmark | collected 2010
CCATATTCTTTCTTTGTTCTATTCTATTTTTACTATTTTATCTTTGTTTCTTATCCGTCTGCCTTTTCAACAGATTTTACCCTCAAAAGATAAATGTCCTGTTCAGCTCCATCTCCTCCTAATAATCCGGAAACGTCCCCATAATGACCGGATACCGCATCTTCTGCCACAGTTTCACATTGTAAAAGATCTGTATCTTTGTCAGCTGAACACTGCGATACCAAGTATTTTCCAGTCCTCCATAACCCACACGTGAAATTCATCTTCCTCCATGGTTCCCTTGAAGGTAAGTTTTCCTAGTCAGTCTTCTATCTTTTGTGTATGCATCCCATCATGATGCTCCGCCACATATGACTTAATCTCCTCATATGTTACTTTACTCTCCGCAGCCGTCAAATCCATCTCATCCATATCAAGTTTCACATTCACATGATGTTTCGCTTCATGGAGTTTGGACAAAAGGCATACCGTCTCGCAATGCACCGTCCCGGGGAACATATCAACCGCCACAGCTTTCTCCATCTTATAACCGCTTGCCTCAAATACGGCAAGATCCCTTGCCAGACTTGTTGGCTTGCAGGAAATGTAGACAATGCGGTCTACGCCGTAATCGATGATCTTCGTCAGTGCCTTGGGATGAATACCGTCACGCGGCGGATCTAAAATGATAAGATCCGGCTTTTCGTCGATCGTGTCTAAGACCTTCAAGACATCCCCTGCAATAAATTCGCAGTTATGTAAACCATTTAATTCTGCATTCTTCTTTGCAGCTTCTACCGCTTCTTCAACGATTTCCACCCCGATCACCTTTTTGGCAACCGGTGCCATCAACTGTGCGATCGTTCCGGTACCGGAGTAAAGATCAAATACGATCTTGTCCTTTTCCCCGTTTTCGTTCAGAGAACCGATATAGGAACGCGCTGTCTCATACAGAACCTCTGCGCCCAGCGAGTTTGTCTGAAAGAAAGAAAACTCCGTGATCTTAAAACGCAGTCCCAGTAATTCCTCGTAAAAATAATCCTGTCCGTATAAGATCTCTGTCTTATCATTCTTAACTACATCTGCAACACTGTCATTATACGTGTGCAGAACACCTACCAGTTTTCCGGTTAAGTCAAGTTTACATAATTCATTTACAAGCGGCTGCAGATCATAGGTGCCCAGTGTTGTTGTGACAAGTGCAACCATCAGCTCTCCTGTTTTCACAGCACGTCTGACAAGCAGGTGACGCAGATATCCGGTCTGTCTCATACGATGATAAAACGGAATATCATTCTCCTGCCCCCAGGTAAGCACTGCGGAAAGCACTTTTCTGAAATCAGGATCTACGATCTGGCACTGGTCTACCGTCACAATATCATAAAAGCTGCCACGCTTATGCATACCAAGGCTGAGCGGACCGTCCTTATAAGCATCTCCAAAAGAAAACTCCATCTTATTCCGATAGCCATACCGGATCGGACTTGGTTTAATGCCTTCAAATACATAATCCGGCTTCTGATTCTGACTTATGTAAACTTCGTCAAGGATCTGTTTCACCTGATTTTCTTTGATGGAAAGCTGTGCTTCATATGGCAGGTTCTGATAATTACAGCCACCGCAGATTCCAAAATGCGGACATGGAGAAGCTATCTCGTCCGGTGCTTTTTCCAGAATTTCCAGCACATTTGCTTCTGCTCTGCCCTTTTTCTTTTTTGTGATGCGGCAGCTCACCTTCTGCCCCGGTATTGTATTTTTTACAATGACCTTGGTATCCTCTACACTCATAATACCTTTATTCGGAAATTGAATGCGCTCAATCACGCCCTCTACGATCTCACCCTTTTTCATAGTACTCCTTTTCGCTGTCGCTTGATTTTGTTACCATACTCGAAAAGCATGCTGCCATGCAGCATCCGCACTTCGTGCTCTCTACTTTTCTCGTTGTACGTTCGGTCAAAATCAAATGCCAGCTTCGCTGTCGCTTGATTTTGTTACCTCACTACAAAACGGGATTCCATCGGAATGGAATCCCGTTCAATGCGTTCTGTTCTGTTTCGATTTATTCCTCTGTCTCGTCTGCCTTTGCATCTACTTTTTCAGTATCTTCTTCATCAAAGAAATCATCATCAAAGTCATCATCGAAATCATCTTCGAAGTCTTCCAGATAATCCGGTGTGAAATACAGATATACTGCATATGCGATGCCTGCTACTGCTGCAATAGCTCCAATGATCGCAAGAGCCCAGAGAATTGCTCTTGGAAATTTCTTTTCCTCTTCTTCCTTCTTCAGGAAGTCATTTGCCTTGATCATTGCTGCAATGTCTTCTACCTTTAATTTGTTCATGTTAATTCCGCCTTTCTTATATTTGATTTGTAACGGCTCAGCACCATACAGATTTGTGATCAGCCGGTCTTTTATCAGTACCTTTACTTCGCTTAATTTTTAGATAGTATACCACATTTTCCGCTTCATTACTACCAGTATTTTCTGCATAGCCCGGTAAAAAAAACAAAAACATAAATTCCGCAATCAGATCTTCTGCAGCTTTGCGAAAGCCGCATACATAACCTTCTGCCCATACGCATTGAAATTGACGGTAACCTTGGTATCCTTCGGTCCCGGCTCCATTTTCAGCACAACGCCTTCTCCAAATTTCATATGGCGCACCTTATCCCCGACCGTATACTGTACAGAAGCATACGCAGGCTTTGCCGGCGTCTGTGCAATAAACGGCTTGACCTTTTCCGGTGTTACCGCAGGCTTACGAAGGCTTGCGGATCTTGCGATCGTCTGGCTGCCCGGTGTCACGTAGACCGGCTTTACAGTTGCTTTCGGCTTACTACTGCTTCCATGCTCTACAGGTTTTTTTATGCCACTTGCGGAAAATGTATTGGCACTGAATGTCTTTCCGAATTCCTGCCTTCCCTGCCCAAATGAAAGCGATCCCGAACTGTACGGCTTCTGCTTAAACAGGCTCTTCTCGTAGGAGTCATCCTCATAATCACTGAAGCTTCTCTTATAAACAGGCAGTTTATTGTCTAAAAGCTCTTCCGGGATCTCCTTGATGAAACGGCTGATCGGATTATACTGTGTTTCGCCGCGCACCATACGCTGCTTCGCTGCTGTGATCGTCAGATCCTTTTTGGCTCTTGTGATACCTACATATGCCAGCCTGCGCTCTTCCTCCAGCTCGGAGCTGTCGTCCGCTGTGATGGTCATATAGCTTGGGAAGATGCCATCCTCCATACCTGCCAGATAAACATGGGAAAATTCCAGTCCCTTTGCACTGTGCAGCGTCATCAGAAGCACTCTGTCCTGCTCCTCATCCACGTTATCAATATCCGCAACAAGTGCGACTTCTTCCAAAAAGCCGGAAAGTGTCGCCTCCTCATGCTCCGACTCATAGGCAACAACCTTGGAAAGGAGTTCATCCACGTTTTCCATGCGGCTTTGAGCCTCTTCCTGCTCTCCCTCTGCCTGCAGCAGATCCATATAGCCCGTTGTATCGATGATATCCTGCAAAAGCTCTTCCAGCCCGTAAACAGTCAGACGGCTTCTGAATACCTGTATCATATTGACAAACGGTGTGATCTTGGCTGCGCTTTTGCCGAGTGTCGGGATCTGTTCCGCCTGCCGCAATGCATCATAAAAACTCAGATTATTTTCGTCTGCATAATTCTGTACCTTTGCAATCGTTGTCGCACCGATCCCACGCTTAGGGATATTGATGATACGTTTTACCGCCACATCATCGCGTCCGTTATCGATCGTCTTTAAATACGCCAGCAGATCCTTGATCTCCTTCCGGGCGTAGAAATTTACGCCGCCCACGATCGTATAAGGAATACCGGATCGTACAAACTGCTCCTCCAGCATACGGGACTGGGCATTTGTCCGGTAAAGCACCGCGCAGTCCTGAAACGCTGCCTCTCCTGTCCGCTGCTTTTTCTTAATATCGGAAGCAATAAATTCCGCTTCTTCGTAAGCCATGTCAAACTGACGGAAATGGATCCGGTTTCCCGCTCCCTGATCCGTCCAGAGTGCTTTGTCCTTCCGCCCTACGTTATTGCGGATCACGGCATTTGCCGCATCCAGAATATTCTGGCTGGATCTGTAGTTCTGCTCCAGTTTGATCACATGCGCATCCGGGAATACTGACTCGAAATCCAATATATTGCGGATGTTAGCGCCACGGAACTTGTAAATAGACTGGTCATCATCCCCTACAACGCATAAATTACGGTTAGCCGCAGACAACAACTTGATCAGCTCAAACTGTGCTGTATTGGTATCCTGATACTCATCCACCATAATATATTGCAGACGATCCTGATAATTCTGGCAGACCTCCGGGCACGCCTTAAACAGCTCCACAGTCTGCATGATCAGATCATCAAAATCCATGGCATTATTCTTCCGCAAAGCTGCCTGATATTCCCGGTAAGCCTTGCCGATCCGCTGCTTGGTAAAATCCCCAAATGCATGCATTTCGTATTCCTGCGGTGTGATCAGAGAATCCTTGGCAGAAGAGATCGCAGATAAGATCGTACGCTCCTTGAGCATCTTCGTGTCGATCTCCAGACGTTTACACACGTCCTTCATCACAGTCTTCTGATCGTCCGTATCATAGATCGTAAAATTGTTATCATAACCGATCCTGTCTGCATAACGGCGCAGGATCCGCACACAGCTGGAGTGAAAGGTGGAAACCCAGATGCTCTCCGATCCCATCCCGACAAGGGCATCCACACGGTTCCGCATTTCCTGCGCTGCTTTATTGGTAAAGGTGATCGCCATGATGTTCCATGGGCTGACCTGACATTCCTCGATCAGATAGGCGATCCTGTGGGTAAGCACTCTTGTCTTACCGCTTCCCGCACCTGCAAGGATCAGGACAGGACCTTCTGTCTGCAAAACTGCCTCCTTCTGCTTTTCATTTAATGTATCGTAAATACTCATACATTCCTCCGTATTCAAACAAATGTTCGTTATCTTTCCTATTATAACACTGCTACAACAATTCCTGCAATAATGACAGCCGCACAAATCAGTTTATAACCGATATTTTTTTCATGGAAGATAAACTTACCCGCAAGGATCGTCACAATACAGCCGGATTGCTTGATCAGTGTCATAATACTGATCCGGCTTTCCGGGTTTGCATTTGCCAGAAAAAGCGACCGGTCTGCAATGACAAACAAAATGGCAAGCAGCCAGATCCAAGGGTTTTTCAATGACTCCTTCACGTGGATCTTTTCTTTTGCGATAATTATGTAAACCAGATAGTACAGCACCAGAAACAGCATATACCAGAACTGCAGCTGTGCACTTGTAATATCCTTTGTCAGTATTTTATCCAGAAGTCCCGATATCGCATTCAGCATACAGGAAGCCAGTGCAAACAGGACTAAAATGACCGGTACATGTTCTTCATTTTGCTGTTCCTTAATTTTCTGTTTTTCTGAAATCGTACACGCAGTACCGCTATCTGTCTGTATATCAGAGTTTTCCCGTACCTTCTTCTGCATTCTGCAAACCATTGGCCATTTCGGTCTTTTCAGCATCAGAAGTCCGACACAGACAAGTAATAACCCGATCATCTGATTTCCCGACAGTACCTCATGCTGCACGATCACCGCCAGCAGTGTGGCAAACAGCACACGTGACAGGTCTAAAAGCCCGTACAGACTGATCGGCATTTTCTTGATGGCTTTAAAGCTGCACATCCATGCCAGAAAAATGATAAAAGACTTAAATGCCACCGCAGGCAGGAAATGCATATCCATCTGCGCTGCATTTTTCACATCCGGGCATACAAATAAAAAAGCAAACAGTGTATAGAAAAACAACACTTCCATGACACTGCTTCTCTGCAATGATTTCTTTTTAACAATCTCTCTTGTACCTTTTAAAACACCATAATTTAAAACGAATAACATCCACATAAATAATATTCTCCCGATTTTCCTCGGATAACGTATCATACTTTTCCCTGTCTTGCAAATAGTTTTCATTTAGTCACGCCATGCAGAATCTTTCATACTTTATAAAGAGGGCTGTTGCCCATCAAAAAAAGGAGGATACGATTATGAACAGAAAAAAGAAACGCAGCATCTGTCTGCTCCTGCTGACGGCACTTGTCACACTTTCTCTGACGGGCTGCGGGCAGAAAGAAAAAGTCACCGGAGAAAAAGTCGTGCTGAATGAAGTAGCACATTCCATCTTCTATGCCCCGATGTATGTGGCGATCGAAGAAGGCTATTTTGCAGAGGAAGGCATTGATCTGACACTGGTGACCGGCTTTGGTGCAGACAAAACAATGACCGCCGTTTTGTCCGGTGAAGCGGATATCGGATTTATGGAACCGGAATCCACGATCTACACGTATCTGGGCGAAACCGACGACCCAGTGATCAACTTTGCACAGCTGACGCAGCGTGCAGGGAACTTTATGGTTGCAAGGGATGACAGCGACTTTTCCTGGCAGGATCTGAAAGGAAAGACTGTTCTTGGCGGGCGCGCAGGCGGTATGCCCGAAATGGTCTTTGAATACATTCTGAAGAAAAACGGTATTGACCCGGCAAAAGATCTGACGATCGACCAGAGCATCGACTTTGGTTCCACTGCTGCTGCCTTCAGTGGCGGAAAAGGGGATTACACCGTAGAATTTGAGCCATCCGCTACCGCACTCGAATCCATGGATGCAGGCTATCATGTAGTCGCTTCCCTCGGTGTGGATTCCGGTTATGTTCCGTATACCTGCTTCTCCGCAAAGAAAAGTTATGTAAATCAAAACGCAGCTACAGTCCAGAAATTTACCAATGCGCTGCAGAAGGGAATGGATTATGTTGCAGGCCACACCCCGGAAGAGATCGCCAAAGTGATCAAACCACAGTTTAAGGAAACAGACGAGGCAACACTGGAAACGATCATCAGCCGGTACTACAGCCAGGATACCTGGAAAACAGACCTGATCCTGCAACAGGACAGCTTCACACTGCTGGAAGATATTCTGATCGATGCAGGGCAGTTATCAGATTATGTAAACTACGAAGATCTTGTCACAACCAAATTTGCAGAAGAAGCGAAGAAATAATCAGCTGAACAATCTTAAAATAAAGAATGTGACAGGAATTTACCATCACAAAAACAAGAGACAGAGATCAGCACTACTTCTGATCTCTGTCTCTTTTCTTTTATCCTTCTTTATAAAATTGTTCTATAATCCCATCTGCAAGCACTCTGGCGAATAAGGTACCCTGTTCCCCCATCTCCTGGTATACGAAAAGCTCTTTGCGGAGATTTCCCTCTCTGCTCTGCTTTGCGGCTTCTTCAACCGCTCCATTCAGACTCTGGAGGAAATCCAAAATCTGTCTGCTGATATATTTGTCATTCTGTTTTTCGAGAAACTCTCCTATCTTTACAGCCTGCTCATCAATTTCATTCCTAAGAGCTGAAATATTCTGCCTTTCTCCTGTATAAACGGCTCTCGCATAATCTGCAAGTTTTTCTGTATATGCAGTAAAAATCTGACTTAAGCGGCTCGTCATGCTGACCGGATAAAAAGCGCTGTAAATAGTTGCAAGCTCTCCCGGGACTTCCAAAAGATACTCAAGACTCTGCTCTGTTCTTTCTTCCGTTCCGCTAAAGGAAGCCATATACAATTGCAGGAAGCCAAGATACTGATATACCACCTTGTTAAAGTCACTTACAATCTGCAGCTCATCCAGTCCCTGCTTTTCCTCAAAACGTTTTCCTTCACAAATATTCAGTTTATCTCCTACCCGCAGATTATAGGGATTTACCCCGGGATTTGCAAGCAGTATCAATGGTACCGTTGTCTTATACTGCTTCGCCAGCTTATAAAGCGTATCTCCTTTTTGAATCTCATGCACCGTCATCTGACATTTCATAACTGCCTCCATAGGTTGTTATCATTCCCTATCAGTATATGAAAACCGGACGGCATATGTGAATCTCTAATAGCTTCTGATCTTATCCTCCGAATCATCGTTTGTCTTATCAATCTTCCGGATCACCACAAAATAACTGTAATTGTCACTGACTCTGATCTCGACCCGGTCGCCAACCTTATGTCTCATCAGTGCTTTTCCCATCGGAGACTCAATACTGATCAGATTTTCCAGCGAATTGCTTCTTACCGTAGTTACAATACGATAAGTCTCCTCACAGTCATCCTCCTCCACATAAACAGTCACCGTATTATTCATACCGACTTCATCTGCTTTTGAATCATCGGAAATGACCTGTGCTGTTTTGATCATACGCTCCAGATAGCGGATCCTGCTCTCATTTTTATTCTTCTCTTTTTTAGCAGCATGATATTCAAAGTTTTCACTTAAGTCCCCATGTGCCCTTGTCTCTTTTACCGCTTCCAGAAGCTCCGGTCTTTTTACCAGCTTCCGGTATTCGATCTCCTGCTGCATTTTATCTATATCAGACTGTGTTAATTGGTCTCTCATAACGTCAACTCCTTCTGTCCAAAATAAGTTCTGATCTTCTCCTCATTCAGTTCTTCCCCGATCACGATCAGAACCTCCTGTCCTTTTTCCACTTCTTTTACGGTCATGGCATCCTGCATCGCATTCAGCTCCAGCCATTTATCATCCTTACGGATAAAGCCTTTCACCCGGAAGATCTTTCCGCATTCTGCATCCTGCAGTACCGCAGATACCGTCTGCCGCATCTTCTCTTCTGTCATACCCAGATTCAGGAAATACACAGACTGGAAGCCGTCCTGTTCCCCGGACAGCTTCACATGATCCGCCGGTTTATACCCGCTTGTCATGATCTTTTGATAGTCTTCCTCTTTCAACAGAGCCCAGTCCTTGCAGATCATCACATCTGCAAGCTGTCTGTCGCATTTGATCCGCTGCATGGCACGCCCGATATGTGCCTTTGTCCTTTCGATCTCCTGCTCCGTGGCTTCCTGCACCTTGCTGAATAAGATAACGCCCGCACCTGCAACCTCGGAAGCCAGCAGATAATCGGCGTTTTCAGACATTTCATCCGGCAGTTTCGCATCTACCACAGCGATCACATTTCCGATCTCATACCACTGATCCAGCGGTTCTTCCCGCAGGGTATCAAAAAATTCGTCCACATCGAAAATACCGGATGGCTCGATCAGCACCCTGTCAAAGCCCCGCATTCCCATGGAGATCAGCTTTGTTTTAAACCGGCGCTTATGGCAGTCCTTATCACAGCCGCCCGCTACCATTTCCAGATCACAATGATCGCCCAGAAGATCCTGCATCAGCAGCATATCAACATTGACTGCGCCGAAATCATTTTCCAGAATACAGATATGCTCACCTTTTCCGATCAGATAAGACGCATATTTCTTTAAAAAAGTTGACTTCCCGCTTCCTAAAAATCCGGTGATCAGATCCACCTTGATCATTTGATTCACATCCTTTGTCAAATAGTTTTCCTTTTAATACACATATGCTGTGTCTACATCAATAACCACATAGTAATCCGGCCACTTTTCCCATACTTTCATTTGTATGATGTCTTTCAATTCTTCCTGTGACAGCTTAAAATCAGCCGGTATAACCACATCAAATATCATATTGTGGTGTGTCGTACCTGTCACCATACGGAAATCATGGATCGTAAGCCGTTCATCAATGGCTTTTACAAGCTTTACCATTTCTTCCTTCATTTCAACTGTTTTTACATTGCCAACATCGATCGGATCCATATGGATCACAGTCTCGCAATGCAGCTTTTCCTTCAGCTCCCGTTCTATCCGGTCGATCAGATCATGCAGTTCATAAATATTACCATCCCCTGATACCTCTGCATGCAATGATACCATTACTCTTCCCGGTCCGTAATCATGCACTGCCATATCATGGATTCCCAGCACCTCCTCATGCTGCATGACAAGTTCTTTGATCTCTTTGACAAATTCCGGATCCGGAGCCTGTCCCAGCAATGGGCTTACTGTTTCCTTTGCCGCACCTATGCCTGCTGCCAGGATAAAGACAGCAACCAGAATACCGCAATATCCATCTATGTTGATCCCTGTTACCGCTAAAAACAGCATTGCCAGCAGTACAACTGTCGTAGCAGCCGCATCACTCAGGCTGTCCGTTGCCGTTGCTGCCATCGTTGCAGATCTGATCTTTTTTCCGATGGCATGATTATAATATGCCATGTACAGTTTAACCAGAATGGATGCTGATAACACAGCGATAGACAGCGTACTGATCTGTACACTGACCGGATGCAATATCTTCTGCACCGAATTTTTTGCCAGTTCCACGCCCATTAAAAGGATCAGAAAGGAAACACCGAGCCCTGCCAGATATTCGATCCTTCCATGTCCAAACGGGTGATCCAGATCAGGCTTTTTCCCGGAGAAGACAAAACCGATCAGCGAAATAAAGGAAGATCCCGCATCTGACAGATTGTTAAAGGCATCTGCCATGATCGCAATAGATCCACTGAGAAAACCTGCCAGATACTTTCCTGCAAACAGGCAGATATTTAAAAAAATGCCCACAACAGCACCTAATGTACCATATACTCTTCTCTTTTTCTCTTCACTGTCGGATTCTCTGATCCAGAACTTAGCCAAACACGTTATCATATTGTACTCTCCCAAATAATGATTCAATTTTACTCTTCATACAAATATAAATCAATATCTACCGCCCCTTCGATACCGGGAACTTTTCCCGATTCCGTAAACTGCCACATCGTAAATGCATAGGGGAAATCCGGCTGCATCCTATAATCTGCCAGCCAGAGCGGATAAGCTGTCAGCTCCTCCAAATATAATACTGTTGTCAGCCGCTTTGCATTGGCATAGACCATTGGCTGATAGCCTGCTGCCTGCACAGCATCACAAAACGCCGCCGTGATCTTAGTCAGCTGCTTTCCTGTCAGTTCATCTGTTCTTGCCGTATCATAAAGGATCGGCTCTGTATCAAATACGATCGGCATTTCCATTTCCTGCCCTTCGATTGCCTGCAGGACAAATGCTGCCTCTTCTCTTGCCTCCTCCTCGGAAATGGCTGCGGAAAAGAAATAGACACCTGTTTTCAGTCCCTGCTCCTTTGCACCTCTCAGATTTTCATAAAACCGATCATCCATAACCAGCTTCCCGCTGCCATATCCCCTTAGCCCTATCCGCAGCATGACATAGGAAATGCCTGCGTTTTTCACCTGCTCCCAGTCAATATTTCCCTGAAATTTGGAAACATCGATACCAAGCATAGTCTGATAGCCCTGCGCCTCATACCGTTTCGTCAGATCTTCTCCCGAAAAGGCAGACAATGTATACGGATTTTGCGCAACATCCGTCAGAAGCGGTACACGCAGATAGCCTTCTGCAATATCATAGACCACAGTCGTCTGTGCTTCCTTTTCCATATCCGACACATAAGGAATCTGTTTTCCTTTTTCTGCCACGATCCATGCCTGCTGCTCTTCTGCCTGCTTCTGCGCCTTTTCCCCGGCTGCTTCCTGTACCGCCTGCTGCGAGTCCTGCTCTGGTGTATCCTGCGTGGCTTTTGTCTGCTCTGTCAGAACCGCTTCTGTCTGCATGCTCCGGTTTTGCCTCGCCGCCACAGCTCCCAGTGTCAGACCGGCCGCTGTCAGCAGAAAAAGACATCCCAGCACAATGCCTGCGCGCTCTGCCAGACGTTTTTTCCTGCGTCCCATAAAAACGGAACCGGCAAAAAAGAGAGCTGCAAACAGTAATGCACCCATTCCGAGGATGGGAAGACTGCTGCCCGGATTTTTTCCGCCTTCTGCAAGCTCCTGTATGCTACTCTCCAGACTTCCCTGATCTGTTTCCTGCCGACTTTCCTGTTCCGCCGCAAGCTCCTTAACCGTGTCCTCTGTCTGCGCCGCAATGCCAAGCTCTTCTGCCGTTCTGGTGACGCTGTTTGTCTGTGTATACAGAAAGTACCCATTATACAGCCGTGCACAGATCTCCTGCTCCGCCGTCTGTCCTATGATCCTGATCTCCGTTCCCGCCTCATCAAACGGAAGCAGCTCCGACCATGTCTTTCCGCCATCTGTGCTGTAATCATAATAGACAAGTCGGCTCTGCGCATCTGTTCCGGTCAGCGTATAAAGCTGTGCATCCTCTTCTGTCCCCGTCCAGGTAAGCACCGCTGTCTCCGGCTCCGTCGTATCGTGGGAAATCGCTGTCTCCGGTGCTCTGTATCCGTTTTTGACATATGCCGAATAGTCGTTTCCAAGAGAGGTACTGACAAGTCCGTAATACTTTGCAAGTGCCGTCGCATCAAGACGTCCCATTTCCTGCCAGTCCTCGGGGCTGTCCAGATATGCCCGGTCCATGGCATGATCCGCATAGGCATGCTCCACCAGGATACACGGCAGATCCAGTGCCGCCGATTCCCGGATAATCCCATAATAATCCGTTCCACTGTCATTTAACCGCGTTTTGACACCACGGATCGTCAGACCATGCTCCGAAAGCTGGGACAGGATGATATCTCCCAGCGCATGCATTTTGGCATTTGCCAGCCCTGTGCTGGGAATCCACACCTCTGATCCGTACATCGTATGATTTTCGGACATATTAAAATGGAGGCTGACCATAACATCTGCCTCCACACTTTTTGCATATTCTGCCCGTTCTTTCAGGGACATATCTTTCTTGTCCGGATTCGTTATGTAAACCTCTGTGTTATCATACTGCTGTAACAGCTCCTGCATTGCCTTTGCTGTCACAAGGTTCATATCCTTTTCCAGAAATCCGTCATAGTTCAGCCCTTCATTGCTGCCACCATGTCCCGGATCGATCACAATTACAAAATTCTCTGCCATATACCCTCTGCTCTGGTTTATTTTTTATTCTTTTTTTCTTCCTTATCAGATTCTTCCGTACTCTGTCTGCTGCTTCTCATCTCATCGATCAGCTTTTCGATCAGAAGCTTCTTTACATATACATCAAAGCTCAGCATACAGATAAAATAAAACTGCTGCAGAAAGTCCCTGGATTCCTCATCTGCATCCGCAAAAGATTTCTGTGCCTGCTCGAAATGCCTTGCCACATCCTTTTTCAGCGTCTGGATCTCTTTTCCTTCCATCTGGAAAACTTCTTCGTAAATATCAGAAAGTGTCAGTCCGTCTTCTTTCCCGAAAAAACGATCTGTGATCGGCTGCAGCAGCTCCTGGATATCACTGATCGACAGAAATCCCTTGAAATAATAGATAAAGATAAGCACCAGAAGATGCTCCTTGGAATATTTCTTTTTCACAGGCGGCGGCAGAAGATCGTTCTTTGCATAATTATTGATCATTGTCTTCGTCAGTATCTTATCCGTTTCCTGCCTTGTCGTACTTTTCAGCCGATGATCCATAAAAGTAGTAACCTGATCCATGTAAAGATCGATATTCGGGATATCTGCCGTTTTGATATAATCTATGCGGTCAAAGCTTTCCATTATGCTGTTTAATAAATCTTCTGTTGAAATTGTCATAATATGCTCCGCTTCTTTCCTGTGTTACGTATTTCTTATTCACTCTACATTATATAGTATTAAAAACTATTTGTAAATGTCTAACTTTTCTTTCTCCGACCGAAAGAATTTCTGTGCCGGTTGACGCTTTGCTTTTCCTGTGCTAAGATAAGAGAAATGTATGACGTTAAAATTTTACAGTGTTAAAGTGTTGGAGGGTAATTATGGTAAAGCAATTAAAATCTGAACCGGTTGATCATCTGTTTGAAGCAATCCTGACCCTGAAATCCAAAGAGGAATGCTATTCTTTTTTTGAAGATCTGTGTACAGTCAATGAGCTGCTCTCTCTTTCCCAGCGTTTTGAAGTTGCTGCCATGTTGAAAGAGCATAAGACCTACTTGGAAATCGCCGAAAAGACCGGTGCATCCACCGCTACTATCAGCCGTGTCAACCGCTCTCTTACTTATGGAAATGACGGCTATGAAATGGTTTTCAGCCGTATGAAGGAAGAATAAAACACCACTGCACCACAGGAATCCGCAGCACGTGGCATCATATAAAAATCCCATGTAGTCATTTCAGGTCTGCATAATTGCATGATTCTGAAATTTCCACATGGGATTTTTTGATATGTTCAAAGCTTATATTACTTCTATTTTCAGTTAAAATGATTTTTCCGTAAACCTACACATCCAGCTTCATATCGCCGTCCTGTAACCATCCAAGCTTTCTCATGCCTGTGGCAAATGCCCAGGAAAGAACACCTGTCAGCAGGAAATGCAGCACAATGATCTTGACGAGGACGATGTTTCCGCTTTCCATGGCTGCCATTGTCTGATAGGTTGTGATCTGTCCGACCAGACCTGCTGTACCCATACCGGAGCCTGTTGCATTATTTGTCATGCCAAATACAAGTGTGGAGACCGGACCAAGCACCGCGCTTGTTAAAATAGCAGGCAGCCAGATGATCGGCTTTTTCACAATATTACCGATCTGCAGCATACTTGTGCCGAGTCCCTGCGCTAAAAGTCCGTTTACCTTATTATCCTTATAGCTTGCAACCGCAAAACCAACCATATTTGCACAGCATCCGACTGTTGCCGCACCTGCTGCCAGACCTGACAGATTTAAGATAATGCCAAGTGCTGCGGAGCTGATCGGCAGTGTCAGGATAATACCCATTAAAACAGAAACGATAATACCGCCGATAAACGGATGTGCCTCTACATTCACATTGACAAGCTGTCCGATAAATGCCATAAAAGCAGAGATCGGAGGCCCTAAGATCAATCCGACCGTACTGCCCGATACAATGCTGACAAGCGGCGTGATCAGAATATCTACCTTCGTCTTACCACTGACAAGATGTCCGATCAGAATCGCAACAAGTGCTGCAATAAAAGCACCAAGCGGTTCGCCGGGACCTGCATAAGTAATCACTCCATCCACTAAAACAGTACCTGCCAGAATCTTGCTGGCAAAAGCACCCATCATGCCTGCAGTAGCCGCAGAGATCACAACAAGCGGACTCTCCTTATATTTCAGTGCCACTCCCACACCGATGCCAGCACCGGTAACAGAAGATGCAACTTTTCCCATCATATAGATGTAAGTACCGATATTTCCCGGGATAAAGCTGCCGATCTGGGAAATGATCGTTCCGATGATCAGTGTTGCAAATAAGCCTGTCGCCATGCCACTCAGACCGTCGATAAAAATTTTGTTCAGTATCTTTTGCAATTTTTCCATGGTATCCTCCTTGACAGTATTTACAGCTGTATATACAGCTGTCTTGTCAGTCAACAAGGGTACCTTATCACATTTTTAATCAGATAGCAAGTATCCTTTTTCAGACAGCGTCTGCTCGATCCGGTCAAGCACATCCTCCGTCTCCGCTTCGATCGTATGGTAATGCACGCCATCCGTAAGCGTGCTCAGCCCTTTTGCATGGCTCTTTTCACACTGTTCCACAAAGCTCTTGGCGTCCTGTCTGCTGTTGATGATCAGATCACAGGTGATCTGCCCATATATTTCATGCGCTACAACCACATCAAGAATATGCCCGCCCAGATCAACAATCGTACACAGTTCATCCAGGATCTGCTGCTGCGTATGTCTGACCTTGACAGAGCGCTTCCTGCCTTTCATTTTCTCTTCTTCATGAAATAACAGATATCCTTTATTGGTAGATAAAATATTTTTATTGACTGCGCGCAAAAGCGCTATATCCTGTACAATAACCTGTCTGCTGACTGCGAGGCATTTCGCCAGATCCGTTCCTGACAGCGGGCTGTCCGACTCTGCCAGCAGCTTTAAGATATTTTCTCTTCTTTTCTCTGCATTCATGCCATTTCCGCTCCTTCCCATATATCCATGTATTACGGTTAAAAATCCGCTCCTTTCTGATTGTAACAAGCCGATAAAAGAATGTAAAATGATTTATTTCATCTTTACTTTTAAAAAAAGGTGTGCTATTCTTACGTTGTCGTAAATGACAGATATATTATTTTGGAGGTAGCCACAATGAACAAAGGTACAGTTAAATGGTTCAACGCTACT
>OIXG01002139.1_pt1 | contig 15971 bp, 21 predicted proteins | sample 1587731 | NCBI WGS metagenome assembly OIXG01 (sample SAMEA3888908, study PRJEB22519) | human gut metagenome | biome: human gut; feature: human-associated habitat; material: faeces | place: Denmark | collected 2010
GGCAAGCTAAAAAATTTTTTCCCCCATGCCGTTACCAGAACATAATGAACGTGCATGCCTATGCCGCATGAATCCGCATGATCGTTACAGGATCGTTTTAGCTCCGACCCGCCAGTATTGGCGGGCTTTTTCTTTTCTCATGCAGGTGCATGAAAACCACTACACAAAGCGGGCAGGCGTGGCGGGGATACGAGCGCGCGCGGAGGGGGACTGGTGGTAGAATGCGGCGCAATGTCAGGGCCGCTGGAGCTTCGGTAATGCCGGGTCAGGTCGGAGGGTCAAAAAAAGAGCGCCCGCAGGATGGTGCTGTGGCGCTCTGGTTGGCTCAAAAAACAGAGCTACTTTTTCTGCTTTTTATCATTGTGATCAAAAGCCAAGCGTGAAGGAGGCTTGCTCGGAGGAGGAGGAGGCGGCGGCGGTGCCTTTGCCTTATCATTTTTTTTCATTGCTAGTAATCCTTTTAGACTCGGTTGTTGGATCACCATAACTTTCTCGCACCATCCTTGATGGTGGCTTGGCGGGAGGCGGTGGCGGTGGCGGTTTTTGCGTTGCTATTTTCTTGGTTTCAGCCATGTTTATCCTTAATATTTTTTCGATGTTCCTTCGATTTAGAATCATCTTCCATCACAGAACGTCTTAATGGAGGAGTTGGAGGTGGTGGCGGTGGTGGTTTTTGATCATTCCTAATGTTACTCATCAAATTCTCCTGACATTTTCTAGAGGGACAATTAGGTAATTGGGTTTATTGTCTTTTCTGGGTGAGGCTGCATCCAGATCGGCACCTAAGAAAAGCATAACTCCTATGATTAGAGGAATCCATGACCAAACTAGGTATTTGGTCGATTCAAAAAGGTTGCTTGACCTCAGTTCATTCTTTTCAGTATTCCAGCTTGCGCATTCTCTAAGCTCTGTAGTGATGTATTCCCAAAGCTTGCGGTCTGGATTATGACTATCATCATATTCAATCTCGTTATCGTCGCAATATTTTCTATAAATAACCTCATAGTCGATAAGCGCCTTATGATGTTCATACAATACATTCGGTGTCGGGCAATACTGAAATTCATTACCCCACATCACATTCTTTAGAAGCAATGATGACCAAAAAAGCAAAGCAAATGAAACTAAAGTAAAGACTGTCGAAATTGTAGCGAAAACGGGATGTTCTTCATATGATGTGTTTTTTACAAGGTAAGTCAATATTGTTGCTGTTATTACGGTGAAACCAAAGATTGCCTGAGCACGCGTGTGTATTTTGTCTTTATTTTCTATCTCTGAAAAATAAAGCTTCTCATAAAATTCTAGGGTTCTTTCTTCTTTCATTTATATATTTCTAATATAAAGTAAAACTCAAACATATCATTTTTTAGTCAGAAAAAAAGCCACTTGAGGTGGCTTATGTTTTTTTATTCTGATAACTCATAAGAAGAAAACTTTATGACATCCTCGCCAAGCCAGTCATTCAGTTCTTCGAAACGCCTTTGCAGCGGCATGAGTTCATTGCGCACAAACACCTTACTAGCCTTCTCGACATCGCCAAATCCCCCAACATTACTAGGCATAATCCCCATCATCTGCGGCGGTACGCGGTGTGCTGCCATCATGTCATCGCGGCTCACATTCTTGATGTTCAGAAACTCATCTTTCGCCGCGACCTCCGACAGCGGGATGATCTGGATGCCGTCCTTTTTACCGTTGGGCGAATACATAAACAGGTTGCGGAAGTTGCCCGGCCCTTTGGCGCTTTTCATGGCTTGGCGGATGTTGTTCACGTCCTCCTGATTCTGTGCCGCATCAGTCATGTACATGATGAACCCGGCGTGACTGCCGTTGATGTAATACTTACGGCGAAACAGCGTAGCTGACTCGTTGAGCAGTGTTGAAGGGATCGCGGAGAGGTAGCCGGGAAGCCCGTAGATTTCCTGGTTAATGTCCGGCTCCATCAGGTGAAAGATGCTACCGTTGGTGAACTCATAAGGCTGGGTGGTCATGCCGTACTGCACGAACCAGTAAGTATCAAGGTCAATCCCGCGCCGGGTGTACTTCGCCAGTGATGGCTCCAGTGACAGGACGCCGCCCAGCCTGTTCGTCCGTTTTTCCAGATAGGCATTACCGAACACAAGATAGTCCTGGACGAAACGGGCAAAAGCCTGCTGGCTGAGCAGGCGGTGGGGGATGTAGGTACTACTGAGAATGTCACGCTTAACGGCAATCGGTGAGCTGTGATGTACAGCGGCGCGATAGGTCCGCGCCAGCCCGTCAAAACTCACCGGCGGCTCATACCAGCGGTCCATTTGCACACATTCTACATAGTCCAGAAGTTCGCGGCGGTCCAGTACAGGAATGGGGTCGCCAAAGCTGAACGCCTGGGTAGTCGCTGTTTCATTGGTTTGTACGTCAGGTGGCATTGCATCCTGTGCGGTATTGTCAGTCATTAAAAAATCTCCACGATGTTGCTTGTATTGGCGGCTTCGCCCTGCAGTGGTTCATTAAATAGTGCGTGCATCGTTGCCCAGGCCAGATCGGCGTGGCTGGCTTCTTCGCTGCGGCTGGCTTCATAGGTCGGGCGGTTGCCACTGGCGGTGGTGGCGCGACGGATTGCCATGAATGACTGCGCAATGTCGGTGTGCCCGGCGTCAAACTCCAGACGGCGGTGGCTGATAATGTCGTATGCCTTGAGCACCAGGGCGTTTTTGACGTTGGGGTTGTAGACAAACTCCCGGACGGCAGGGAAAAAGGCTTTCACGTTTTCGTAAACGCCATGACCGACGCCGGTAGAGTCAATGCCGATGTAGGACACGTTGTACTGCTGGGTAAGCTTGCGGATAGCCTCCGCCTGTGCGCGGAAGTCCATTCCGCGCCACTGGTGGCGCTCAAGGATGCGAAACTTACCGCCGGGCACCATTGGCGGCGCAATGACGACACACCCGGCGCTGTCACCATTCTGCGTGCCTTTTGCCGGGTCATATCCGATCCAGACCTCACGCCAGCCAAACGGACGCAGGGCCAGCGCCTGAAAATCTTCCCAGACTTCCCAGCTGTCCACCATGCAGGCCTGCAGGTCAGCCAGTGGGAAAACGGATGCGAGATCGTCGATGAACTCACACATCAGCAGGTTCTGGTACTCGTCGGGGCTGTACTCCAGGCGCAGCTGGTCGAGGTCGAACAGGTTGCAGCCACCGCGCACGGCGTCCTCCACCGTCACGATCTGTCTGAACTGACCGTCAGCGCAAAGCAGACCGGCAGCAAGGGCTGAGTGGGTCAGGTCGATATCAACGCGATCAGCTTTTGCCCGCCCGCGATTGAACAGGGCGCCGGACCAGAATGGGTAAGCGCTGTGCGTCAGGCTGGAAGGCGTTGAGAAATAGGTCTGGCGCCATTTCTTATGCAGCGCCATGCCGGAGGCGACTTTACGTAGCTCCTGAAATTTCGGGATCCAGAAATACTCATCAAGATACAGGTTGCCGTGGTAGCTCTGCGCGGTGCGGGCGTTGGTCCCGAGAAAATACAGCGTGGCGCCGTTTGGCAGCACCATAGGATCGCCTTTTAATTCCACGTCGACTTCTTTGGCAAACTCAATGATGTACTGCTTAAAAACATGCGCCTGGGCTTTACTGGCTGACAGGAAAATCTGGTTTCGCCCTGTCATCAGGGCGTCCATCAGCGCTTCACGCGCGAAATAATACGTAGCGCCGATCTGGCGCGATTTAAGCACGTTGCGGATGCGGTGCTTAATTCCTGCTTCCCACCAGTGGCGCTGATATTCAAACATTCCGTTGCGGAAAATTTCTTCCAGCTTTTCGATCTGTTCGTCGCTGAACTGGTTTTTTTCAGGTTGTTTGCGGGGGCCGCGGTTGCGGTTTTGCACGTTGGGGTTAAGGTCCGCCTCATTACCGCCGTTGTTAAATTTACCGATGCGGGCGTGGCGCTCGGACTGGCGCGCCAGCAGGTCTATTTCTTTAAAGTCTTTCCCTTCCTTGTGCTCCTTCATGATGAGCAGGCAATAGCGGGCGGCAGTGGTGAGCTGCATCTGATCGAGTGGGCCATATTCGCCCCACTTGTCGCGCTTTTTCCAGCTGTGAACGGTTGCAACTTTTTCGCCCAGCATTTCAGCAATGCGGGCTACGCGGTATCCCTGAAAATACAGCAGTAATGCCTGCCTGCGGGGATCGAGGTCTGCGGGGGTCATCGTTTCCATGGCACAAACATACGGCCTTGCCTGGCGCCTTTCCCCGGCTGGCCTTTGTATGGTTTACCGCACAAGGTCCGCGCGTTGTTTCACCCCCTCCATCGCAGCAACCATAAGGCCTCACAGAGTTATTTGATGGAGTCGGTCACATGGCTGTAAAAGCAAAGCGCTTCCGCATCGGTGTGGAAGGGGCAACGACAGACGGGCGCAATATTGAGCGTGCCTGGCTGGAACAGATGGCGGCGAGCTATGACCCGCAGGTGTATACCGCGTTGATTAATCTGGAGCACATCAAGGGTTACACCCCTGATAGTCCATTCCGCCGTTTCGGGACCGTGGATAAGCTGGAGGCAGAGGAGATTGCAGACGGCCCGCTGAAAGGGAAAATGGCCCTGTATGCGTGGATCACCCCGTCAGAGGACCTGGTGGCGTACACCCGTAATCTGCAAAAGCTGTTTACCTCAATGGAGGTCAATACCAGTTTTGCCGATACCGGCAAAGCTTACCTGGTTGGCCTGGCGGCGACGGATGATCCCGCAAGCCTCGGTACTGAAATGCTGCAGTTTAGCGCCAGCGCCAGAAGTAACCCCCTGGCAGGCCGCAAGCAAAACCCTGAAAACCTCTTTTCCGCCGCAGAAGAAACGCTGATCGAGTGGGAAGAAGTCCAGGACGAAAAGCCCTCCCTGTTTTCCCGCGTTGCCGCGATGTTCACCAAAAAAGAACAGAACGATGAAGCGCGTTTTTCTGACGTGCATCGCGCGGTGGAGCTGATTGCTACTGAACAGCAAAACCTGAGCGAACGTACTGATCACTCCCTGTCTGCGCAGGATGCGCGCATTGCTGAGCTGGAAGCCTCCCTGCAGGAACAGCAGACCGCTTTTGCTGAACTGGAGCAGCGGCTGAGCCAGGAAGACAGCCGCAAAGATTATCGCCAGCGCGCGCCGGGCGGAAACGCACCGGCAGGCACACTGACCAATTGCTGATGGAGCATAAGAACCAATGAAAAAGAAAACCCGTTTTGCCTTTAACGCCTACCTGCAGCAGCTGGCACGCCTGAACAACGTGGAAGTGGAAGAACTTTCCAGCAAATTCACCGTTGAGCCGTCGGTACAGCAGACGCTGGAAGACCAGATCCAGCAGTCCGCTGCCTTTCTGACACTGATTAACATCACCCCGGTGGATGAGCAGTCAGGCCAGCTGCTGGGTCTGGGTGTCGGTAGCACGATTGCCGGTACCACGGATACCACCACCAAAGAGCGCGAACCAACTGACCCGACAGTGATGGCGGACGTGGAATACAAATGCGAGCAGACCAACTTTGATACGGTGCTGACCTACGCAAAGCTGGACCTGTGGGCAAAATTCCAGGATTTCCAGGTACGGATCCGTAACGCCATCGTGAAGCGCCAGGCTCTGGACCGCATCATGATCGGGTTCAACGGCGTGAAGCGTGCCAAAACCTCTGACCGCGACGCCAACCCGATGCTGCAGGACGTAAATAAGGGCTGGCTGCAAAAAATCCGCGAAGATGCGCCGGATCATGTCATGGGCAGCGAAACCAAAGACGGCGTGACCACCAAAGGCGCCGTGAAGGTTGGTAAGGGTGGCGATTATGCCAACCTGGATGCCGTGGTGATGGATGCGGTCAACGAGCTGATCGACCCGGTGTATCAGGATGATGATGATCTGGTGGTGGTCTGTGGCCGTGAGCTGCTGTCTGACAAGTATTTCCCGCTGGTTAACAAAGACCAGGAGAACACGGAGAAGCTGGCCGCTGATCTGATTATCAGCCAGAAACGCATGGGTGGCCTGCAGGCTGTACGCGCGCCGTATTTCCCGGCGAATGCACTGCTGATCACCCGCCTGGATAACCTGTCCATTTACTGGCAGGAAGATACCCGCCGTCGTTCTGTTATCGATAACCCGAAACGTGACCGGGTCGAGAATTTCGAGTCCGTCAATGAAGCGTATGTGGTTGAGGATTACCGCTGCGCGGCGCTAGTCGAAAACATCCAGATGGGGGATTTCAGCGCGCCAGCTGTACCGGAAGGCGAGGGGGCATAACGCATGAGCCTGAGTCCCGCACGGCAGCACCGCCTGCGCGTCCAGGCTGAACAGGCCGCCCGGCAGGGCGGCAATGTTCGCCACGCGACGGGGTATGACCTGATGCTGATGCAGCTGGCGGAGGATCGCCGCCGCCTGAAAGGTATCCAGTCCACCGTGAAGAAAGCCCAAATCAAAGTGGAACTGCTGCCCCGTTATTCCGCCTGGGTGGAGGGGGTGCTGGCTGCTGATGGTGCCCGGCAGGATGACGTGGTGATGTTTGTAATGCTCTGGCGTATCGATGCCGGGGATTATGCCGGTGCGCTGGATGCCGGGCGTCATGCGCTGCGGCACGGATGGGTGATGCCCATCGGAAACCGTAACGTCCAGACGGTGCTGGCAGAGGAAATGGCAGACGCTGCGCAGGCCGCTCTGCTGGCAGGTGAATCTTTCGATGCCGGGTTGTTACTGCAGACACTGGAGCTGACAGACGGCCAGGATATGCCAGACCAGTCACGGGCACGCCTGCATAAAGCGATTGGCGCTGTACTGACCGAAACCAGCCCGGCCTCCGCCCTGAATCACATCAATCATGCGCTGCAGCTTGATCCACGCTGTGGCGTCAAAAAAGAAAAACAGCAGCTGGAGCGCAGATTGCGCAATGACAGCCGTTAACGGAACGTGCCCCGCGCACGGGCGGCACGGGGTGGCGAAAGGCTTTTGCCACATCAAAACCCCGTCCACCGCCCACTATTTCAGGAGAAAGCCCGCATGAAGTTTGTTGCGCCTGAGCAGGCGCCGGAACAGGCGGAAATTATCAAAAATACGCCGTTCTGGCCCGATGTTGATTTATCAGAGTTTCGCAGCGTGATGCGGACGGATGGCACGGTGACGTCACCCCGTATCGGACAACTCATCCGGTCTGCGATGTCAGAGGTCAATGCGGAGCTGTACGACTTCCGCAAGCGCCAGCAGGCGCTGGGATTTATGACACTGGCCGATGTGCCGGCGGACTTGCTGGACGGTAAAAGCGAACGTATTCACCACTACCACAACGCCGTTTATTGCTGGGCACGTGCGCAGGTGAATGAGCGTTACCAGGACTACGACGCCACGGCCTCCGGTGTGAAAAGGGGGGATGAGCTGGCGGAGGCCAGCGGCGACCTGTGGCGTGATGCTCGCTGGGCAATCAGCCGGGTCCAGGATGCGCCTCACTGTACGGTGGAGCTGATCTGATGAAAGTGCGTGCGTACCAGGGTGACACGGTGGACGCGCTTTGCTGGCGTCATTACGGACGCACGCAGGGCGTCACGGAGCAGGTACTGCAGGCAAATCCGGGGCTGGCTGAGCACGGCCCGTTCTTACCACACGGGCTGCAGGTGGAGTTGCCGGATATTGCCACCACTTCCACGGTGCAAACCGTCCAGTTATGGGACTGAAATATGACGCTTGAACGGATCAGCGCCTTCATCACGTACTGCATCGCTGTACTGCTGGCATGGATGGGAGATTTATCGCTTAAGGATGTGTCGACAGTGGGCGGTGTGTTGATTGGCGTGCTGATGCTGGCCATCAACTGGTACTACAAACACAAAACCTACCAGCTGCTGCGCGGCGGAAAAATTACACAGGGGGAATATGAATCCTTCAACCGTTAAACGCTGCCTGGTAGGGGGGGTGCTGGCGATTGCCGCCACCCTGCCGGGCTTTCAGCAACTTCATACCTCAGTGGAAGGGTTGAAGCTGATAGCCGATTACGAGGGCTGCCGCCTGCAGCCGTATCAGTGTGATGCGGGGGTGTGGACCGATGGCATTGGCAATACGTCCGGCGTGGTGCCGGAGAAGACCATTACGGAACGGCAGGCCGCCGGGAGTTTCATCACCAACGTTTTAAGGGTGGAGAAGGCGCTGGATCGCTGTGTCCTGGTGAGCGTACCGCAGAACGTCTATGACGCGCTGGTATCGCTGGCCTTCAACGTGGGAACCGGCAATGCCTGTGGTTCAACCATGGTGAAGTTTATCAATCAGAAGCGCTGGCGCGATGCCTGCTATCAGTTGCCACGCTGGGTATACGTCAAAGGCGTATTTAATCCGGGGCTGGATAACCGCCGCGCGCGGGAGCTGTCCTGGTGCTTAAAAGGAGCGTAACCATATGACGCGGACACTGGTGATAATTCTGGCGCTGGTACTGGCTGCGTTGGGCTGGCAGTCATGGCGGATGAAGGAGGCCAGCCAGACCATCGAGCTGCAAGGGCGGGTTCTGAAAACGACAGGCGAAAAACTGGCAAAAACTAACAGCCAGCTGATCGCCTTGTCCATCCTGTCCGAAACCAATAACCGGGAACAGGCAAGGCTTTACGCGGCGGCAGAAAGTACAAACGCGCTGCTGCGAAGCCGTCAGCGCAGAATTGAGGAGTTAAAACGTGAAAATGAGGATTTACGCCGCTGGGCTGACACTCTTCTGCCTGCTGACGTTATCAGGATGCGCGAACGTCCAGCCCTCGCCGGAGGTGCTGCTTACCGTGAATGGTTGTCCCAGAGTGACGCAGTGCCGCCTGGAAAAGTCGGCGGCACGCACTAACGGTCATCTGCTGACCGCGCTGGATGAAGCGGAAGCGGCCTGGGCGGCCTGCGCCGATAAAGTGGACACGATAATTTCCTGTCAGGAGCGAAACAGTGAACAAGCCTCAATCCTTACGCCGCGCCCTGAATAACGCGGTGCCATATGTCCGTGATAACCCGGATAAGCTGCATTTGTTCGTTGATAACGGATCGGTGGTGGCAACCGGGGCAGCGTCACTTTCATGGGAATATCGTTACACCCTGAATGTGGTGATTGTGGATTTCAGCGGCGATCAGGGGTTATTGATGGCGCCGGTGGTGGCCTGGCTCATGGAGAATCAGCCGGATGCCATTCATAACCCGGAACTGCGGGAAAAGTTGCTTTCCTTTGAGGTCGATATTTTGCGCAATGATATCTGTGATATCAGCCTGAATCTGCAACTGACAGAGCGTGTGATAGTCAGCTCTGACGGTGACGTGTCCAGCGTCGAAGCGGTGCCGGAACCGGACGAACCGGACGAAATGTGGGCGGTGAGCCGTGGCTGAGCTGCAGGAAGTTGACGCCTGGTTAGATGCGCTCTTGGCGGGTCTGGAGCCTGCCGCACGTAAGCGCATGATGCGGGAGCTGGCGCAGCAGCTGCGCCGCAGCCAGCAGAAAAATATCAGGATGCAGCGCAACCCCGACGGGACGGCTTACGAGCCGCGTCGTGTGACGGCCAGAACGAAACAGGGCCGCATCCGTCGGCAGATGTTTGCAAAACTCCGCACCACAAAATACCTGAAAGCTGTTGCCACCCCGGACTCTGCCAGTGTCGAATTTGAGGGCAGGGTGCAGCGTATTGCCCGCGTTCATCATTACGGTCTGCGTGACCGTGTCAGCCGCAGGGGGCCGGAGGTGAAGTATTCAGAGCGCCAGTTACTCGGCATCAATGACGAAGTGGAGGACATCACACGCGATACCTTACTCTACTGGTTAATAGGGTGAATTTAAATGACTAGTTAGAAGTAGGTTATATGTTTAATTATCACTTTTTAAGTTTTCTTGATAAATAAAATAAACCTGCAATACAAATTATTAACAGTGTGACTGATATTGAATTGTGCACACTCCATTTTTCTGGATCTATTACTGATAACATTAACAAAATGACAGAGGCAATGCCAAGCATTATTGGTTCTACTGCTTCATCGGGGCCTTTGGTTATTAACATAAAAGCAAGTTGGAATCCACAGGAAACAGCTAAAGCTTTTGCTACATAACTAAGTGTCTTTATCTCTTTTATATGTGTTAAAAACTTATGATCTGATAAAAAATTAGGGTGTAAGGTGTCGATTATTTCAACACCACCTTTTACAAGTAGGAAAATAGTCAAGGCTGCAAAAATCAATCTCTGACAAAAAAACTGTATTCTATTGGCTGATATTTCTGCTGGGTTTAGAGACTCATCAGAAGTATTAGTGGTTGGATCGTCAGATTTATATTTAAAAATATTTTTGATATCTATTATGAATTGACTTTTTCGGAATATAAATATTGCAAGAACTAAGATTATTGCTGTAAGGGCGAGTGGATTCATGGAAGTTACATTGTGTGATTAACCATACATAAACATTAGATTACATCATAAAATTTTTGATGACATTATTTTTTTATGAACGCACAACTAACCGAAATCATGCGCCTTATCACCAATCTGATCCGCACCGGCATTGTGACCGAAGTGGACCGGGACGGCTGGCTGTGCCGGGTGAAAACGGGCGACCTCGAAACCAACTGGATTAACTGGCTGACCTACCGTGCAGGTAAATCACGCACCTGGTGGTGCCCGTCTCCAGGGGAGCAGGTGGTGCTGTTCAGCCTGGGCGGCAATCTGGAAACAGCCTTTGCGCTTCCGGCCATCTACTCCAACGCCTGCCCGCCGCCATCAGACTCTGAAAGTGCGGACGTGACCGCATACGAGGATGGTGGCTGGTTCGAATACGACCCCGCCACCGGGCGCTGGATTATTCGCGGCGTGAAAAGCGTGCTGATTGAGTCTTCGCAGGTTGTCTCCTGCAAAACCGGTGAGTTTGTGATCGAGGCTGACACCACCCTAATTAACAGCAACGTGATCCTGAACGGCGATGTGACCCACGGCGGCGGCGCGATGACGTCAAACGGCGTCGTTGCTGATAAGCATAAACACCCTGGCGACAGTGGCGGAACGACGGGAGATCCATTTTGACGCTCTATATCGGGATGAGCCGCGATACCGGCAGAGCCATAACGGAAACTGACCACCTGCGCCAGTCGGTGCGTGACATTTTGCTGACCCCGCAAGGGAGCCGGCTTGCGCGCCGGGAGTATGGTTCCCTGCTTTCAGCGCTCATTGACCAGCCGCAAAACCCGGCGCTGCGCCTGCAGATCATGGCTGCGGTGTATGTGGCGCTGCGGCGCTGGGAGCCGCGGCTGCAGCTGGACACCATCACGGTTAACAGCAGCAGCATGGATGGCGCAATGGTTATTGAGCTGGCAGGCCAGCGTAATGACGGCGTGCCCGTGTCCCTTTCCGTATCGACAGGAGCAGACAATGGCCGTTATTGACCTTTCCCAGCTGCCGCCGCCGCAAATTGTGGATGTGCCGGATTTTGAAACCCTGCTGTCTGAGCGCAAGGCTGAATTTGTCGCGTTATTTCCGGCAGAAGAGCAGGAGGCCGTGGCCCGCACCTTAGCGCTTGAATCTGAGCCGGTGGTGAAAATGCTCCAGGAAAATGTGTACCGGGAGCTGCTGCTGCGCCAGCGGATTAACGAGGCGGCGAAAGCCGTGATGGTGGCCTATTCCGGCGGGGATGACCTGGACAATTTAGGCGCGAATAACAACGTACTGCGCCGGGTGATTACTGCAGCAGATGACACCACAACGCCGCCCACGGAGGCAGTTATGGAATCTGACGCGGATTATCGCCAGCGCATCCCGGCGGCCTTTGAGGGGATGAGCGTTGCCGGGCCAGTCGGAGCCTATGAATATCACGCGCTTAGCTCGGATGGTCGGGTGGCGGATGCATCGGCGTTCAGCCCGTCACCGGCGGAAGTCGTAGTGACTATTCTGGCCCGCGACGGCGATGGTACTGCGCCGGAAGACTTACTGCAGGTCGTCGGTGAGGCCCTGAATGATGAGGCTGTGCGGCCGGTGGCGGATCGGGTGAGTGTCCGATCTGCTGAGATTGTCCCCTATGAAATTGATGCGGTTCTTTATGTCTATCCCGGCCCGGCAAAGGAACCCATCCTGGCGGCCGCGAAAGCGCAGGGTGCGGCGTACATCAACGAGCAGCGTCGCCTGGGGCGTGACGTGCGGCTGTCTGCGATCTATGCCGCTTTGCATGTTCAGGGCGTCCAGCGCGTTGAGCTGATGAAGCCCCTGGCGGACATGGTGTTAGATAAAACGCAGGCGTCATATTGCACCGATTTTAAAGCAGAAATTGGTGGCTCTGATGACTAGCAGCCTGTTACCGCCGGGGTCGTCTGCGCTGGAGCGCAGGCTGGCGCAAGCCTGTTCAGGTATCAGTGATTTAAACGTGCCGCTGCGTGACCTGTGGAACCCGTGGAAATGCCCGGCAAAGTTTCTGCCGTATCTGGCCTGGGCTTTCTCCGTTGACCGATGGGAGGAAACCTGGACAGAAACCGCTAAGCGGCAGGCGGTCAGCGATGCTTTCTGGATCCATCAGCGCAAAGGAACTGTGGCGGCAGTTAAGCGGGTGATTGAGGGGCTGGGTTACTCAATGACTCTTGAGGAGTGGTGGAAAGTAGCCGACCCAGCAGGGACGTTTCGTCTTGAGATCGATCTGAATGAAATCGGCATCACGGAGCCGATGATTTACGAGCTTGAGCGGATTATTGGCGATGCGAAGCCTGTGAGTCGCCATATATCGCAACTCACCCTGTCCGTTAGTATTCAGGGCGTTGCCTGTGTTGGGGCTGCAATGACTGACGGGGAAGTTATTACTGTATTCCCGTCGGGATACAAGCCAGATGACAGTATTTATTACAATGGGCTAGCCCATTTCGATAAAAACACATACTTTTCTGGGAAATGAAATGAATATTACAGAATCAGTGCGATGGGAAAAAGATATTTATTTGATAGCCCGTCAGGATAAGGTTGAAGGTGGGCGTGGTGGTGTTGTCAATATTCAGGCGCAACAACTGGCAAATCGCACCCTTTGGCTCATGAATAATCTTAATGAGCTGAAAGAAGTTACTTATTCAGAAATTAAAATATTCTCTGATGATATTGCCGGATTTGCAGGTACGGTGAAAGGAGAAATATTCCGCGTGCCTCAGGGGATGGAGTCTGATCTGTCATTTATTTTTTATGAAAATACCGGTACTGGCGCACTGGCGTTAACGGCATGGCCGGGTATTGGTTACATCAACAAGATAACCAGCCTTGTTGAAGAAAATGATGGCGATGCCCTTGCCGTCCTGGTTGATGGTGATGGATTCGTTTTTACTGAAATAAAAAAAGTTAATGGCGTGGTAGCGCTGGAGGGGATCGAGTCTATGGAAATGGGCGGCAGCGCACTGCAACGAAGTGATAATGCACTCATTTCACTGGAAGACGAGGACGGGTTTACCGCGTTAAGTGTTGCTGAGGACAGGGACGGCGACATTACCGCCGACGTGTCAGCGGTAAGCCTGGGCGGCGCAAAAATGAAAGAAAGCGCAAATGCCATATTGTCATTTGAAGACAGGGACGGATTTGTCGGCTTTGATGTGGCACAGGATGAGGATGATATTACCGTTCGTGCGGATGCGCTGGGGTTGGATGGGGTAAAAATCCGGGCGGAAGACGACGCCACGCTGCGATTTGGTGACAGTGATGGTTTTGAACTGGATATTGAAGAGCTTACCCCCGACCAGAAAAGCACTGCCACCTCCATTGTTGCTGAGATGAATGCGGCAGCGGCAGCGGAAAGTTCGCTGATGAACATACCCTATGACCGGCTGACGGCTCGTATCAGGAAAGGTCTAAATATTATCCTGGTATACGGTCAGTCATTTGTGCCTGCGGCGCAGGGATACACGGCGATCACCACGAAAGAATCCCCTCGGGGGAATCTGATGCTGGGCCGCTCCCCGCGAGGTAAATACTTTGGCCGTAGCTCGGACACCGAATTCGGCGTTGTGGGTGATGAGGTTATCTATTACCCGCTGCGGGAGGTGCGACAAAAGGATGACGGGACACTGGTTAGTGACGATTACGCCAGTGAAACACAATTCGGTGAGACCATATTGTCCGGGATGCTGGAGACTTTAAAGCACATGCATAACCGTGATGCGGGTGTGCAGAATGATCCCGATATTGTTTTTGCTGGCTCATGTACCGGCGCGGCGGGAACCACTATTGCCCAGTTATCTAAAGGGTCAGCAGAGGGATGGTTCGGACGGTTTACTGACTGTATTGATAAACACCTTATCGCCGCAGAGCAGGCCGGGTTTGATGCTGTACAGGTGGTCGCCATCGTTTATGCCCAGGGGCAAAATGATGCAGGTAGTTCAGGCATGAGTCATGATGCCTATCAGAGCAGCCTGATGAATATGCAGAAAAATACCGTGGCAGAGGTCATGGCGCGTACAGGGCAGGATTTTGAGCCGTTGTTTTGTATCACACAAACCGGGGGTGTGTATGTTGGCAATGGTCAGGGGAATACGTTACCGGTAGCCTGCGCGCAGCTGGATGTTGCACAGAGTATTCCGGGGGCCTTCTTTGCCGGAGTGGAATTTGTTTATCCCAATCCTGGCGCACATATGTACGCTAACAGTTACCGCTGGAATGGATGCGCCATTGCAAAGGCGATTTATCCGGCTATCAGCGGGCGACGTGGGGGAGCATTCCGTATTCTGGATGCAGTTTATGACGGTGAAAAAATACTGGCATCTCTGGACACCCCACAGCCGCCACTGAAAACCAGCCCGTTTTATGTGAAGACTACGGCAACACAATTTAGCGATTTAGGTTTTACCGTAGTTCATGGTGAAGGCACGTTATATGGCGCAGAACTGACGGTGGATTTTATTTCCCCTTACGTTGTTCAGATTGTGCCATCAAAATCATTGACTGGAACAATTCGCCTCAATCTTGGCGACTATTTACATAACGGCGGACATAACATCACTGACTCTGACGAACAGCAGTCAATTTTTAAATGGGAATATAACGGGGTCAACGGGCAGAAAACCGCCGAAAATATCCCGGAGTTAATTAATAAGCGATACGCTTTGCGCAATCGACCGGCCAGCTATTCACTGAAAGTGAGGGTTATTTAATGAAAGGCATTAAAATTATTTCCAAAGAAACATCAATCGCTGACCGTGCAAAACGTATTAAGTTGCCGGTAATGGATGGTTTTATTATGGGTGTGTTTGCACTGCCGGGAACTGAAGGGAAAAACTATGCCCCGGACGGAGCTGCGGTGGTTAAGCATGGTTCATTGCGCCAGGTAACGGAGTACAGCCAGAGCCTTGATACAACCAGCGACTATTACGATACCGGTATTAAATTTGGTGGCGAATGCACCATTCTTTATCTGGGGAGAAAAGAAACAAAAGCATCAGGTACAGGGTTTGTCCGGCCTTACGTTACTTCATGGAATGCTAAAACCGCCTCGGGGGCGGCGGCGCTGGGTGTTGGCCTGGTGACAACTTACGACGGTGGCTTGAATGCTGTAGCAGGCGCAGTAACAAGTCTGGGAGATGATACGGCACCCACCACGAACCATGTTGCGATTATTGCAACATCAGCCAGTGATGCAAATCAACAATGGCACCTGATGGGACAGCGTGTCGGTCTGGGGGGCAATACCTGTTATGACTGGACTGACAACAAATCCGTTACTAAACCCCTGACTGCGGGAATGGTCTGGGATTCGCGCGGCGTGGAGACGATTAAAATCGGGAAAAGTAACAACTCAGGTGGCGGGTCCACTGTCCAGCCTGCCGGTGAGTTTATGCTGTGCCTGTATTTTGATCGTGCGCTGTCCGATGCCGAACTGGCAACAATGGTAGCATGGGCGCGTGCATATGCCGGGCGTCGTGGAGTTAACGTTTAATCGCCTGGGGGGTACCGCGTGAGTGAGAGATATTTAATGAGATGGTCACTCCCTCCTTCCCGGTACTATGCTGAGGACAGGCTTTCAT
>OIXG01002143.1_pt1 | contig 15936 bp, 12 predicted proteins | sample 1587731 | NCBI WGS metagenome assembly OIXG01 (sample SAMEA3888908, study PRJEB22519) | human gut metagenome | biome: human gut; feature: human-associated habitat; material: faeces | place: Denmark | collected 2010
GGTACTCGTACTTGATCCACATGGCCTTGGCGGCGTCGATGGGGGAGCCGCCGCCGATTGCGACGATCCAGTCGGGCTGGAATTTTTCCATAGCGGCAGCGCCCTTCATGACTGTCTCGACCGACGGGTCAGGCTCGATGCCTTCAAACAGCTCTACCTCCATGCCGGCCTCTTTTAAGTAGGCCTCGGCGCGGTCCAGGAAGCCGAAGCGCTTCATCGAACCGCCGCCGACGCAGATCATGGCGCGCTTGCCGGGCAGCGTTTTCAACGCTTCCAGCGCGTGGGGGCCGTGGTAAAGGTCACGGGGTAAAGTAAATCTAGCCATAGGGTTTGCCTCCTTTAAAAATAGCTCTCTCGGACTTTGATAATTAAATGTCAAAATCTGTTATTAACAGTATACACCTTATGTGTCTAAACGGTCAATCGACAATACAGAGAATTTTCCGGCGATAATTCAGCATTTTGCCAGTGGAACACTCATAGGCTGTTCTATGGGGAAGGGGGCAGGAGCTATGCGTCCGATCACGCCGCAGCAGAATACAAAAATGCGCCTGCGCATGCGGCTTTTGGCGGCGGTGCTGGCGGTGGGGTGCCTGGGCGGGCTGGCGGTGCGGCTGTTTGTGCTGATACTGCGCGACCCCGGCGGCTACGCGGCACGCGCCGCCGACCAGCAGCTGCGCGGGGCCACGCTGCCCGCCGCCCGCGGGGAGATCTATTCCGCCGACGGTACGCTGCTGGCCGCCAGCGAGACCTGCTGGACCATCCGCGCCGCCCCGCGGGAGATGGCCGACGACGCCGTAGAACCGGCTGCGCGGGCGTTGAGCAAAATTTTAGAGCTGGACTACGCCGATACGCTGGCCAAATTCAGCCAGCGAACCTCCAACGACTGCCTGCTGCGCCGCCGCGTGGATAGGACGATGGCCGACGCTGTGCGGGACTGGTGCCGGGCGAACGGTGTGGACGGCATACAAATTCGGCAGGATACCCGCCGCGTCTACCCGCAGGGAAATTTTATGGGCGGCATTTTAGGCTTTACCGACGTGGACAACGCGGGCCTGTGGGGGCTGGAGCTGCGTTACAACGACGAATTGACCGGGCAGAACGGGCGCATCCTGACCGCCAAGAACGCCTGGGGCTACGATATGCCGACGCACTACCAGACGCTGGTGGACGCCGTGCCCGGCAGCACGCTGACGCTGACCATCGACGCGAACATTCAGCACTGGCTCGAAAGCGCACTGTCCGCCGCTGTGACGGAGCATCATGTGGCCGAGCGCGGCGTCGGCATCGTGATGGACGTCCACACCGGGGCCGTGCTGGCGATGTCCTGCCAGCCCGACTACGACCCGAACGCGCCGCGGACCCTTATAAATAAGGAAGTCCGTGACGCTGTGAATGCCCTGACCGGCGAGGAGCGCAGCGCCGCGCTGCAAAAGGCCCAGCAGGCACAGTGGCGCAACAAGGCCATCAGTGACCTGTATGAGCCGGGCAGCGTGTTCAAGCTCATCACGGCGTCGGCGGCGCTGGACTCCGGGGCGTGTAAGGCCACGGACTATTTCACCTGCGCGGGTAAAATAACCGTCGCAGGCACGCGGTTCCGCTGCGCAAACGGGCATATCCACGGCACCGAGACCTTCGCCCGGGGGCTGGCTGTCAGCTGCAACCCCTGCTTTATCCAGATCGGTGCGCGACTTGGAAAAGAACGCTTCTGCGATTACTTTGCGGCCTTCGGCCTGCGGGAGGCCACGGGCATCGACCTGCCGGGCGAGGTCAAGCGCAGCGAATACTACACGGCGGACCGGATGGGCCCGGTGGAGCTGGCGAGCTGCTCGTTCGGGCAGAGCAGCAAGGTCAGCTACCTGCAGATGCTCACGGCAGTCTGTGCGGTGGTAAACGGCGGCGAGCTGATGCAGCCCTACGTTGTGGCGAAAATCACGGCGCCTGACGGCACTGTTGTGAAGGAAATGCAGCCGACGGTGAAGCGCCGCGTCATCAGCGCGGAGACCTCCGCCACGATGTGCCGCCTGATGGAGGGTGTCGTTACAGGCGGCACGGGTAAGCAGGCCGCGCTGGCGGGCTACCGCATCGGCGGCAAGAGCGGTACGAGCCAAAAGCTGGACAGCGCCAACGAGGGAGCGCGCATTGCGAGCTTTGTCTCCGTTGCGCCCATCGACGACCCCAAGGTCGCTGTGCTGGTCTGCCTGGATGAGCCCCACAGCTGGACGACGGCAGGCGGCAGCCTCTCGGCTCCCGTCTGCGCCGAGGTTCTGGAACAGACGCTGGTATACAAAGGCATCCCCCGCGCCGCCGTCCCGGAGCAGCCAGCCCCCACGGCGGAGACTGCCGCCGACCTGCCTGAAGATGGCGACAGTTTTGACGGGGCCTGAATCAGGGCAAAAAGAAAAGACCGCCGAAGCGGTCCTGCGGATATGATAACATGTGCTGCTGGATTTTCAGCTCTGCTGCGGCTGCTCGCGGAACGTGATCTCGCCGGTCTTGCTGTCCATGGCATCCACGATGGCAAGGCTCTCCAGCTGGTAGCCCTTGCTGCGGATGAGCTCGCCGCCCTGCTGGAAACCTTTTTCCACGGCAATGCCGATGCCCTCCACGGTAGCACCGGCCTCCTGTGCCAGCTCCAGCAGGCCCATCAGGGCACAGCCGTTGGCCAGGAAATCGTCAATGATGAGGACATGGTCCTCCGGGGTGAGGAACTTTTTGGAGACGATGACGTTGTAAATCTTCTTGTGGGTAAAAGACTGGATCTTGGTCTCGTAGTTATCGTAATCCAGGTTGATGCTCATGGACTTTTTGGCAAACACCACCGGCACGTTGAACTCGCTGGCCACCACGGCGGCAATGCCAATGCCGCTGGCCTCGATGGTGAGCACCTTGTTGATGGGCTTGCCATCAAACAGGCGCTTCCACTCCCGGGCCATCTCCTTGAACAGTGGGATGTCCATCTGGTGGTTGATGAAACTGTCTACTTTGAGCACATTGCCCTCGCGGACAATGCCGTCCTTGCGGATGCGATCTTCCAGCATTTTCATAACTCTGCACGTTCCTCCCAGTGACTCTCAATTTTTTATTTTACCAAGTATACCGGAACCACCCGGGGTTTGCAAGGTGTTTTATACCCAAATTTGACAAAAAAGCGCATGGAATTTCAGTCTTAGCTCCAAAGAGTATGACTTTGATCGTTCTTTTGCGTCCGGGGGCGATTTTTCCGGCCTGCGGGCTTGTTTTCTGGAAAAATTCGAGTATACTGGAAGCAATCAGCCGGGGGATTCTGTGCTGCCCCGGCCAACAGGGTGCGGCTGTTTTGCAACGAACCAGCCGCTGGGGAGAAGGAGTGGACCCGTATGAAAACAGGATTGATCATGGAAGGCGGTGCCATGCGGGGCATGTTCACGGCGGGCGTGCTGGACGTTCTGATGGAGAACGGCCTTGTGACCGACGGTGCGATCGGCGTGTCGGCCGGCGCGGTGTTTGGCTGCAACTACAAATCACACCAGATCGGCCGCGTCATCCGCTACAACACCGAGTACTGCAACGATAAGCGCTACGCCAGCTTTAAAAATCTGGTCAAAACGGGCAACCTGTACAGTGAGCAGTTCTGCTACCACGAGGTGCCCGAAAAGCTGGATCCGTTCAACGAGGCGGCCTTTGCCGCCTCCCCCATGGATTTCTTTGTGGTCTGCACCGATGTGAAAACGGGCGAGCCCATCTATCATAAGTGCCGCAAGGGCGACGCTGAGGATGTGCGCTGGATGGAAGCCTCGGCTTCCATGCCGCTGGCGGCCAAAATCGTCAAGATCGGCCATTACGGCCTGCTGGACGGCGGCGTGGCGGACTCCATCCCGGTGCGGTTCTTTGAGTCCATCGGGTACAAGCGCAATCTCATCATCCTGACCCAGCCCAAGGGCTACGTCAAAAAGAAGAACAAATTCCTGCCCGCCATCCGGGCCAAATATTTCCGCTACCCCGCCTTTGTGGAGGCTGTGGCGGACCGCCATGAGCGGTATAACGAGACCCTGAGCTACATCTCGATGCTGGAGCAGGCCGGCAAGGATTATGTCATCCGCCCGCCCATCCCGCTGGAGATCGGTGCCATGGAGCGGGACCCCGCCCAGCTGCGCCGCGTCTATGAGACCGGCCGGGCCGTGGCTCAGATCCAGGTCGAGAAGATCCGGGATTTTTTGAATGCCGTGAAAGCAGCTCCTGAGACCTGATTTGCAAAACAAAAGAGGCTGTTGCAAAATGGTGCAACAGCCTCTTTTATTTTTACTTTGTAAACTTCCCCAGCAGGGTCACCGCCAGCACAATGACGCCGATGACCAGGAAGATGCCCAGCATCCCGATGAGCAGGATGGGCAGGGTGGTCTCCCAGGAAAGCAGATTCAGTTCCAGCATAATGGTTTCCTCCTTTTTACGCGCCCAGCAGGGTCAGGATCAGGCCGCCTGCGATCACCGAGGCAATCTGGCCCGAGACGTTGACGCTGATGGAATACATGAGCAGGAAGTTTTGGTTGTCCTCTTCCAGGCCCATCTTGTTGACCACACGGCCGCTCATGGGGAAGGCCGAGATACCGGCCGCGCCGATCATGGGATTCAGCTTTTTGCCCTCCGGCCGGAAAAGGTTCAGCAGCTTTGCAAACAGCACGCCGCCTGCCGTGTCAAAGACAAAGGCCACCAGACCCAGTGCAAGGATGAGCAGGGTGTCGGGCCGCACGAACTTGTCGGCGGTCATCTGCCCGGCAACGGTCAGGCCCAGCACGATGGTGATGAGATTTGCCAGCACATTCTGGGCGGTCTCGCTCAGCGCATTCAGCACCCCGCACTCCCGCAGCAGGTTGCCGAACATCAAAAAGCCCACCAGTGCCACACTGGCCGGAGCCACCATGCCTGCAATGATCGTGACCACGATGGGGAACAGGATCTTGGTCAGCTGGGAAACACTGCCCTTTTCATAGGACATCCGGATGCGGCGCTCCTTCTGCGTAGTCAGCAGCCGGATCACGGGCGGCTGCACGATGGGCACCAGCGCCATGTAGCTGTAGGCTGCCACCATGATGGCACCGAGGTACTGGGAGTTGAGCGTGTTGGCCACGAAAATGGCGGTGGGGCCGTCTGCCGCACCGATGACAGCGATGGAGGCAGCATCCTTCAGGTCAAAGAAGAAGCCCGCCAGAAACAGGGTGAAAAAGATGCCGAACTGGGCCGCCGCGCCAAAGAGCATCAGCCACGGCTTTTCCAGCAGCGGGCCAAAATCGATCATGGCACCGATGCCGATGAAGAGCAGCAGCGGGAACAGCTCGTTGGACATGCCCGCTTCAAACAATGCAGAGATCGGGCCGACCGTATCCCCCTGCGTGATGGCACCCGAGAGAGGCAGGTTGACCAGAATGGCACCAAAGCCCATGGGCAGCAGCAGGCTCGGCTCCATCTTTTTGGCGATGGCAAGGTAGATGAGCAGCGCACCGATGCCCCACATCACCACCATCTGCCAGGTCAGATTTCCAAAATTGGAAAAGAGACTGGCGAATGTGTTCAGAAGATCCATATTTATTTTTCCTCCTTGTGTTCCTGTGCCGGGCAAGAAAAAAGAGACCCCTGCCACAGCACTCTGTCTGTGACAAAAGTCTCAAGCCAACACATGACATCGGGCATTTCTGCCGTGATGACGCTGCCATGCAGCACCCCGCAGGCCCTGCGGGATGCCCTTTACTCCCTTTTATCGATTCTAATTAAATCAGAATGCAGTCCCCTCTGTCAAGGGGTTCCTGCATTTCTTTGCCAAACTTTGCTTCAGCGCTCAAACGTTGTGCTGAGGGTGGTCTCCCAGGTCTGGCCGGGGGCAAGGCAGGCGGCAGCGGCGCGCTGGCTCCACTCCTGGGGATCGGTCTGGGCACCGGGCAGGGAGTGCCACGGCTCAATGCAGACAAAGCGCACAGGCTTTGCCGGAGCCGACCAGATGAGGGTGTATGGGTAGCCCTCCACATTGCAGACGATCCCCTTGCCGGTGTCCTTTTCGTAGATGCCCAGCGTGCGGCTGCGCAGACCGGCCATGCAGAAGCTGTCGTTCTCAAACAGATCGTCTGTCAGGGGGATGCTCTGCTCATTCTTCCACCGGTAGCCGCACTTGCCGGTCAGCAGACCGTTGGGGTAAGCGTCCAGGATCATCGGGCTCTCCGGCTGGTCGAAGCGGAACTCGTAATCGGTGGTGGTGTGCTTGTCATCAAAGGGGATGCGGAACGCCGGGTGGTAGCCGATGCCGAACTGCAGCTCCTCGGCGGCATCGGCGGGGTTGGTGACGGTCAGGGTGTGGTGCACCGTCCTGCCCTCCAGCCGGAAGGTGCTGGTCAGAACAAAATCAAACGGGAAGCGCTCTGCCTTGCTCTTTTCATCCGAGCGCAGCTCCAGCCGGATGGTGTCGCCCTCGGCGCAGAGCAGGGTGTGCTCCACGTCCCGGGCAAAGCCGTGCTGACCGCCGGGGTAGGTCTTGCCTTTATGGGTAAAGGCCCCGCCGGTCAGCTTGCCCGTCCAGGGGAAAAGGATGGGGGCATGGCGCTTCCAGACAGCCGGGTCGGCCTGCCAGAGCATCTCCTGCCCGGCGGCATTTTTCAGGCTGACTGCTTCGGCACCATGGGTATCCACGGTCAGGGTCAGGAATTCGTTGTGAATGGTTGCCTGCATGATTCATCTCTCCTTTTTATCTGTTGACGATGTGCTCGCCGTTTCCTTCCAGCCAGGTGCGCAGGTTCCGGGTGGTAATGTCCATCAGGTTCTGCAAAGCCTCCCGGGTCGTCCACGCAATGTGCGGTGTGAGGATAGCGTGGGGTTCTGCCCGCAGGGGGCTTTCCTGAGGCAGAGGCTCGGTGACAAAGGCATCGGCCCCGTAAAAGCCCAGCTGACCGCTGTGGAGGGCCGCTGCCACGGCCTCCTCATCCACCAGCGCGCCCCGGGCCGTGTTGAGCAGAATAGCCCCGGGCTTCATCTTCGCCAGCGCCTCCGCGTTGACAAGGCCCCGGGTCTGGGGTGTGGCCGGGCAGTGCAGGCTGAGGATATCGCACCGCCTCAGCAGGGTATCATAATCCACAAACTCCACACCGTCGGCGGCGTATTCGGGCCGGACGGTGCGGGTGCAGACCAGCACCTCCATGCCAAAGGCTCTGGCAATGCGGGCCGACTGCCGCCCGATGTTGCCATAGCCGTAAACGCCATAGGTCTTGCCGTAGAGCTCCATCTGGGGCAGCAGGCCGATGCTCTCCGGGATATCCAGCTGCCAGCATCCCTGCTTGACGGCACGGTTGTAGCGCTCCGCGCACTGGCAGATGGCCAGCAGCAGGCTGAAGGTCATCTGGGCCACGCTGTAGGTAGAATAGCCCGGCACATTGGCCACTGCAACGCCGTGGCGGCGGCAGGCTTCCAGATCCAGGTTGTCGGTGCCCGTGGCGATGATGCCCACCCATTTCAGGTTCGGGCACTGCTGTAAGATCTCCTCATCCATGCGGCACTTGTTCAGCAGAACGATGTCCGCATCTCCAATGCGGGGGGCGATCTCCTCGTAGGCCGTGCGGACATAACTGACGGTATCGGGCACCAGCGCCTTTACCCCCGACCAGTCGAGGTCGCCTTCCTCCATGACATAGCTTTCCAGAATGACAGCTTTCATCTCAGTCCTCCAACAATACGTCCTCGCTCAGCACCTGACCGATGGGCTTTGCAATGCACAGGTCGGCCTGCGCATCGGCCCCGGTGGGCTGCATGTTGATGACCACCAGATGGCGGCCCCGGAAGTACCGGATAAGCCCCGCCGCCGGGTAGACCACCAGACTGGTGCCGCCGATGATGAGGGTATCCGCCTTGCGGATGGCAGACACGGCCCCGGAGAGCACCTCCTCGTCCAGCCCTTCCTCGTACAGGACGACATCCGGCTTGACGATGCCGCCGCACTTGGGGCAGCGGGGCACGCCGGTACTGTTGGCAATGAAGTCCACATCGTAGAACGTGCCGCACTTCACGCAGTAGTTGCGCAGGGTGCTGCCGTGGAGCTCGTAAACGGTCTTGGACCCCGCAGCCTGATGCAGACCGTCGATGTTCTGGGTGACGATGGCCTTCAGCCTGCCCTCCCGCTCCAGCTTTGCCAGCCGCAGATGGGCAGCGTTGGGCTTTGCCCCCTTCACAATGAGCTTATCCCGGTAGAACCGGTAGAACTCCTCGGGGTTCTCCTCCCAGAAGGTGTGGCTCAGGATGGTCTCGGGCGGGTAATCGTACTTCTGGTGGTACAGGCCGTCCACGCTGCGGAAATCGGGGATGCCGCTTTCGGTGGAGACCCCCGCGCCGCCAAAAAAGACGATGCGGTCGCTCTCGGCAATGATTTTTTCCAGTGCAGGAACCATAAAAGAAACGCTTCCTTTCCGGCAGATCGTTGTGTTTTGGATAGCTCCAGTATAACACAAATCCAGAGGAAAGGAAGCGTTTCTTTTTTTGATGGGATCGTCCCCTTGCTCAGCGCCCGTTTTCGGCAAACAGGGTCCCCAGTGCATCCAGCAGATCATGCGGGAGCATCCCGGTTTCCCCGTGCAGGGCAGCGGCACGGTCGGCAGCTGCACCATGGAGATAAACGGCACAGGCAGCGGCCTCAAAGGCAGGCAGACCGCAGGCCAGCAGGGCGCTGGTCATGCCCGCCAGCACATCCCCGCTGCCGCCCCGGGAAAGCCCCGGGTTGCCGGTGGGATTGACCGCACAGCGGCCATCCGGCCCTGCAATGACGGTATGTGCCCCCTTCAGCACCACCACAGCATTCCATGCTTTCGCATAGCACAGCGCTGTGCCTTCCCGGTCCACATTGATCTCTGCCGCAGAGCGCCCGGTCAGCCGGGCCATCTCGCCGGGGTGGGGCGTTAAAATCAGTTCTCCTTGAGGGTGAGGCATTTTTTCCGTTTGGAGCAGGTCAGCGGCCGCGTTCAGGCCATCCGCATCCAGCACTGCACTGCCGGAGAAGCCGGGCAGGAGCGTTTTTACCAGCGCCCGGGTCTCGGCGGCACGGGCCGCACTCTGGGCCGTATAGCCCAGCCCGGGGCCCGCCAGCAGAACAGAGGCCTTCTGCCGCCGGATGCGGTCGATATTCTGGGGCGAGATGCCGCCCTCGGCCCCCGCTTCGCAGGGGCAGAGACAGCACTCAGGCAGGCGGGCGGCCACAGCCGCCAGCACCGGCTCCACACTTGCCAGCGTAACGATGCCGGCTCCGGTGCGCAGGGCACCTTCCACGGCCAGCGCCGCCGCGCCCCGGTAGGACGCACTGCCCGCCACCGCCAGCACGGAGCCAAAGGTCCCCTTATGCGCGTCCCGGGGGCGGGGCTGGATCTTCTGCCAAACAAAATCAGAAGTTGTTTCGAACATAGGCTTCTCCTTTCCTACTGTGGCTCGCCCTCTCCGTCAGCGCTTACGCGCTGCCACCTCTCCCAAAGGGAGAGGCCTTGGCAATACCCACAGCAAGGCTGTGTGGTTCCGCCAGAGGCTCCCCCTTCGGGGGAGCTGGCAAAGCCGCAGGCTTTGACTGAGAGGGTGAGGTCGTCACCCTTCCCCCTGCAAATACCTCCGGATCTCCTTCTCCGCCTCCTGCACCTCTTCATGGAACATGCGGGCAGAGACACGGAGGGCACCATGGCCCAGGATGATGACCTGTTCCATGCCATCGGAGGTGGCCACGCGGACGCGGCGGCCCTTGCCGATCTCATGGGTGACACGCTCGATGAACATATCGGCGGTCTCGGCTTCCCGGGTGTAGACCACATGGATATTGTGGTACTGCTCTATGCTGCCGGGGCTGCCCGGCACACGGTAGGCATCAAACACAAGGATGAGCACGCACTTCTTAAAGCCCTGATAGTTGCAGAGGATGTCCATCAGCCTGTGGCGGGCCGCTTCCAGGCTCTCTTTGGAGAGTGCGTTCAGCTCGTCCCATGCAAAGATGATATTATAGCCGTCCACCAGCAGGTATTCGGGCGGGATCTCCCACTGCTCGGCGTTGAAATCGGGGCGTTCCCGCTTCTGGGTGGGGCGGAACGCCGCCAGCGGGTCCCGCTTGATGGGCCCATAGGTCTGTTCAAAGATCTTCAGCAGCTCAGCATCCTCTTCCAAAGTAGCACGATAGGCGGCCATCCGGCGGGGACGGGCCTGCACCGTTTCCTCGGTCTTTGCAGTCTTGCCCCAGCCGCTGTCCACATGCATGTGGCTGCGCACCTGCTCCCAGGGCACCACAAATCCGGCCCCGTGGGCGCAGAACACCGAATCCGCCGGGTTGTCGAGGTCGTGTTCCGGCTCATAGCCCGCGGCCTCGATGACCTCTGCTGCATTGTGGCAGGGACGGTAGCCGTCCAGCGTCAGGGTCAGGTGTCCCCTGCCCCGGGTGTAGCCCACCACCTCCATGGGGTAGCTGCGCATGGTAGAGGCCGGTGCGGTGCCGGTGAGCAGGGTGGTATCCCCGTCGGCTCCGGTCTCGGGCGGGTCAAAGCTGCCGCCCATGTTCTGGATATCGTTCATGGCGCGGCCCACGTTATCAGAGGGAAGCTCCAACCGGAAGGCATACCACGGCTCCAGCAGCTGGGTCTTGTGGATCTGGTCTGCCATCATCAGGCCCTGCCGGACGGCGCGGTAGGTCGCTTGCCGGAAGTCGCCGCCCTCGGTGTGCTTGAGGTGAGCACGGCCCGCAATGAGGGTGATTTTCACATCGGTCAGGGGTGCCCCGATGAGCACGCCCAGATGCTGCTTTTCCTCAAGATGCGTCAGCACCAGCCGCTGCCAGTTCTTGTCCAGCACCTCTTCCCGGCAGTCGGCGGCAAACTGCATTCCGCTGCCCCGGGGCAGCGGCTCCAGCTTAAGGTGGACTTCCGCATAGTGGCGCAGGGGCTCGTAGTGGCCCACGCCTTCCATGGCTTCGGTGATGGTCTCCTTATACAGGATGCCGCCGGGGCCGAAGCTGACCTCCAGCCCGTACCGCTCGGCCAGCAGGCTTTTCAGCACCTCCAGCTGAATCTCGCCCATCAGCTGGACATGGATCTCGCCCAGGGTCTCGTTCCAGACCACATGGAGCTGGGGCTCCTCTTCTTCCAGCCGATGGAGCTTTCCCAGCGCGGCGTGCACGTCTGCGCCCTCGGGCAGCAGCACCTGATAGCTCAGCACCGGCTCCAGCACCGGCAGGTCACTGTCCCGTTCCGCCCCCAGACCCTCGCCCGGACGGGCTTTGGTCAGGCCGGTAACGGCGCACACCTGGCCGGGGCCGATGCACTCTGCCAGCGTAAACTTTGCGCCGGAGTAGAGCCGCAGCTGGTTGGCCTTTTCGGCCCATGGCTCCCCGTCGACCTCTCCGGTGAGCTGGGCTTTCACCTTGAGCGCGCCGCCGGTCACTCGCAGCCAGGTCAGGCGGTTCCCCTGCTCATCCTGGCTCACCTTGAACACCTTGGCCCCGAAGGCTTCCAGCGCAGGGGCCGGGCGGGTATAGCGGTCAAGGCCCTCCACCAGCGCATCCACACCCTGCAGCTTCAGGGCTGAGCCAAACCAGCAGGGAAACACATGCCGCCGGGCAATGGCGGGGATGAGGTCGGTATCGGTCAGGATTCCCCGGTCCAGCATTGCCTCCATCAGCCGCTCATCGCAGAGAGCCAGCGCCTCGTCCCGGTCGGCCTGCTCTGCCCCAAAATCCACAAAGCCATCCCCCAGCCGACGGTTCAGCTGGGTCAGAAGCGCTTCCCTGCCCGGGCCGGGCAGGTCCATCTTGTTCACGAACACAAAGGTGGGGATGCGATACCGCCGCAGCAGCCGCCAGAGCGTCTCGGTATGGCTCTGCACGCCGTCGGTGCCGCTGATGACCAGCACCGCATAATCCAGCACCTGCAGTGTCCGCTCGGTCTCCGTGGAAAAATCCACATGGCCCGGGGTGTCCAGCAGGGTAAAATCGGTATTGCCCGCTGTGAAGAGGGCCTGCTTGGAGAAAATGGTAATGCCGCGCGCCTTTTCCAGCGCGTCGGTGTCCAGAAAGGCATCCTTATGGTCCACCCGGCCCAGCTTGCGGATGGTGCCGGTGCCGTAGAGCAGGGCTTCGGAAAGGGTGGTCTTGCCGCTGTCCACATGGGCCAGAATGCCGATGACCAGCCGCTTGTGCTCTTGTTCCATGCCGCGGCCCCCTTACAGTGCGCTGGCGATCAGCGCAGCAGCGACCAGCGGCAGGCCCAGCACCAGATTGGAGAGCAGGCTGCAATAGGTGCGCTCCTCGGGTTCCAGCTCCTCAAAGGAGACGATCTTCTCATCCGCATAGTCGATGATGGAGCGGGTGGAGTGGATCTTTTTCTGCCGCTTGCCCATCCCCTTGAATTCCTCCAGCAGATGGTGGATGGTCACGCCGTCCAGCCGCAGGTAGTCCACCCAGGCCCAGATGAGCAGCACCACGCCGCACAGAAAGCCCGGGGCCTCCCAGATGGTAAACGTGCCATCACTGACATAGCGCTGCCACAGCAGCATCAGCACGGCCACAATGGAGGTGCGGGTCACGGTCTTATATAAAATGGGGTGGAACATGTAGCGTTTGTACATCGAGGTCAGTTTCTTCATGGTGCGCTCCTTATTGATACAGATACATTTTATTATATCATGTTTTTGTGAAAAAAGATAGCTGTTTTGTGCGCACAGCGTGAACAGTTTCTCTCTTTCGCCTGTTCTTCACAGATATACAGTTCTTTCCATTTTATAGTAATTTTTTCCACATTCTTTTTCCATGAAAGTGTTTGTCACCGTTTTGTTTCCAATTCTATGCTGTGGCGGATTGACTTCTTTCCAGTAAAGTGCTAAAATATACCGTGGTGCGACTTTTGTCTTTCCTGTGCACTTTTTGGAAAGGCAGACAGCCTCACTGCGTTTAGGAAAAGGAAAAACGCGCGGCTCTGTCCGCGCAAGATCTGGGAGGATCATCCAATGAGCTTCAATTTTGATCGCCGCACCTTCCTGAAGGGTGCAGGTGCTGTGGGTGCCGCCAGCCTGCTGGCAGCCTGCGGCGAAAAGTCCAACAACACCGGCAATGGTGCTGCCGCCAGCGGCGCTGCTGCCCCCAACTCCACCGGCGCTACCCCCCTGAAGGAGTTCATCTCCTTTGAGAGCGGCAACCGTGAGCTGGAAAGCTGGAACATGCTGTACACCCAGAAGGCTGAAGATGCCAACGTGGTCACCAACCTGTGGGACGGTCTGCTGAGCTTTGACTGCTACGGCAAGGTGGTGCCCGCCATCGCTTCCAGCTGGGAGCACAATGAGGATGCCACCGTCTGGACCTTCCACCTGCGGGACGACGTGGACTGGGTGGATTGCAACGGTGAGGTGAAGGCTCACCTGACCAGCAAGGACTTCCTGGTTGGTTTTGAATGGGTGATGAACGCCATCAAGAACGAAGCCAACAACACCTCCATGCCCAACGATACCATTGTGGGTGCTTACGAGTACTACGAGCTGACCAAGGAAGCCGGTGACGCTGCCGCTGACATGACCTACGAGGACATGCTGGCTGCCGGTGTGGGCATCGAAGCTCCGGATGATTACACTCTGGTGTTCACCTGCCCCAGCGCCTGCCCCTACTTTGATACCGTTGCCGCCTACAACAGCTTCTACCCCGTGGCTCCTGCTCTGATCGAGGAGCTGGGTGTTGAGGGCTTCCGGAGCTGCGACAACACCACCATGTGGTACAACGGACCCTATGTGGTGGAGGAGTACATCCAGGGCAACACCAAGAGCTACATCCCCAACCCCAACTACTACGATGCTGCCAACGTCAGCCGCTTTGAGCGCTTCACTGTCACCATGATCAGCGACGGTTCCATCAGCCTGCAGCTGTATCAGAGCCGCGAGCTGGACGAGGTGGACCTGGGCGAGAGCAACATCACCACCATTCAGTCCGATCCTTCCAACGAGTACAATCAGCAGCTGTGCGAGAAGCGTGCCAAGAAGTTCAGCTACTGCTTCATCTTCAACTACGACAAGAAAAACACCGACGGCACCCCCGATGAGAACTGGAACAAGGCCATTGCCAACAAGGCGTTCCGTCAGTGCTTCTCCAAGGGCATGGTGCTGAACAAGTTCTTCGCCCGTTACAACCCCATCAATCCCCTGAAGTGTGAGAACGATTTCTTCACCATGAAGGGCCTGTGTTACACCTCTGACGGCACCGACTACACCAACCTGGTGGCCAAGGAGATGGGTCTGGACGGCGAGGCTTACGATGGCAAGACCATGAAGCGCCTGCGCGCCAACAACGGCGACATCACCGAGCTGAAGAAGCAGGCCATGGAAGAGCTGAGCGCCATTGGTGTCACCTTCCCTGTTCACTGCTCCTACTATATTCTGGCTGGCTCCACCTCCGCTCTGGACAGCGCAACCGTGCTGAAGCAGTGCTTCACCGACAGCTTCGGCGATGACTTCATCGTGCTGGATATCAACACCTTCGTGTCCTCCACCATGAAGGAAGTCGTAGCACCCAAGCTGCAGAGCTTCGTCCACATGGGCTGGGGCGCTGACTTCGGCGATCCCATCAACTTCCTGACCCAGATCATCGTTCACGACGACAATGCTTACTACAGCTGCAACATGACCAACATCGCAGGCATTGTGAACAATGGCCCCGCCAGCTACCAGAAGGATCTGGTTGCCGCCTACGAGAAGTTCACCGATCTGGTGAACGAGGGCCGTGCCATCGTTGACGACACCGATGCGCGCTACGCCGCATTTGCCAAGGCCGAGGCTTACTTCCTGGACGAGAACCTGATCTTCCCCACTGTCTACGATATCACTTGGTGCCTGACCCACGTCAACGAGTACAGCAAGATCAACGCTATGTATGGTCCCTGCAACTACAAGGCTGTGAACTGGGAGACCAGCGAGGAGGCCTACACCACCGAACAGTACGATGCGTTTGCCGCCGCATTCGATGCAGCCACGCAGGCCTGATCGAGTGAACCCATAGCAAAAAGCAGAACCGGACGTTTTTGAAGCGTCCGGTTTTTTTTCTCCCTGACAGCACAAAACCCCGCCGCGCGGGAAAGCTCCCAGCGCGGCGGGGTCATTGTGTTAAAATACAGGAAAGCGGTTCAGCTTACAGCTGGCTTTCATACTCCTTGCGGTAGCCTTCCAGCTCACGCTGGTTGCCATACACAAAGTGGCCGTTTGCGATCTCTTCCCAGACCGGCTTATCCACACTGTAATCGTGGATCGAGGGGTCATAGACCAGCAGCTTCTTGTGCTTTTCGAGGCTGGGGTCAGGGATGGGAACCGCGCTCAGCAGGGCTTTGGTGTAGGGATGCAGCGGATGGAGGAACAGCTCCTCCGCCTCAGCCAGCTCCACGATGCGGCCCTTGCTGATAACGGCGATACGATCCGAGATGAACCGGACCACCGACAGGTCATGTGCAATGAACAGGTAGGTCAGGCCGCGGCTCTTCTTCATCTCGTTCAGCAGGTTCAACACCTGTGCACGGATGGAGACATCCAGTGCAGAGATGGGCTCATCGGCCACGATGAACTCCGGCTCCATGACCAGAGCACGGGCAATGCCGATGCGCTGGCGCTGACCGCCCGAGAACTCGTGGGGGAAACGGGAGGCAAACTCCGGCAGCAGGCCAACCTCATGCAGGGCGTTCATCACCTTTTCATGCAGGTCTTCCTGATCCTTGTAGAGATGATGGTTCAGCAGGCCCTCAGCAATGATATACTCCACCTTGGCGCGCTCGTTCAGCGAAGCCATGGGGTCCTGGAAGATCATCTGGATCTTGCGGATGACCTCCTTGTCCAGTTCCTTGGAGATCTTGCCGTTGATCTTCTGGCCCTTGAAGAAGATGTCGCCGCCGGAGGTCGGGTTGATGCGGCAGATGGCACGGCCAATGGTGGTCTTGCCGGAGCCGG
>OIXG01002152.1_pt1 | contig 15879 bp, 13 predicted proteins | sample 1587731 | NCBI WGS metagenome assembly OIXG01 (sample SAMEA3888908, study PRJEB22519) | human gut metagenome | biome: human gut; feature: human-associated habitat; material: faeces | place: Denmark | collected 2010
AGCGCAAGATCCACCCCACCGCCGGCATCACCGCCATCGGCGCCCGTATGCCGCTCGTCGCGTTCAACTGCAACCTCGAGACCAGCGACGTTGAGGTCGCCAAGAAGATCGCCAAGGTCATCCGCGGCTCCTCCGGCGGCTTCCGCAGCTGCAAGGCCATGGGCTTCATGCTTGAGGACCGCGGTATCGCGCAGGTCTCCATGAACATGGTCAACTATGAGGACACCCCGCTCTATGTCACCTATGAGATGGTCAAGGCTCTGGCCGAGCGCTACGGCACCCGCGTCATCGAGAGCGAGATCGTCGGCCTCACCCCCGCCAAGGCCCTGATCGACTGCGCCGAGTTCTATCTCAAGGCCAAGGACTTCGACTGCAAGAAGCAGGTCATGGAGTATCACCTCATCGACATGGAGTAAAAACTTCAAAAAACGGCTATGCCGCTTTTTGAGAAAGGCTTCAGCGCGCGCCGCTCACCGCGCCGTGCGCTGCAATGGGTCGCTGCGGACGCGCGCGAGCGTCCTCCGCAACAGATCTCAGTTTATTTGCCGCCTGCGGGCGGCAAAGCCTGCGACACAATCTAAGGAAAGGGATCCAATTCTATGAAACTTGCTGAACTGACCGTTACCGGCTTTGCCGACATCGTTTCCTCCGACGCTCCCGCGCCGGGCGGCGGCTCCTGCGCCGCGCTCTACGGCTCCATCGGCGCCGCGCTGACCGCCATGGTCGGCGGTCTGACCCAGGGCCGCAAGAAGTACGCCGAGTACGCCGAGCACGCCGCCGAGGTCGAGGCCAAGGGCAACGAACTCAAGGTACGTCTGCTCGACGTCATGGACCGCGACACCGACGCCTTCAACGTTGTTTCCGACGCCTTCGGTATGCCCAAGGATACCGACGAGCAGAAGGCTGCTCGCTCCGCCGCCATCCAGAACGGCCTCAAGGGCTGCACCAAGACGCCTATGGAGATGATGGAGCTCATTGACGAGACGCTCATCCTCGCTCACTCCCTCCTCGGCCGCTTCAACGATACCTCCGCGAGCGATCTGGGCGTCGCGTTCCTCTCCCTCAAGGCAGGTATTCAGGGCGCGTGGCTCAACGTGCTCATCAACATCGGCTCCCTGAAGGATCAGGAGTTCGCCGCCGAGTACCGTGCCAAGGGCGAAAAGCTGCTCGCACACGCTCTGCCCCTTGCCGACGAGTGCTACGCCGAGATCGTCAAGCTCATCGACGGCTAAAAATCATCTTGCAAAACGAAAAAGGCTTCGGTATGATGATACCGAAGCCTTTTCGACAGAAAGAAGGTCCTTATATGACGATTACGCATTTGAAGCCCGCCGATTATGCCACTACAAAATGGTCCGGCGGCACGACCACACAGCTCGCCATCGCGCCAAAGGGCGCGGTGTACGCCGACCGCGATTTCCTCTGGCGGCTCAGCTCCGCGACCGTCGAGCTGGACGAGTCCGACTTCACCGCCTTGCCCGACTACGACCGCGTCATCTCCACCCTTCAGGGCGACATGACGCTCACGCACAACGGCGGGGAAAAGCTCACGCTCCACCCCTATGAGATCCACGACTTTTCCGGTGCGGACGACACCCATTCGTGGGGGCGCTGCACGGACTTCAACCTCATGCTGCGACGCGGTCGCTGCCGCGGCTGCGCCACCGCGCACTTTCCGCAGGGGACGGAAGTTCTTGCGCTCCACACGGGCGGGACCGCCCTGCTCTTCTGCGGCGAGGGGAGCGTCACGCTCCGCGTCGGCGGCGAAACGCTGACGCTCGCGCCGCACGAGAGCGCCCTGATCGAGGACGCGCCCGCGCAGCTCACCGTCGAGGGCAGCGCGAAGCTGATGCTTGCGCAGATGTACCGCTGAAAGGAGCGCACCATGACCGGAGAAGCTGTTGCCGCGCGCGTCCATGAATACGCATGGACGGGCCACAAGCCCGGACTGGAGCGCACCCGCGCCCTGCTCGCCGCGCTGGGGAACCCTGAAGCCTCCCTGAAATTCGTCCACATCACCGGCTCGAACGGCAAGGGCTCGACTGCCGCGATGCTCGCCTCCGTGCTCACGGCGGCGGGCCGGCGCACAGGTCTTTTCACCTCGCCGCACCTCTACCGCTTCAACGAGCGCTTTCAGATAGATGGCAGGCCGATCCCCGACGATGCGCTCGCGCGCATCGCCGAGCGCGTGCTTGCCGCGGCGGACACGCTCGGCGAGCATCCGACCGAATTTGAACTGATGACCGCCATCGGCTTTTTGTGGTTTGCCGAAAGCCGCTGCGACATTGTCGCCCTTGAGGTCGGTCTCGGCGGACGGCTGGACTCCACCAACGCCATTCCCGCGCCCGAAGCCGCGGTCATCACGAACATCGGACTCGAGCACACCGCCCTGCTCGGCGACACCCTCGCCGCCATCGCGCGGGAGAAGGCGGGCATCATCAAGCCCGGCTGCCGCGCCGTGCTCTACGCCCAAAGCCGCGAGGTCGAGGCGGTCGTGGCGTGCGTCTGCGCGGAAAAGGAGGTTCCCCTCACCGTCACGGATCCTGCGCGGCTCACGCCGCTCTCCTCGGGTCTTGACGGGCAGCGCTTTACCTATCGCGGCAGCGCGCCGCTGCTTTTGCCGCTGCTCGGGGAGTATCAGCTCAACAACGCCATGACCGTACTCGACACAGTGGGCGCGCTGCGTGCGCGGGGCTGGAGCATCTCCGACGACGCCGTAGCGCGCGGCCTTGCCGCCGCCCGCTGGCCCGGCCGGCTGGAGCTGGTGCGCCGCCATCCCGATCTCATCATCGACGGCGGACACAATCCTCAGTGCGCGCAGGCGCTTGCTGTGTCGCTCCGTCAGCTCTACGGGGGCAGGAAGCTCATCTTTCTCATCGGTGTGCTCGCCGACAAGGACTGGCAGCACATGGTCGGCGAGGTGCTGCCGCTGGCCAAGCGCATCGTCACCGTTCGCCCCGAGAGCGAGCGCGCCAAGGACGAGAATGAGCTGGCGGCATGGGTGCGCGCACAGGGCGTGCCCGCCGAGGCACACGCCACCATCGGCGAGGCGCTCGACGCTGCGCTCGCCCTTGCCGCTCCCGATGACGCCGTCTGCGCGTGGGGATCGCTTTACAGCGTCGGCGAGCTGCGCCACCTCCTCGGCCTGTGCTGAAAATTTCATATTGTCTGCCATATGGAAAAGCCCTGCCGCGCCCGAAGGCACGGCAGAGCTTTCTTTTTATTTTCGTTTGGAGCCTTGCGGCGTTTCTTGGTATATGCCGTCCGGGCGAAATGTGTGACGATCGGATAGAAAATCGCTCAGCAAGGCTCTGCGCAAGTTAAGAGCTGAAAATGGCAGCCTTCTGGGTAAGGCGGATAGGGCAAAATCCAAAGACCGGCTGCGACTTCCGCAAATGCCTCTGGCAGCGCGGGAAGGCCTGTTTGTGTGCGGACTTCCGGCGTCACACTGGCGTTGAGATGACCCATCAGATATTGCGGGCTTTTCGCGTGGAAGCCGCCTTGCCGCATCGTTTTGTTATTCATCCTTGCCGTAGAGCCAGACGCAGCCCTCGTTCACACTCTCGACCGCAGCGCGATAGGCGCTGAGCACGCCGCGCGCCGGGTGCGCCGGGCGTTCAATGTGCTCCAGACGCTCCGCAAGCTCCTCGTCGCTCACCTCGAGGTGGATGGTGTGCGCGTCGATGTCGATGGCGATCATGTCGCCGTCGCGCACCGCGGCGATGGGACCGCCGTCCCACGCCTCGGGGGAGACATGGCCGATGCAGGGGCCGCGCGTCGCGCCGGAGTAGCGCCCGTCGGTGACCATGGCGCAGCTCGTATGCAGCCCCATGCCGACGAGCATCGCGGCGGGAATGGACATCTCGCGCATACCGGGGCCGCCCTTGGGACCCTCATAGCGGATGACCAGCACATCGCCGGGCTTGACGGACTTCTCCGTCATGGCCGCGCGCAGCGCGTCCTCGGAGTCAAAGCAGACCGCGGGGCCGCGGTGGCGGAACATTTCGGGCACCACGCCGCTCTTTTTCACGATGCAGCCGTTCGGCGCAAGGTTGCCGTACAGCACAGCAAAGCAGCCGTCGGGATAGAGCGGGTCGTCGACCGTGTGAACGACCGCGGGATCGACCCTGCGGCGGAAGGAGGCGAGAAATTCGCCCACCGTGCCGCCCATCGCAAGCCTCGCGTCGGGGTCAAGATAGCGCTCGATCGCTTTCATCGTCGCGCCCACGCCGCCCGCCTTGTAGTAGTCGTGCATATTGAACTTTGAGGATGGCTTGAACTTCGCGATGCAGGGCACATCGCGCTGGATGGCGTCGAAGGCGGCGAGGTCCATCGGAATGCCCATCACCCGCGCGAGCGCGCAGATATGGAGCTGTGCGTTTGTTGAGCCTCCGGTCGCGGCGACGTGGCGCAGGCCGTTTTTGAGGCTCGCCTCGGTGACGATGTCGGAAAAGCGCACGCCCTCCTTCGTGAGCGCGACAATGCGCTCGCCGACGTCGCGCGCCTGCTTGTACTTGGCGGACGAGCAGAAGAGCATGGTCGTGCTGTCGATGGGACACAGGCCGATGACCTCGGCGAAAACGCCCATCGTGTTTGCCGTGCCGTACATCGAGCAGGTGCCGCAGGAGAAGCAGATATTCTCGCGGAAGCGCGTGAAGGTCTCCTCATCGATGGCGTCGATGTTGCGCTGACCGATGGACTCCTTGAGGTCGGGCGTGACATAGGTGCCCTCATCCGTCTCGTAGGGCAGCATGCTGCCCGCGGTGAGGAACATGCAGGGCTTATCGAGCGCCGCGGCAGCCATCAGCATACCGGGCACGATCTTATCGCAGGAGCAGAGGAACACGAGACCGTCGAAGCCGTGGGCGCTCGCCATCGCCTGAATACTGCCCGCGATCAAGTCGCGCGAGGGCAGGATATAGTGCATTCCCTCGCCCTGTGCCATGCCGTCGCAGGGGGCGGGCACATTGAACTCTGCCGGCGTGCCGCCGGCGGCCCACACGCCCTCCTTGACATAGCCGACCAGCTCGCGGAAGGCGCGGTGGCCGGGGTTGACGTCCGTAGAGGAGTTGACAATGCCGATGACGGGCTTTTCAAGGTCCTTCGTGCGGTAGCCGCAGGCGTTCATCAAGCCGACATAGTAGCCCTCCTGCGGATTCGAGGGTGTGCGGTTTCCCTTCCAGCCCATGCGGTTTTAGTACGCGGTGGTCATGCCGCCGTCGACGCAGATGACCTGGCCGGAGATCGCGCTGTTCGCGGGAGAGCAGATGAACACCACGGAGCGGGCGTACTCGTCCGCCGTCTGGTAGCGCTTCTGCGGGAAGCTCGCGGCGTCCTTCGTGTTGTACTCCTCGAGCGTGATGCCCGCCTTCTCGGCGCGGATGGTGTTGAGGTACTTGATGCGGTCGGTGTAGATGCGGCCGGGGCCCATGGTATTGACCAGAATGTTGTACTGGCCGAACTCGCGCGCCATCGTCTTGCTCATGCCGACCACGCCCATGCGGAAGGTGTTGGAGAGAATGAGGTTATCGAGCGCCTGCTTGATGGAGGACGAGGTGGAGTTGACGATGCGTCCGCTGCCGCCCTCCTTCATGTACGGCAGCGCCGCGCGGATGGCGGTGGTGTAGCTGTACAGGCACTTCTGATAGCCGTCGGCCCAGTCGGCCTCGGTCAGCGCCTCAAAGGTGCCCGCCTTGGGGCCGGGGCAGTGGTTCACAAGGCCGTAAATGCCGCCGAGGTCCGCTGCGACCTTGTTGATCATCGCGGTGATGCTCTTGTTATCGAGAACATCGTACAGATAAGCGTAGGGGCGGTTGCCGGTCTCCTTCTCGATGTCGACGACCGCCTGATCCAGCTCGGCCTTGAATGCCTCGCTGGTGCAGATGACGACCTTTGCGCCCTCGCGGGCGAACTCGGTGGCAATGCCCTTGCCGAAGCCGGACGCACTGGACATGCAGACAACGACCTTATCCTTCAAACCCAGATCCATGATATGTTCCTCCTGATATGTAAAAATTTTTGATTTGTCAGTGCAGCTTGAGATCGACGACGGGGTTTTTCAGCGGTTCCATCTCGAAGCCGTCGGGGCCGACGATGCGGCACTCGGCAATGTCGCCGTCCTGAATGTGGAAGGCGCGCGGGGTGCCGGTGGAGAGCACGTCGCCGGCGTACCAGCCCTGAATGCTCGAGTGCAGCGAGACGAGGCGCGCGGGCAGGTGCGTCATGTGATCGACGGTGTTCTTTGCATAGACCACGCCGTTGTGAACGCTCTGCACCTCCAACTTGAGCACGTCGGGCACCTCGTCGGGTGTGACGAGCTGAGGACCGAAGGAGAAGAACGTCGGGAAATTCTTCACGATGGTCAGGTAGCGGGGGTTGCCGGGCACGAAGTCGTTGCCCTTGAGGATGGACTCCTCCGTCATGTCGAGGATCGTGGTGTAGCCGACGATGGCGCTCTCCCAATCCTCCTCACTCACGTCGCGGCAGTCGCGGCCCATGATGATGCCAAGCTCGGCCTCCGCGGTGGTCTTCTGCGCCTCCTTGAGCTTGGGGAGCTGGATGTCGTCGCCGTAGCCGACGAGGGTATCGGCCATCTTGAAGAAGCTGCCGGGAAAGCCCGTGGGCGCGGCGGAGCCGATGTCGCCCGCGTGATCGACGTAGTTCAGGCCGATGCCGAAGATGCGCTTGGGGTTGCGGTAAAGCGGTGCGTAGACGACCTCCTCCGTCGGCACGACGCCGGGGATGGTCTCAAGCTCCTCCTTGCCGCCCTCATTGTACCACTTTGTCAAGCCAGGGATATGATTCGCCTGAATGAGGCTCATCATGTCCTCCTTCCAGCCCGTACCCTTGTAGGCATTGAGTGCGGCGACGGGCAGAATGCCGTTCCCGGTGACGATGCCGGCGGCCTCTGCGCCGTGCAGCTTGATGGTTGCGAGTCTCATAAAAAAGCTCCTCCTCTTAGATTATTCAGACGATACGGCCCGCCGGCTCCTTGCCGGCAAGCACGGCGTTAATGTTTTCGGCTGCGATCTCGGAAACGCGCGTGGCGGCCTCTACCGTCGCGGGGGCGTAGTGAGGCGTAACGATGACATTCGGCAGCTTGAAAAGCGGACTCGTCGGCGCGACAGGCTCAGGGTCGGTCACGTCAAGCCCCGCGCCGGCGAGCCTGCCGTTTTCCAGCGCCTCGATGAGCGCCGCCTCGTCCACGATGGGACCGCGGGCGCAGTTGATAAGCAGCGCCGTGGGCTTCATCAGCGCGAGGCGCTCGCGGTCGATGAGCTTGCGCGTTTCGTCGGTGAGCAGGCAGTGGAGCGTCACGACATCGGCACGGCGCAGCAGCTCGGAAAGCTCACCCACCCTCTCAACGCCCTCGGGAACCTCGCTGATGTAGGGGTCGTAGACGATGACGTGCATATCCAGACCGTCCCTGCACATATGCAGGATATGCTTTCCGATGCGGCCCATGCCGATCAGTCCCAGCGTCTTGCCGGTCATTTCAATGCCGGGGGCGTGGTTCTTCGCGGCAAAGCCGACCGTGCGGTACTCCTTGGAAACGGGAATGATGTTCTTCGCCAGCGTGAGCATCAGCGTGAAGGCGTGCTCGGCGACGGAGAGGCTGTTTGCGTTCGGGGTGATGGTCACGGCGACGCCATGCGTCTTGCAGTAGTCGAGGTCGATGTTGTCGTAGCCCACGCCGTGCTTGGAGACGATCTTGAGCTGCTTTGCCGTCTCGAGCAGCGAGCCGGGCAGCTCGATAATGCGCACGAGCACGGCATCCGCGTCCACGATCTCGCGGCGGATAACATCCATATCACGATTTGCGTAGACGACCGTGTGCCCCGCCGCGGTCAGCAGCTCTGGCCCGATGGGGTGGACCGCTTCGGTGATGAGAATTTTTGCCATGGGATTTCCTCCTTACAGTGTCAGACCATAGGGCTTGCCGAGCGAGAGCAGCTCTTCGTAGACCGGCTGCGGCACCTCGATGCCGCCGGCGGCGTTCTCCGCCGCACTGTGGCCGGAGCGCTCGCCGGGCAGGAATATCTCCTCCACGCCCTCAGCCTTTTTGAGCGCCTTGATCTCGCCCGCCATCGCAGAGAGCGCAGACTTGAACGCCGACGGCTCGATAAAGTGCGCGATGTCGATCGCGCCGACAAAGTGGCTCACGCCCTGCGGCTCGTCCATCACATAAAGGTCATGCAGGTGCGGGCCGTAGGGGCCGCCGCTGAGAATGCCGCAGAGCACATCGACCATGATGGCAAGGCCGCTGCCCTTCGCGCCGCCGATGGGCACGAGCGAGCCGGCACGGCCCGCAGCGGGATCGGTGGTGGGGTTGCCGTCCTTATCCAGAGCCCAGCCGAGCGGGATGGACTTGCCGAGTTTCTGCGCCAGAATGAGCTTGCCGAGCGCGACCACGCTGGGCGCCATGTCCAGTACGACCGGAAGGCCGTCGGAGGGGGCGGCGACGGAGATGGGGTTCGTGCCCATATAGGGCTCTGCGCTGCCGAACGGCGCGATTTTGCCCTTGAGGTTGGTGCAGGCAAAGCCGAGCATATCCTGCGCGGCGGCGAGCCTTGTGAAGTAAGCCGCCGTGCCGAAGTGGTTGGAATTTTTGACCGTCGCAAAGCAGCAGCCGCTCTCTCTTGCCTTGGCGATGCAGGTCTCCATGGCGAATTTTGCCGCCGCCGCGCCGAGCGAATTGCCCGCGTCCACCACCACGGCGGAGGGGGCTTCGCGCACGATGCGGATGTTGTTGCCGCGCGACACCACGCCGGCGTCCATGCGCTGCATATAAATCGCGAGGCGACTCACGCCGTGTGTGCTCACGCCGGTGAGCTCCGCGTCGATGAGCGCGTCTGCCACAGCCTCGGCGCAGCTCTGTTCCACGCCGGATGCTGTCAGCAGGGAGATGCAGTAGGTGCGCAGCACATCTGCTTGAAATTTAGGCATGATCTTACACACTCCTTTTTCTTCTGTTCCGGGAGCTTTTCTCATGGTTTCATCATAGTGCATCCGCGTAAAAAGGTCAAAGACCTAAATGTAACTATCGGTATAGCATTTTTGCTATACTATCCTTGACGCAAGATGTATTTTTTGCTATGATCGAATCGGAAATGAGGCGATTTTTATGATACAGGACCGAAATCCTGAATATTTCCTTGCAATTGCATCGGAAAAGAGCATCTCCAAGGCGGCGGAGCGGCTGCACATCTCACAGCCCTATCTGAGCCAGTATGTTATCCATCTGGAGAAGGAATTCGGTGTGCGCTTGCTCGACCGCACCAAAACACCGCTGCGGCTGACTGCGGCGGGGCGCGTCTATGCCAATTATCTCGAGGACAGCACGCAGCTCTATGAGCAGCTGCTGCAGGACTTCACGCGCCTGAATGCCAGCCGCCGACAAACGCTACGCGTCACGATGAGCAACTGGCGCGCGAGCACGCTCCTGCCGAGCATCCTGCCAGACTTCTCACGCGAGCACCCCGAGGCGCATCTCGAACTGCTCGAGCGCCCGACGAGCGAGATGTTCCGCCTCATCGCGGACAACACGGTGGACTTCGCCATCGTGAACACCAACCTGAATACGCCCGACTACCTGACCACGGAAACCATTCTTTACGAAAAAATCCTCCTTGTCGGCAACCGTGCTAACGCCGCCGCGCAGGCGCTCGCAGAGGAGTGCCGCGCGGGGCACGAGCCGGATCTCTCTTTTTTAGAGCATGAGCGTTTCGTCCTGCTCTACCCCGAGATCATGCTCGCCATGCGCGTCAATAACTTCCTCGAGCGCAAGCACATCACCGTCGAAAATGCTCTCTACACCTCCAACGCCACCACGGCGCTGAACCTGACGGCGGGGAACTATGGCTTCTGCTTTGTCAACGAGACCGGCGTGCACAATGCGCCCAATCGCAGTGAACTGATCTTCTTCGACCTCGATTCCCCCGATCTTGTCCATCCGCTGAGCGTGGTCTACAAGAAAAAGCGGCACCTGCTGCCCGCTGCCCGCGCCTTTGTTGATGCGACCCGCCGCTTTTTGCAGTCGCAGGCGTGGCGCGGCGAGTGCGACTGCCGCGTGCATCATGACGCGCTATAAAAGGATAAAACACCGTCTCTCATCTAACCGGAGACGGTGTTTTGCTTCATTTCTTCTTTTTGCGCGCCATAACGCTGGAATAAAAGCGCGCGCCGAGCCGACTGCTCAGAAGGCCGCGCAGCGCTGCGCGCTGCGTCTCCGTCATGGCTGCGGTCGGCACAAGATAGAGCTGCTCTGCCGAGAGGTAGAGCATGAAAACGCTCGAAATTTCGATGGCGGAGGCGAGCTTTGTGAGCGCGACCGTGTTGCGCAGCTTCTTCTCGGGAATGTCGACCGAGAGCCTGTCCTCGTCAAAGCGCAGAATATATTCCGTACCCAACAGCGACTCGTCGCTTTTGAGATAGCGGAAAATGCGCTGCTCCTCGCGCCCGAGCAGCAAAAGCATCCAGATGAGATATGCCGCCGCGATGTAGATTGGCAGATAGCTCAGCGGAAATGTGCCCTGCACAGCAAGAACGGTATAAAAGGCAACGGCGAGCACAACGGCGATGCCGACGCGGAAGGTGCTGCGGTTGCGCAGGAACATGGCGTAGAGCGTCGCCTGCCGGAACACTTTTTTGCTGACACGATAGCGGATCTCCTGAGCTTCCATACATGCTCCTCTTTTCTCTCGTTTTCTGCTCCAGTATATCGCGGCAGCGCCGCACGGTCAATGTCAAAGTTTGCGGGAGCCTTCCGAGGAAGGCTCCCGCGTTGCTGCAGAGAGGGCGCAGGGCTTATTTGTCCTGCTGCTTGGCCTTGTGCTTGTTCATGATGAACTTGGGGCCCTTCTCCCACTTCTTCACATTGAGAAGCAGCAGGACAGCCGCAATGGCAAGGCCGGTGATGTCGGTCAGCGTGCCGGGGATGAACATCAGCAGGCCGCCGGCAATGAAGATAACGCGCTCAAGCCAGTTGAGTCTCCACAGCAGCCAGCCCTGGAAGCCGGCGGACATGATGGCGACACCGATGATGGCGCTGATGGCGACGGAAACGATCTCGCCGGCGTTGCCCTGCATCATCATAGCGGGATTGTAGCAGAAGGCAAACGGGACCATGAAGCCGGCGAAGCCGAGCTTGCAGGCCTCGACCGCCGTGGTCATCGGGTTGGTCTTGGCGATACCGGCGCCGGCATAGGCCGCAAGGGCGACCGGCGGAGTGATGGCGGACAGGCACGCGAAGTAGAACACGAACAGGTGCGCCGTCAGCGGGGCAAGACCGAGCTTGATGAGGGACGGGGCGAGAATGGACGCCGCGATAACATAGGCAGCGGTGGTGGGCAGGCCCATACCGAGGACGATGCAGGTGATGGCGGTGAAGACCAGAGACGGGAAGAGCATATTATGCGCCGCCTGGATCATCATATCGCCGAAGATAACGCCGATGCCGGTGATGGAGACCATGCCGACGACGATACCGGCGCAGGCGCAGCCGATGACGATAGACATGGCGCTGAAGCCGGACTTGACCATGGCGCTGGGAATGGTCTTGAGGGTGAAGCGCTTCTTCTTATCGAAGAGCATGACCAGAGGCACCGCGCAGGTCGCCCACAGGGCGGAGTAGAGCGGAGAATACTGCGCGACGAGCAGGCAGTAGAGCAGAACGCAGATGATAAGCAGATAGATCCAGCCGTCCTTCATGACCTCGCGGGTCTTGGGAATGTCCTTGGGGTCCATGAGGGTGACGTGGGCGATCTCGGTCTGCGTCATAACGGCGACGGCGCAGCCCCAGTAGTAGAGCAGCGCGGGAATGACCGCCGCAATGACGATGGCGATGTACTTCTGCTCGGTGAAGGCGACCATCAGGAAGGCGCCGGAGCCCATGACGGGGGGCAGGATCTGACCGCCGGTGGAGGCAACGGCCTCAACGCCGCCGGCAAACTGGGGCTTGTAGCCGCGGGACTTCATCAGAGGAATGGTGAATGTACCGGTGCCGACGACGTTCGCAACGGCGGAGCCGTTGATGGAGCCCATCAGACCGGAAGCGACGACCGCGCTGAGCGCGGGGCCGGACTTGATCTTGCCGGTGAGAGAGATGGCGATGTCGTTGATGAAGTCGGAGCAGCCAGAAGCCTCGAGGAACGCGCCGAACATGACGAACATGAAGATGACCGTGGCGGAAACGCTCATGGTCGTGCCGAACAGGCCGTCAAGGTCGGTGGCAAGGAACTTGCAGATACGCTCGAGGGAATAGCCGCGGTGCGCAATGGCCATTGGCAGGTTCGGGCCGGCGAGCGCATAGGCGATAAAGATGAGGGAGAGCACCGGCATGATGTAGCCGAGGGTGCGGCGGGCGCACTCAAGCACAATGATAACGAGGCAGGCACCCGCGAAGGTCGCCATCCAGGTCGTCTTGCTCAGGCGCTCGGTGAGATGATGGACCTCGTCCTGCGCCATCCACACGGAGACCCATGTGAGGATGACGAGGATCATATCAATCGTGCGGCAGAGGGCACGGAAAGCCTTGCTGCCGGCAAATTTATCCTTGAAAACGTGCTTATAGAGGGGCTGAGTGAGCAGGATCAGCGTGAGGGCGAAGCCCAGATGCACGCCGCGCTGCACGGAATAATCGAACAGGCCCTTGAAGCCCGTGTAGATGTGGAAGGAGGTCATCAGGAAGGCGACTACGGAGGCCATCATAATGAACTTGTCGCCCTTACCCTCTTCGAGAGTTCTCGCTGCTGCCAGTTCGCTGTCAAGCGAGGCGACGTCGATCTCTTTGATTTCTTTCTTATCGGACATATACGCATCCTTTCTGTTAAGTGGGGGGGCTTAACGGAACATTAATGGAATAGGGGAGCCGGAGTTGGGATGTCCCAACTCCGGCCTAAAATGCTCTTCGCAGGGACGGTCAGATCGTCCTTTTGATGCAGTTGTCAGAGTGCCTCAAATCAGATGAGACCCTGCTCGCTGTAATACTTCTGAGCGCCGTCATGCAGGGGAATGGGCATCTGGGTGCAGAGGAAGCTGGGATCGGTCATGTCCTTGAGCAGGGCGTTACCGGCGGCCATCTCCTCGGTGTGCTCGTTCATGGCCTTGCAGAGGTCATAGACGAGGTCCGCGTCCATATCGGCGGTGACGATGATAAGGCACTTGACGCCGAAGGTGTTGGCAGTCTCGGTCTGGCCGGTGTAGGTGCCGGCGGGAATGGTGGTCTGGATGTAGGCGGCGTTGCCCTCGAGGACCTTATCAAGCTCCTCCTGCGTCATGTCGAGGACCTGAATCTCCTTGGTGGCAGCGAGGTTGAGCTGGCCGCCGATGGGCAGACCGGCGAAGCCGAAGGCCGCGTCGAGGATGCCGTCGCCGACGGAGTCGGCGCCGTCGCCGAGACCGAGGTTCTCAAGGCTGGTGTTGTCCTTGGTGATGCCCATGACGGCGAAGGCGGCGAGGGTGGCGTTCTCGGTCGCGGAGGCCGCAGGGCCGACGGCGACGCGCTTGCCAAGCAGGTCATGGATGTAGGTCAGGCCGGAGCTCTTGAGCGCCACGCCGCTGAGCACGGAGGTGTAGACCGCGCCAATGACACGCAGGTTGTCCAGCGTGCCGATGTCGGCGAACTTGCCGGTGCCGTTGTAGGCGTTGAGAACAACGTCGGAGGTGGCGACTGCGACGTCAACCTCGCCGGAGGCGACATCCTGGCAATTCTGGAAGGAGCCGGTGGAGGTCTGGGTGTTGCACTTCACGCCCTGGACGTTGTTGGTCCAGACCTGAGAGACCGCAGCGCCGGCGGGGTACATGGAGCCGCCGGTGTCGGCGGTGCCGAAGGTCATGATGACGTTGCCGCGGGTGGGCTTGCCGCCATCGGTGTTACCGTCGTTGGAGGGTTGCTTCTCGCCGCAGGCGGCCAGTGCAAAAACCATTGCCAGCGCGAGGATCAGGGATAATACTTTTTTCATGCTGATATCTTCCTTTCAAAATATATATACCCGTTTTTACCGGATACTACAAAGTGATGACGGCTCTTGCCGACCGGGAGCGCCGCTCCGGCGGTGACCGAAGCGTTCCTATCCCATTCATTTTTGCGGAGAGATTATATTTCATTATACCATACCTGTCAAGGCTTTGACAGGCATATTTCCGCATTTTTCGATGAAATTAAATAGTCATTGTTATTCCGCAAAAAGGCAAATACACTCTCGGAGAAGGGTGGGAGCGTGTTGTTTTCACATCAGAAATACGATCGTCCACACAACATTTCCGCGCCATTTTGGCGCAGGGCAGTTACGGCATCGTGCGCGCGAGGCGGGGATCTGGATTTATGCCGTAAGCTGGAATTACCCGGCTTCCGCAAATATGCGGAAGCCAGGTAACGAAGCCGTATGATGCCTTTCCGAATCGTCAAAATGTGTAAGTTGTGTGTAAGCTCACAGCACCTTGTCACAGAAAATCACGGTTTAGCGGGAAAATTCGCAGTTTTCAGCCAAGAATCTTCGGAAAACAGGCGGTTTTCCGACCGCTTAGTACATGCCGCCCAACCGAAATTCGCAACAATCTGATATAAAAAGCAGAGAAGAGTATAGATATAACGGATGTATCCTACACTTTTTCAAAAAACGCTCTACAAGGTTCTACGTAAGTTAACGGCTGAAAATGGTAACTTTTGTGGTAAGGTGGCCGGGGCAAAATTCACAGGTTAGCTGCAACTTTTGCAAATGTCTCTTGCACCGCATGGAAGTCTGTATGTGTGTAGACATCCAGCGTCACGCTGACATTGGAGTGCCCCATGAGATATTGCAGGCTTTTCACATCAATGCCCCTTTGCTGCATATTCGTACAGAAGGTATGACGCAGAACATGAGGTGTCACCTTTGGAAACGAATTGCCGTAAATACGATTGATTTTCTTCTGGATACCTCTCATGTAGTTCTGCAAGTGCATAGCAACCTTTGGCATCCCGGATTTATCAAGGAAAATGAAACCTCCATAACCATCTATGATTCGTTCTGACTTGCTGACGGTTCGGTTCTTCATAACTCGCTTTAAGGCCAGATAAACAGCGTCCGTCATGGGGATCGTTCTCACCCCGCTGGCTGTCTTGGGACTGGTGATGAAATAGGGCTTGTCTGCTGTTTGGCATAGCTGGTGGTCAATGTAGATGCATCGCGTCTTGAAGTCAACATCCTGCTTTGTCAGCCCATATAGTTCGCTGACACGGAGCCCTGTCCCCAGCAAAACCACAATATCATCATAGTAGTTGTCCTGACCATATTCCTGCACATACTTCAAATAAATATCCTGTTGAGCCTTAGTCAGCGCAGTACGCTTCCCGGCATCGTTCGGAAGAATGTCAGCTATCTGGAACTTAAAGGGGGTTCTTGCGAATCATGTCATCGTCAGCAGCCATTTCAAAGGAGGGATGCAGCACAGAATGGAAAATACCGATGGTATTGCGCTTTATCCCCCTGTCATGCAGACTGATATAGAACGTCTTTGCATCAGACAGCTTGACCGTCCGTACCTTCATTTCACCAAACGGCGATTCCTTAATACGATTAATGACTGTTCCATAGCCGCGGCGGGTGCTCTCGCTCAAATCCCGTTTCAAGTTCATGTATCGGCCAACCAGTTCGGAAACGGTGATTTCACCAGCCGTATAGTCGATACCATCTGCCATATCGCGTTGAATGGCTTCCTCTTTCTTGCGGAGCGCTTCCAGCGTTTTTCCGTAAACACTTCGTATTTTGCCATGTCCATCGGAATAACGGTATTCATAGGTGCCGTTAGCTCTCTGGCTCTCGCCGTCCTTCAAAACACGCCCCTTGCTATCTTTGCGCTTTTCAGACAATTCAGAAACTCCTTTCCGTGAAAAGCGCG
>OIXG01002160.1_pt1 | contig 15832 bp, 12 predicted proteins | sample 1587731 | NCBI WGS metagenome assembly OIXG01 (sample SAMEA3888908, study PRJEB22519) | human gut metagenome | biome: human gut; feature: human-associated habitat; material: faeces | place: Denmark | collected 2010
TACACCTTATATGGGGACGGGGTCTTAAAAATTCAACGCAAGAACGCGAAAAGGGAACCCGTAGGCTCCCTTTTTGTATGAATTTTCATTAAAAATCAACGGGCTGTTGTGCTTTAGCCGGCAACACTGACCATGGCCGCCCGCAAAACTCTGTCGTTTAGGGTCCAGCCGCGCTGGAAAACGGCCACCACGGTACCGGCCGGATGATTGCTATCGGCAGGGACCGTCGCAATGGCTTGACTTGTGGTCGGATCGAACTTTTCTTTTTCAGGATAAATCGCCTTCATTCCGGAAACTTCCAGGGCGTGCTCGAGTTGGCGCATCGTCACTTCAAGACCTTTGCGGGTGGCTTCATCGGCACTTACGGAAGCCTCGAGAGCTTTTTCCAGACTGTCGATGACCGGAATCAGGTTCTTAGCAAAACTTTCTATGCCGAAAAGTTGTGCCTTCATCACGTCCTGCGCGCAACGACGTCGTGTGTTTTCCATTTCAGCCGCCGCCCGAATGTAAAGTTCGTAGCTTTCCGCCGCCTTGTCCTTTGCGGCTTGAAGTTCGGCTTCAAGCGAGGAAACGTCCGCCGTCGGAGAATCATCCTTCTTCTCTTCCGTTTGCGCTCCCTCGGTTGTTGCCTTCGGGCTACTTTCAGGAGCATCCGGACTTTCCAGCTCTCCTTCGCGGACCTCTTCGCTGGCTTTTTTCAGTTCTTCTGCCGGATTGACTGTCTTTTCTTCTGCAATAACTGGCCTCCAAATCCAATAGGTATTTTTTATTTGGGGTCGGAAGCGGGCTTTTTCAACTGTTCGAGCGCCTCACGCACCACTTTGGCATAAAGCGCCAGTGCATCCTGTCCGCTACCCAAGGCGGGAATGTACGCAAAATGCCTTCCGCCTTCGGAAGAAAATGTCTCTTTCATGGTCACGACCACTTCTTCCAGTGTCTCGAGACAATCGGCGGCAAATCCCGGGCACAGGACGGCAACCGAGCGATTGCCTTGTCCGGCCTCTTGCTTTAAGACATCTTTTAATGCCGGGATCAGCCAATTTCCGAATCCGAATTTGGATTGAAACGCTAACTTGACGGATCCGGGTTTCAAATCGAGCACCTTTTCCAAAAGGCGCACGGTCGTCTCGCATTGGTGAAAGTACGTGTCGCTTCTTTTGAGAGGAATGGCGTGAAAACTGACAATCAGGCGCGTTTTTGCAAGGTCGATTTTCTTTTCGCGCACGGAAGCGGCCAGCGCGTCGATGTATTCGGGCCTATCAAACCAAGGGGCAATCACCGTCAAGGGAACAGAAGAGCCGGCCTCTTTGAGAGTTTTTTTAACTAAATCAACAACGGCCCCGCGTGTTTGTGTGGCTTCTTGGGCAAAAAGCGGCATGACAAGAAGGCGCTCGGGTTTGACAGCAAGAATCGCCCTAAGAACTTGAGAAACGAAAGGACTTCCGTAACACATCGCCCAAGCAACGGAACAATCCTCCCCGAGGATGTTTTGCAGCCCCACGGCAGTCTTTTTCGTGGTCGCAAGTAGAGGCGAACCCTCACTCGTCCAAATCGCAGCATAGCGCTTAGCAGAGATCTCTTTACGACGCGGGATGATGATTTGGGAAAGAATCGGTCTCCAAAGCCAAGACGGCAGGTCGACGATGTGCCTGTCGCTTAAAAACTCGTTTAAGTAACGGGCAAGCGCTTCCGGGGTCGGCGCCTCGGGCGACCCAGTATTGACCAATAAAAGGGCGGTTTTTCCCGTCATCGCTGTCCTGCAAGGGCCTCCCGGAAAAACCGGAAGATACGGTTCGGAAGATACGTGAGCGACCCACGTCCGTGCACAAAAATCGGAAAGCCGATGTGCCCGCCTGCGTCGGGAAAATCCAGATACACCGAGCGACTCACTTCATCGACAGAAGGAAGCGCCCAGGCCGGCAGGAACGGATCGTTTTTGGCATTTAAAAGAAGAAGCGGAACTTGGACATTGCCTAAAACGGGCTTGGCAGAACACCGTGTCCAATAGTCCATTCCGCTTCGAAAGCCGTGAATCGGTGCCGTGTAGACATTATCAAAATCGTATAAATCCTTACAAGCCCGTATGGCACGCGCATCGATGATGTCGGGAAAAAGGCGCGCTTTTTCTTCAGCCTTCTTTTTTAAAGTCGACAAAAACATCTTGCCGTAAAAAATATTGGCGCCGCGCGTCATGATTTCGGTACCGGCAACAAGATCGAGAGGGGCACCGATTGAGGCCGCTCCTGTGACAAAAGAAGCGGCTTTCCCTAAATCCCCGAGACATTTAGCCAGTTGGTTACCGCCTAAGCTTACACCGACGGCAAAAAGAGGCGCTTTCGGAAAGCGTGCGTGAACGTTTTTTAAAACCCAAGAGTTATCGGCCGTATCGCCTGCAAAATACGCGCGTGGCAGGCGATTGAGTCTCCCTCCGCAACTACGAAAATGCGCCACAACACCCCGCACTCCGTTTTTGACGCAATGGTCCATTAAGGCTTCGGCATAGTGGCTTCGAGAGTCTCCTTCCAATCCGTGAAAATGCACGAGAACGGGCGCCTCCGGCGAGCGTGGCGCAGGTTCTGCCCAATCGAAAATCATGAAGTCGCCGTCGGGCATATTGACTTCTTCCCGACGGTAAGTCACAACAGGGCGTTTAAAAAAACGCGCAGGCAGAATCGTTTGCAAATGACGCCCCGGGATACACCGAGGCGCGCGATAGTCCGGAGTAAATTGCGGCATATGAGAGCTCTTTTCTTTAGCGATTATTGTACTCGGCTCCGTGTAGCTCTAAAACCGAATCTAACTTTTGCAGACCAAGCTAGTGGGACTGAGAACCTTAACTCTCCTTGTCACAAGATGATTTCTCGGAAACAGGAGCATTACCCCGTTTGCTTTTACTTTTCTCCAATCCACACATAAGCGGCATAGCGCCCGTTTCCAAGTTTTTTTATCTCCCCGTTTTTCAAGAGATTCGCCAAAGTGCGTTGCACGGTCATTTGACTGATATCCGGGCACCGAGCGACGATTTCACTTTTAGTAATTTTCCCGAGTCGGTTCCGAATCGCCTCCCGCACGTGATCTGACTTAGAACGCCCTTTTTTGTTCACGAGAGCAATTCGATTTTCAAACTCTCGGTACGCGGCGAGAATAGTCCCCAACATATAAGTGACAAACGGCGCATAGTCGTTTTTTTCTTCGTGCCAATTGAAAGAGCTCAAGCGCAATGCCTCATAGTAACTGTCCTTGGTATCGCAAATGGTTTTCTCAATGCTGACATACTGTCCGACAAGGAATCCTGCGCGATACAAAAGCAGTAATGTCAAAAGTCGACTCATGCGCCCATTGCCGTCGGAAAAAGGATGGATGCAAAGAAAGTCCAATATAAACATCGGAATCAGGAGCAAGGGATCAAGAGAAGGGGCCTTCACCGCCTCTCGGTATTCTTGACAAAGTTCCTCAACAACCCGAGGCGTTTCCCAAGCAGCAAGAGGCTCAAATCGGACAATTTTCTTTCCATTCGGCAACACTTGCGCAATGACGTTATCCGCATTTTTAAAGCGGCCACCGACAGACGTGCTGGTAAACCGACACAAGTCCCGGTGAAGTTGCAAGATGACGGGGACCTTCGGCTCGATATAAGCGTAACTTTCGTGAATCGTCGCTAGGACGTCACGATACCCGGCAATCTCTTGTTCATTGCGATTCTTAGGGCGCGTCTTTTCACAAACAAGTTTGCGCAATCGCTCATCCGTGGTGACAATACCCTCGATGCGGTTGGAAGAGTCCGTACTCTGCATTTTCGCGACGGTCACAAGACCAGATAGAACTTCTGCTCGGTCTTCCATAAAAAGCTCTTGTCGCTCACGGAATTCGTGAATGCTTACAAGGTACGATACGACCTCCGGGGTTAGAAGTTTTCGGTATGCCGTTTCAAAGTGAAAATGCCGCATTCAAGTTTCTCTTGATTATCTAACTACATCATTATGACGAAAGTGATGTAGTTAAATTATATTCATATGAACTGCAAAGTGCGCGCCTGGCCCCTTCGTCTTCTCGACAAATAACCCGCCCCCGGCGCAACAATCCGTTCGGTAATAGCCTTCGCATCTTCAACTTTCCGCATCTTTTCTAAGGCAATCGCTCTATTGCGAAGAGGTTTTTTTTGCGTTAGAGTTTCCCTGCTTCATGAAAGGATTCTTAAATGCTTTGTGCGCGCTTTTATTTTTACTACTTTATTTCGCCTCGGCGAAAGGGGTAGTTGCGCGCCAAACACACCACCGAAACCGCCGAGAAGAAACACTCGGCGGTTTTCTTTTCCGGGGTTTCCAATCGAGCACACACAATAAAAGGATGAAACCATGACTCAAAAACGAACAACCGATGACATTCGCGTCAAGTCAACACAGGAACTTGCGCCTCCGATGCACTTAATTCACGAGTACCCGTGCTCGGACGCGGCAGGTGCCACGGTTCACGCCGCACGCGAGGCCGCAAACCGCATCATGCGCCTGGAAGACGACCGCCTCCTCGTTATCGTCGGCCCCTGCTCGATTCATGATCCTGAGGCCGCCGTTGACTACGCCCACCGGTTAAAGAGTCTGAAGGATCAGCTGAGCGCCGACCTTGAAATCATCATGCGCGTTTATTTTGAAAAACCCCGCACGACCGTCGGCTGGAAGGGCCTGATAAATGACCCCGATATGGACGGAAGCTTTCAGATTAACAAGGGGCTTCGCATTGCACGCAAACTCCTTTTGGACATCAACGAGATGGGGCTTGCAACGGCAACGGAATTTTTGGATACGATTTCCCCGCAGTACACCGCTGATTTAATCAGTTGGGGCGCCGTCGGCGCCCGTACGACCGAAAGCCAAGGCCACCGGGAGCTTGCAAGCGGTCTTTCGTGCCCGATCGGATTTAAAAACGGAACCTCAGGCGACATCAAAATCGCTGTCGATGCCGTGGGAGCTGCACGCTATCCGCACTTTTTCTTAGGCGTCACAAAGGCCGGTATCAGCGCCATTATTTCCACGACGGGGAATGATGATTGCCACATCATTCTTCGCGGCGGAAAAGAAACGAATTACGATCCTCAAAGTATCGCCAAAGCCTGCGAGATGCTCAAGGCAGCAGGGCGCCCCGAGGCCGTCATGATTGATGTCTCACACTCTAACTCGCATAAGGTTTACAGCAACCAAGTTTTGGTGACCGATAACCTTTGTGGTCAAATTGCCGGCGGTAGCAAGGCCATTGCCGGTATCATGATTGAGTCGAACCTTGTGGAAGGACGTCAGGATATCGGCACGGACAAACCCTTAACGTACGGCCAGTCCGTAACCGATGCTTGTGTCGGTTGGAAAGATACCGTTGCCATGCTCGAGAACCTTGCAAAAGCTGTGCGCAAACGTCGCGGTTTTTAATTCTTAATAGACGCAATCCGAACCCCGAGAGACCCAAACCTCGGGGTTTTGCAGTTTTGTTTCTCTCCGAAAAAATAGTGTTTCCCGTCGCTTATCGCGACATTTCAACCTAGGAGAGAGCAATGTCTCAGAACACCTTTACCGATGCCGTTGTTGCCATGTTAAGTTGCCTAAAAGGCGACTACACGGATGCTGCAATGCCGGGACTTACCCTGAGCGTACATGAACGAGAAAGCGGCTACACCGCCTCGTGGATCTTTCGGGCTCAAGTGCGAAACAATCGCTTTAAGCGTACCCTCGGAACGTATCCGAAAATTCCCCTTGCAGAGGCCCGAGAGCGTGCGCTCCTCTGTAGAGACATTTTGACCGCATGCTTTGATTTGACAGGGCCCTTAGCCGACGCCGTCGCCTTCCGCGAGACCCCGAAAACAATTCGGTCTCTTTGGCCGCTTTGGGTCGAAAGCGAAAAGAGTCGCTGCGTCGGCGGAGCTCAAAAGACTTGGCAAGATTTGCTGGCGCGTGGGGAAAACCACGTCTTTTCCGCCGTCGGAGACAAAGCTCCGGCCGAAGTTCTTACCGGCGACGTTGCACGAATTCTAAACAATGCCTACATAACACTTCATGAATCGACGGTACGCAAAATACATCGGGACATCGCCAAGTTCTTTGCCTGGTGCCGAGCAAGCGGTCTTTACCCGGTTGGACTGCCACCCCCTACTGAGGCCTCGCTTCTTTTGCCGCTTCTTGTACGGTCGGCCGGCCGACTTAAAGGTACGCCGCACCCGGCACTTGCCGAAAAAGACGTGCGGCGTTTTGTGGCACTTATTCTTTCCGAGACTTTTCGCACGAGCACGGCTGCCATGGCGCTTTTATTTACGCTTCTTACGGCCTCACGCATCGGAAATGTCGTCGGATCGCTAAATCGGGAAGGAACAAATCCTGCGCAGTGGAAAGACTTTAATAAGTCTATGACGCTTTGGACCATTCCGGCCCAAAACATGAAATGCGGAGCCCGTAACGGCTCTCACGTTGTCCCGTTAAGCCGGCAAGCAAGGGACATTCTGCGACTTATCAAAAAGCGACAAGAAGAAAGAGGCCTTACCTCTTGCCCTTATGTCTTTGCCACTCGCAACGGCAAACGCTTTGACTACCGACTGATTCCGGAAACGATTCGCCGACTTTGCGAGGCGGATTTAAAAACCAACGGAAATGGGTTTGTGGACGAAGAAACCGGAAGTCGCATGCACACACACGGCTTTCGGGCGACGTTTAAAACGTGGGGCACTAATCACGGCGTTGACTGGACTTTAACGGAACTTTCGTTACATCACGCCATTGACAATCTTCACTACGACAGAGCCAAAGCGGTTTCGCGACGAAGACGCCTCATGGAACAGTGGGCCGACTTCTGTTTCACGGAAAAGACGCGTGATCTTTTGCGTTCTTTTGTGAAACCTCAAAACGAAACCAAGCTCGCAGTCCTTCTACTTCCCCCGCCTGAGAAAAAAGAACCGTAATTCCCTACCTCATTGCTCACGGTGAGATCTTTCAGTAAAGAGGGGCGCTTGTCGGCGCCCTATTTCTCCGTCATCCATTCGGATGCGAAGCGGCGGGACGGGAACAGGCGGTTGTTAACACCGCTTGCGATTACTTTAATTAAAGGAATTCAATCATGAAAAAGACATTAATCGCTGTTGCCGCGCTCTCTGCGATGGCCGCTTCCGCGATGGCCGCAAATGTGACGGTGTCCGGCGTCGTTGACCTCGGATTCGCCTTCCAGAACACGAAAGCGGGAGGCGACACTACGCGTACCTTCAAGATGAATAGTGGTCAGAACTCCGGCTCTCGCGTTATGTTCAAGGGGGCCGAGGATCTCGGCAACAATGTTGAAGTCGGCTTCCAGTTGGAAAGCGGATTTGCTGCTGACAGCGGTCTGTTAGGTGGCGAAAGCAACATCTTCCAGCGCGAAAGCCGCTTGTATGTCAAGACGGCCTTCGGTACGGTGCACGCCGGTCGTTTCGGCGCGTTGGATTCCGGCACAGGGTCTGTATCCATCTTCGGCGGTAGCGATATGGCTGCTTTTGGTACCGGTTGGAATGACGTGGCAACCCCGAAACCGATTCTTAAGATTAGTTCCCGCTATGACAACTCGATTGCCTACCAGTCTCCGACGTTTGCCGGCGTGTCGCTGTATGTGATGCATTCTTTGAAAGAATCTGATCAGACGAAGAAGTTTAAGGCCGAAGACGATGGCTTGGAAGGTCGTCCCTCTGCAAACCGCTACAACGGCATCGGTTTGAAGTATGTTAACGGAGCCTTCAATGCGGCTTTCGTTGCTTCTCAGCAGAACTATGCATCGTTAGGTGGCGGTGTTAATCCCGAGAATGGACTGGTCTATTCTTTGGGTGCCGGCTATGACTTCGGTGTCTGCAAGGTGATGGCTGAAGGTCAGTACTTTGACATGGGAAGAGATAATGTTCCCCTTACAGCAACTTATGAGGGAGTTGAAAAAGGATGGGGTACCGTTCTGAGCGTTACGGCTCCTGTTGCCGGTGGTAAGCTCTACGCTTCCGCGGGTTACAGGGATGCCGAGAACACAGTCGACTCAGACATCAAGCAGAAGGCCTTTAACCTCGGCCTTGGCTATACCTACAACTTCTCCAAGCGCACGATGTTCTACACGGCAGCCGGATATCAGGAAGTTAAGGACGAACCTGGTGACTCGAAGACAAAGACCACAACTGTCATTACGGGTCTTGTCCACAAGTTCTAATCTGAGTTTTTCCTGACTCAGTTGTAACGTTTCGAACCCTGTCTCCTTCATCGGAGGCAGGGTTTTTGCATACTTAAACCCTGTTTCCCATTAAGGAAACAGGGTTCGTAACGATAAATGTCTATCGATTTAATCGATTAGAACTGATGCGTCATGCCGGCCATCGCGGACGTGTACTTGGCCTTAACGTTGTCTTGCTTGGCCTGAACGTAGGCGGCCGAGCCCCAGAGGGTCGTGCGCTTGCTTAGAGCATAGGTGTAGGTGGCTGCAACATTGAAGCCCTTAATATCAGCGGCAGCCGTTGTAGCTTTGTCTTCAGCCTTGAAGTATCCAGCCTGGGGCATCAGATTGCCACCAGCAACCGGAATCTTTGCCGCAACAGTCACAACATTCGATGTGTAATCGGAGCGCCCTGCCTGCTGGCTTTCAGCAACCTTCGCACCAAGACCTGTGTAAGCGGAACCAGGAGCAACGAACTTGTGCTCATTGTACTGATAGCCGAGGTAGGCTGTGGCAACGCCAAAGTCGTAATTCACGTAGCCCAAAATCGTACGGGGCTGGTGTGTGTTGCGAAGAGACTTACGATTGGCAGGTTTAGTCTGATCAAAACCAACACCAATGTTCAAACCGCTGTTGGAATACTGCAGAGTAACGGCGCCAAACGTATCGGAATTGTGAAGATTGCCGTTATCCGTCGTTGTTCCCAAAGAGTACTGAACCGCTGCTGTAAAGCCAGCAAAAGACGGTGTCCTGTACTGGATGCCGTTGTTGATTCGGCTGGTTTCCGTAATCATCAGAGCTTCAGCGCCACCGGCTTTGAAACTCGTACCGGTTCCGGCCATTCCAGCCGTCATCACACCGCCATTCGTACCACCGGTAATGGCGCCCATGCGACCGACTTGGAGGGCGCCGAAAGCACCAGTGACTTTCAAAACAGCCAAACGCTCGAAGAGCTTAGAGCTACCTGTATCGGCGTTAATAGCACCTTCGTAGTTGAAGCCAACTTTGAAACTTCCGAGATCTTCTTCACCTTTCAGACCGAACTTAGAGGCAGAGTTCAGACCAGATTCCATCGTAGTCTTGCGAACTGTGCCATTCTTCGTGGCATCGGCATACCCACTTGTCTTTGTGTTCTGGAACCAGAGACCAAGGTCAGCAGTACCATATGCTGTCACGTTGGCTGCCATCGCGGAAGTAGCCATCGCAGAGAGCGCGGCAACAGCGATTAATGTCTTTTTCATGATTGAATTCCTTTAATTAAAGTAATCGCAAGCGGTGTTAACAACCGCCTGTTCCCGTCCCGCCGCTTCGTACCCGAATGGATGACGGAGCAATACGGGTTGGAACCTGTGAGGAAATAGGCAAAACGCCTTATTCCACCCGACCCATTGTATATAGAAACAAGAATCGGGCGAAATAAATAACCGATGTAAGCATTTTTCTGAAGAACAGATGTTGTATTTGCGCAACTTTTTTCGTTTTTCAGTTGATTTTACGGGGATTTCTCATGAGAGAGCTTTCTTGAGACGGACGCTTTAAAAATCAATTTCAGAAATGATTTCAATTAATCTGCTGGTTATCGGGTGCAAAAAACTAAGGCGTTCGGCATGTAGACAAAGTCGTTGTGAACCGGTTTCTGCGGTTTGTCCTTCCTGACTGTAAAACACGTCGCCGAATATCGGCGTTGCTAATCCCGATTTGTGCGCACAATGCACACGCAATTGATGCGTTTTTCCTGTGTGGGGAAAAAGGCGTACAAGTGTTCCCGTATCTCCTGTCGGCAGGACTCTTTTCTCGAGGACCTCAAAGTGTGTTACAGCTTCTTTTCCTCCTGCACTTATTGGAAGAACGCATTGACGGGGTCTGTCTAATCGATTAACACCCAAAGGAAGACAAACGGTTCCGCTTGCGACTTCAAGAGCCCCGTCCAGAAGGGCAACGTAACTCTTAGCGACTTTTCGAGCGCGAAACGCCTTTTGCATTTCGCTCTGGGTTTCACGATTTTTTGCATAGGCGATAACGCCGCTCGTAGCCATGTCAAGCCTGTGAATGTCGTAAAGCGGGCCGTGCTCACAGGCGAGAAGACTTAAGCAGTTGACCTTTTCTGTCACAGAGGGAACGGAAGCGAGTTTTGCAGGCTTACAAACAATTAAAAGGTCTTTGTCTTCGTAAAGAATCGGAACGGGAGGAATCGGATGCTCTGCAGGTTCGGAGAGAGGAACCCCATCAAGAAGCCGCATTAAAAGAGGCTTTCCCGAATGGCACGGTGCATAAAAAGTTTGATCAAATCGAACGTCGTGGCTCTCAGCGTTTCCGACATGCCACTCGCCGAAAGACACCAGACGCTCGTCCACTCGGGCACGGTTAAAGGCATTAAGGAGTACGACACTTGGCGAAGAAAGAGCCTCTCTCATCGCAAAGAGCATTTGCCCCTTAAACCACGTCAATTTCTTTCCACCGTGAAATGTGTCTTTTGCTGAGTACGCATTTAACTGCTTTGTCAGAAAGGCACGGAAGGAAAAAGGCGTCCCGTCTGAAGAAAAAAGTTCTGCGTCCGAAATGTCATAAAAAGAAACGGAGGGCCACAAAAGATTGGGAGTAAGGTCACGCCAATCGGACGGCAATGTGCGGTTCGGTTTTATGGCGTACTGCGCGTAAAGAGCTCCGTCTTTTTCAAAGACAAGGGCTCCGATGCGGCCGTTAAAACCAGCCGGTGCATCGAAATACTTTTGTGCTTTAACAAGGAATGGGGACGGCGCTGTACGAAAGGGATTCGGACAAGCTTCCCCCGCCCAAATCCCGGGTAATCGTACGCCGTCCATATGTCAGTCCACTCCGTGGGCGCGGTCTTCGTAAAACTGCTTTTTCCAAGCTTCGAAGTTTCCGGCATCTAATGCGGAACGAATCTCGGCCATCAGATGAACGTAATAGTGAAGGTTGTGAATGGAATTTAATCGAGCTCCGAGAATTTCATTGACTTTTTGCAGGTGATGCAAATACGCCCGTGTAAAGCCCTTGCAACAGTAGCAATCACACGTCGGATCGATGGGGCGTAAATCCTTTTCATACTTTGAGTTGCGGATTTTGACATTACCGTAACGCGTAAAAAGCCACCCGTTACGAGCGTTGCGCGTCGGCATAACACAGTCGAACATATCGATGCCACGACTCACACCTTCGACAAGATCTTCCGGGGTGCCGACTCCCATTAGATACCGAGGTTTGTCCTGCGGCATATTGGGAACGATTGCATCCATAATTTCGAACATCTTTTCTTTGGGCTCACCCACAGAAAGTCCCCCGACGGCATAACCGTCAAACGGCATTTGCATCAATCCGGCCAAGGATTCAGCTCGAAGGTTCGGGAACATACCGCCCTGTACGATACCGAAAAGCGCATTAGGGTTCTCGAGCCTATGAAATTCCGTGAGCGACCGTTTGGCCCACCTTAAGCTCATACGCATGGAATCGGCTGCTTCTTTTTCCGTCGCCGGGCGGTCTCCCATCATGTAGGGCGTGCACTCATCAAACTGCATGGCAATATCGGAATTAAGGACGGTCTGAATTTGCATGGACACTTCCGGCGTGAGAAAGAGCCTGTCGCCATTAATGGGCGAAGCAAACCGTACACCTTCTTCGGTAATTTTGCGAAGTTGTCCGAGACTAAAGACCTGAAACCCTCCCGAGTCCGTCAGAATCGGTTTGTTCCAGTTCATAAAGCGATGTAGACCGTTATGAGCTCGAATGACATCAAGTCCAGGACGCAACCACAAGTGGAAGGTATTCCCGAGGATAATCTGTGCCCCCATCTCTTCAAGTTCGTTCGGAGCCATAGCCTTGACGGTTCCGTAGGTTCCGACCGGCATAAAAATCGGAGTTTGAACAACGCCGTGCGCTAACGTGATGCGCCCACGACGTGCAGGTCCTTCGGTTTTCAAACATTCAAATGTCAGCATGTCTTTGCCCTCGCAGATTCCGGTACTTCAAAAAAGCATGCATCGCCGTAACTAAAGAACCGGTAACGCTTATCAATGGCGTGTCTATAGGCTTCAAGAACGCGGTCTCTTCCGACAATCGCCGAAACTAACATGACCAGTGTGGACTTCGGGAGGTGAAAATTTGTAATCATCACATCGATGATTTTGAATTTGTAGCCCGGGGCAATAAAGAGTTGCGTATCCATGGTTCCGGAGCGAACGTGTCCGGCACAATCGGCTGCACTTTCCAGAGTCCGAAGGCTTGTAGAGCCCACGGAGATGACGCGACGCCCCTGAGCCTTGGCGCGATTGATTTTCTCAGCCGTCCCCGGACTGATTTCACACCACTCTGAATGCATGGTGTGTTTCTCTAGGTTTTCTTCCCTCACAGGTTGAAATGTTCCGGCTCCGACGTGGAGCGTGACATACGCTTCTTCGATCCCATGAACAGAAAGATTTTTCAAGAGATCTTGAGAAAAGTGTAGGCCTGCCGTCGGTGCTGCAACAGCTCCGGGACGCGAGGCGTAAACCGTCTGATAACGACCTTCGTCTTCTTTTGCTGCCTCACGTTCAATGTAAGGCGGCAAGGGAACCTGACCGAAACTATCCAAAATACTGAAAACTTCCGCGTCAAACCGCAAGTGAAAAAACTCCCCTTCTCGCCCGATAACCGTTGCCGTGCAGGTTTGCCCCTCGGCGTTCTCAAAGATAAGCCTTGATCCGGTTTTGGGAGTTTTACTGGCTCGGAGCATAGAAAGCGCTTCGTTTTCTGAGATAACACGCTCAATCATGGCCTCAACGGCGCCGCCCGTTTCCTTTTTTCCGCGCAAGCGGGCCTTGATGACTTTGGTGTTGTTCATCACGAGTAAATCTCCGGGACGAAGAAGTTTCTCGACATCCAAAAAATGCAAGTCCTCAATGACATCTGTTGTCACGTGAAGCAGGCGCGAAGCCGTTCTGTCTTTTAATGGGTATTGCGCAATGAGTTCTTGCGGAAGGTCGAAGTCGTAGTCGGAAAGATGTTGCCCGACCAAATAATCGGGATGAATGTCAACTGTCATGTGTGAGCTGTGGCTTTACCGGCCAAGGAATTGAAAACGGACGGAATTATACAGACGGTCAAATTTGCAACAGAAAAGAGATTGGGAAAACGCCCTATTTCTCCGTCATCCATTCGGGTACGAGGCGGCGGGACGGGAACAGGCGGTTGTTAACACCGCTTGCGATTACTTTAATTAAAGGAATTCAATCATGAAAAAGACATTAATCGCTGTTGCCGCGCTCTCTGCGATGGCCGCTTCCGCGATGGCTGCCAATGTGACGTTGTACGGCAAGATCGATCAGGGCTTCCAGGTCCAGAGCAAGAAAGTGGATGGCAAAGACCGCGACACAACATGGAAGGGAAAATCCGGGATTAGCTCCGGCTCTCGTTGGGGCTTGAAGGGAACAGAACAGATTGCTGACGGCTACACGGTTGGCTTTGTTCTCGAATCCGGTTTTGACGGCATGGATGGTAAATCCGGTCAGGATAGCCGCCTTTTCGGCCGTGATGCCTTTCTGACATTGGGTACTCCCTTCGGCTCTTTGACCGTTGGTCGTACTGGCATGCTTTCTGACGGTTGCACGGGTGATATCGTCTCCGGTAAATCCTCTCCGTTCGGGACAACCTACGGTATTGCTGCTGCGACAACCACATCTTTCGTTGGTCTTGGTGCCACACGTACTGATCGTGCGGTCCGCTATGTCTCTCCGAAGTTTGCAGGTGTCCAAGTTCACGCTGAATACGCCAACATGAATGGCGAAGGTAAACTGCCCAACAAGAAGCGTTACGGTGGTGTCGGTGTCTCTTACGCTAACGGTCCGTTCTATGCTGCAATTGCTGCTGAAACAATTAGGCAAGCTGCCGGCGCAGCTGCTGAAGATCCTCAGATTTACAGCATCGCTGCCAATTACGACTTCGGTGTTGCTAAGGTCTTCGGTGGATATCAGTATGCCAAGGATTCTGTTTGGGGTGGTGAGAAGTTGAATGCCGGAACGTTGGGTGTTTCTGCTCCTGTTGCCGGTGGTACGTTGATGGCTTCCGTTGCCTATGCCAAGGGCGACAATGATCACAAACTCACGACCGGTGCTATCGGCTACAAGTACAGCCTGAGCAAGCGCACTTACGTCTACACAGATCTTGCCTATGCTGAAGACAAGAACCCTGCTAAGACTAAGACGACTGAATTTAACGTGGGCATGTGCCACAACTTCTAATCAAAAATCTTTTGGTTAGTTAGTACCGTAATCAATCCCGTTTCCTTATTGGAGGCGGGATTTTCGTATTCACGAATTAAAAACCCTGCCTCCGACTGAACACACCGGAGGCAGGGTTTTTCGTTGCAGTTTTCCTCCGCGGAATTCCTATTTAAGCATCGTATTTTTCCCGTCCAGTTGCCTCGTACCCGAATGGATGATGGGCAATAGGACGCTACGGTGAAGGAATATCATCAGAACAATTTCCTATTGTTTTAGACTGTTAGACATCCTTGCTGTTCACTTTTCTTCTTTAGTAGTGTAGAGATTTTCTTAATTAAAGCGTAAACTTTTACTAACATTGGAATTGGGAGGGACTGTGTATGCCCACAATCTCGCGTTGGTTAGCTTCGGCACTCGCCAAAGGACTTTCGTTCCAGCGAGCCGTCCTGCTTGTGGGCGCACGGCAAAGCGGCAAAACAACACTGGTCAGAAAACAGTGCCCGATTCCGGCGCAATACGTCACCATGGATAACGACGTCACGCTGTTGGCTGCACGAGAGGATCCTCACTTCTTCTTGGACCAATACGCCGAAAAGTGCCTAATCATCGATGAAATCCAAAAAGCTCCTTCGCTTATTTCCGAAGTCAAGCGTCATGTCGATGAGGACAATCGCCCCGGTCAATTTATCCTCACCGGTTCTGCCGACTACAGAAAGCTTCCGACAGCAGAAAATGCCGATTCCCTGACAGGGCGAGTGGTGGTATTGCGACTTCGCACGTTATCTCGCGCAGAAATGCTCGGTACCTTGCCATGCTTTATCGAAAACGCTTTTAAGGAGCGCTTTCCTAAAGCTACGGAAATTGAACCTTGCTCCCGTCGAAGCGTTTACAGTTGGGCCATTGAGGGCGGCTATCCCCAAACAATCGGATTTACCGCAGAGAATCGCAATTTGTATTTCAAAAGTTATATTCAGACGCAAATTCTCTACGACCTCACGAAAGCGTGGGATTTGCGTCGCTATAAGGACTTGGAAATCCTATTGCAGATTTTTGCGGCCTACTCGAGTAAGCCTCTTAATGTTCAGGAACTTTGCCGAAAACTCAATGGGAACGCCCAAACAATCACCCGCAAAAACTGCTTTTGAGCATACCTTGAAAAAAAGACGACCGGACGCTCCGAAGTTTTGTCCTTATGATATATATTTGTAAATGAGCGAAAATATACAGTGGAAAACGTATATAACTACATATTATAAACAATATGAGAACTATAATTATATCACTTATACTGTTATTTGTGTTTCATACCGTATATAGTCAAAAATATTCATATACGGACACGGACATTATTGTTTGTGATGGAGATAGCACCTATCTTTTCAAAAACATATTATACCCTTCCGTATCATATTTTATGAGTTGTGATA
>OIXG01002174.1_pt1 | contig 15711 bp, 16 predicted proteins | sample 1587731 | NCBI WGS metagenome assembly OIXG01 (sample SAMEA3888908, study PRJEB22519) | human gut metagenome | biome: human gut; feature: human-associated habitat; material: faeces | place: Denmark | collected 2010
TACGGACATAGATCTCAACACCCTTGGTGATGCCCATGTCCATGATGCGGCGCTTCACGGGGCCTTCGCCATGCAGCTTTGCCACCGTTGCGGTCTCGCCGACCTTGACGTCTTTCAGAGTCTTCATTGTAAATCCTCCTCTACTTGTCTTTATACGAGAGACTATTCCAGTTTCGGAGCAGCTCTCTAAACAGCTTGTAGCGCTGTTTAGCCAATCATAATGCGGTTCGCCATGGTCTTGTCCAGTGCGATCCGGCTCTCCTTGACCTGCAGGATCAGGTTGCCTGCGATCTCGTTCACCACAGTCACTTCGCTGTCCACCACAAAACCCAGCTCTGCCAGGTGCTGGCGGACCTCATCCTTGCCGGTGATTTTTTTTATGGTCACGGTCTCGCCCGCTTTTGCCATCGTCAAAGGCATCATGTCTTCCACACTCCTTTGTTATTCTCCTGCAGTCGCCGCAAAGGTTAGTCAGTGGCAACTATCAGCATCGATAGTTTATACTTACTAACCTTTTCTGTCAACCGTTTTTTCATAATTTCTGAGCAGTTTGTAGACACAAACAATTTTCGTCCACGAATTTCCCAAGATTTTTTGCAGAGGTAACAATCACTAACCGCAAAGTTTATATGTGCTAACTTTTCGATCTTCATTTTCTCTTTTCCTCTTATCATCGTTTATCGCTCGTACTTTTTACGAAAAACCTTGAAACATTTTTCCATCTTCTGATGGGTGCGTTTTCAACGATTTCCGCTCCTGATATGACACAGCCGCCCGGTGCAGTGGTCATTCTGCACCGGGCGGCCGCGTGTCAAAAGGAGGATTTCTTCCCGCCGACGCGTGGAGGCTTCGGCGGGCGCCAGGATAAAAAGAGAGTATTTGAAGAGAATGTCAAAATTTAAGCCGCCACCGCGAGGCGGGAAATGGGGGTGCCGCTGTGGAACAGGCGCAGGTACACGGCTGTGCATTTGCTCAGCTGCGCAAAATGGCGCCGGGCGGCATTGGGGTCGCCGTAGGCTTTCCAGCAGCCGCAGCAGGTAAAGTTGCGGCCCCGGTTCTCAATAAAGCCCACCACATCGGTCAGCGGATAGCCCAGAAACACGCCGATCTCATGCGGGAACTCCGCCGAGCAGCAGAGCCTCCGGGACAGCTGGGTCAGCATGATCCCCGTCTGCTCTTGCTCCTGGGGCAGCTGATATCCCTCCCGTGCCAGAAAAGCGCGGACTGCTTCGTCCGCAAAGATCGCGCGCAGGCGTGCTTCGCGGTAAACGTAGATCAGGAACTGGTGCGTCCGCACACAGCCTTTCAGCACCCGGACGCTGAGGCCCTTGCTGGCCAGCTGCTCGTTCCAGCTGCGCACGCGGCGGGCAAGGTCCGCGCAGTCCCGCGTTTCATAGCGGAACAGCCCTGCAGGCTTGAGCCCGGCCAGTACAGGGGCGCATTGCTCGATCATCACGGTTTCAAAATTTCGCTCCATGTCTGGTCTCCTCCATCGGGTGCTTTCTTTCGGGGATATCGTTCCCCGGTGCCCTGTCTTTTATGCGGGCGGCGGTTAGAATCAGCTAACCAAAATGCTGAAAAGAACGCGGCTGGTCCCTGCCTTGCCGCTTCTTGGTTAGTTATCTCTAACGTGGCATTATCTTACCACAGGTTCGGGTGGTTGTCAACGGGTTTTTGAAAAGTTTTTCAAGCGTTTTAAAAGAAAAATACCGGGCAGCCAAAACGCAGCGTTTTCAACTGCCCGGTATCTTATTCTTTCACCGGTTGCTTACATGCAGGCGCTCTTTCAAACTTTCCTGTAATACCTGTGAAAAGTTTACGCCGTTTCGCTCCGCCAGGTCGTTCAGCCAGGAAGGAAGCGTCACGTTTTTCCGCACTGTGCGCAGATCATTGGCACGGCGGTATGCCGCAAAGTCGATATCCACCAGCGTCACGATCTCCTGTTCTTCCGGGTGGGGCATGGTGCCGGATGCCTGCGGAATCTTCCGCCCTGCGTCCTCTTCCGTAATGCCCCAAAGACCAATGGCGTCCCGGGCCATTTCAATGGCATCCGCAAGGTCTTCTCCCTCTGTGTTGATATCCAGGTCAGGGACAAAGACAACATATCCCCGCTCCGCGGGAGTAAGAATGATAGGGTAAACTGCTTTCATGGTTTCACCTCTCAAGCCAATTATACGCATTATATGCGCATTTGCCAATTGGGTTGCATTGATTGCTTGTCTGCTATCTTTCTCTTGAATATAGCGCTTCTTTCATCCGTGTGGTATACTCAGCTCAGAAAATTTGTGGATGCCCCGCCATACGATTTCCGACAAAACTTACGATACCATATTTTTGTCAATTGACGAGAAAACAAAAGAGGAACCACAATGAATTTTACACCATTTGAAACACCCCGGCTTCGGCTGCGCCCGCAGGAAGCGCGGGATGCAGGCTTTGCGCTCTGCATCTGGGGCGACCCCATCACCGGGAAATATCTCTCCGACACGCCGCTGGATGCCATTGACGATCTGAACGAGTACATGGAACTGCTGCGGCATCTGAGCGACGCACCGGACTGCTATTATATGATTGCCGAAGACAAAGTCACCGGCCAGCCCATTGGTACATGCTGCGCCGTCATCAAAAACGGCGGCACCTGCTGGGATATCGGTTACTGCATCCACCCCACCCGCTGGCGGCAGGGCTATGCCAAAGAAATGGTAACGGCCGTTGTTGCATTTGGCGCACAAAATGGCGTTAAAACATTTCTCGCTGATGTTGCCGCGGAAAATCTCGGCTCCTGCGCCGTCATGCGTGTTCTTGGCTTTACCCCCACCGAAAACGGCACCTTTCACCGGGGCAGTACCACACTGGAATACAGAAACCTCACATTCAGGAAAGAATTATGACGTCAAACAGCCTTACCCATATCATCAATTCCATTACTGCCCTGCTCTCCACTGCCGCAGGACGCCCCATCCTCATCGCTTTGGACGGCCGGTGCGGCAGCGGCAAAACGACGCTGGCGGCACAGCTGGCAGAGCGGTTTCCCGGCAGCCGGACCATCCACACCGACGACTACTACCTCCCGCCTGCCCAGCGGGTGCCGGGGTGGGAAACACTCCCCTGCGCCAACATGGATTTAAAGCGCCTGCGGGCCGAGGTGCTGAACCCTGCCCGGGCGGGGCAGCCGTTTTCTTATCTCGCATACTCCTGCCGGGAGGGAACCTATCTGCCGCCCGTCTCCTGCCAGCCCGCGCGGCTGGTCATCGTGGAGGGCAGTTACAGCCACCACCCGGCCCTCGCCGATTGTTATGACCTGCGGGTCTTCGTCACCTGTTCCAAGGCGGAGCAGACCCGCCGCCTGCAGGCCCGGGAGGGGGCGCGGTATCCCGCTTTTGCCCAGCGCTGGATCCCGCTGGAAGAGGGATATTTTGCAAAGTATTCCATTGAAGAAAGTGCAGACTTGATTCTGGATCCCGAAAAGGGTATGATAGAGACAACAAAATCATAAAGGAGCATCATCTTATGCGTGCTTACGAACGACTGTTACAATACGCCCGGGTGTATACCACCTCGGACCCCGAATCCGGCACCCACCCCTCCGCAGCCCGCGAGTTCGACCTCGCCCACATGCTGGTGGAGGAGATGAAAAATCTGGGCATCGAGGACGCCCGTGTGGACGAGCACTGCTACGTCTACGGCACCCTGCCCGCCACCCCCGGCTGCGAGAAGCTGCCCGCGCTGGGCCTCATCGCCCACATGGACACTGCCCCGGATGCCAGTGGCGAAAACGTCAACCCCATCCTCCACGAGAACTATGACGGCAACGATGTGACCCTGCCCGCCACCGGGATGGTCATGAAGACCTCCACGTTCCCGTTCCTGAAAGAGCTCAAAGGCGAGACCCTTATCACCACCGACGGCACCACCCTGCTGGGTGCGGACGACAAGGCCGGTGTGGCTGAGATCATGACCGCCGCCGAGACCCTGCTTGCCGAGGGCCGCCCCCACGGCAAGGTCTGCATCGCCTTTACCCCCGACGAGGAGATCGGCGAGGGCGCTTCCCTGTTTGACATCCCCGGCTTTGGGGCCGACTTTGCCTATACCGTCGATGGCGGCGATGTGGGCGGCATTGAGTACGAGAATTTCAATGCCGCTTCCGCTACCGTCACCATCCACGGCTTCTCGGTCCATCCGGGCAGCGCCAAGGATGCCATGATCAACGCCTCCAATGTGGCGCTGGAGTTCCACAGCGCCCTGCCCGTGATGGCACGGCCTGAGACCACCGAGGGCTATCAGGGCTTCTACCACCTGTGCCAGATGTACGGCGACGTCACCGACGCTAAGCTGGGTTACATCCTGCGCGACCACGACGCCCAGAAGCTGCAGTACAAGAAAGACAACCTGCTGCACATTGCCACTTACCTGAACGGCAAGTACGGCGAGGGCACCGTGGAAGTGGAGATCAAGGACAGCTACCGGAACATGATCGAGAAGATCAAGCCCCACTTCCATCTGGTGGAGAACGCCCGCAAAGCCATCCGGATGGCAGGCCTGGAGCCCGAGGAAGAGCCGGTCCGCGGCGGCACCGATGGTGCTACCCTGAGCTGGAACGGCCTGCCCTGCCCCAACCTGGGCACCGGCGGCTTCAACTTCCACGGCGTCTGCGAGTGCACCACCGTGGAGCGGATGGACAAGGCCACCGAAATCCTGCTGAACATCGTGGAGCTGTATTCCAAATAACTTCTACAAACCAAAAAGAACGTCCGCACAGTGTGCGGACGTTCTTTTTGGTTTTAACCCACGTTGATATGCCCCACCGGCATCACTTTCCGTTTGTTGTCGTCCGGTTTTGCCGTCAGGCTGATGGCCAGCGAGACGGGGCCCACGCGGCCCATGAACATGACCAGCATATACAGCAGCTTTGCCCCGGTGTTCAGCCGCCCGGTGACACCCACCGAGAGGCCCACGGTACCAAAGGCCGAGCAGGATTCAAAGATCGCGTCAATGACGGTGACGACCTCGGCGCTGTTGTAGTAGACGACGACTGCTGAGCCCAGCGCCGCCACCGCACCCAGCATAATGATGGTCAGAGCGCGGTAAATCGTCTTGGACTCAATGTGATGGTCATGGATGACGCAGTCATCCCGGCCCTGTGCCACACTGCGGATGGTCAGGATGACCACTGCAATGGTGGTCACTTTGACGCCGCCGCCCGTGGAGCCCGGCGCCGCACCGATGAACTGCAGAATGCTCATCCAGAGCTTGGTCACCGGGCCGCAGGCTTCCAGGTCAATGGTATTCATGCCGGCGGTACGGGTGGAAACGGATTGGAACAACGACGCCATGATCTTGCCCGGGACGCTCAGCCCGCCCATGGTGGCGGGGTTGTTCCACTCCATCAGGCCGATGAGCAGAGCCCCCAGCACCCAGAGAATGAGGGAAAATTCCAGCACCACCCGGGCCTGCAGCGAGAGGCGGCGGCGCTTGCGGTACTCGCCCAGCTCCACCCAGACCATGAAACCCAGGCCGCCCGCCATGATCATGAACATGATAACGGCCTGCACATAATAGTTGTTCACATAGGGTACTACGGAGGAATACGCCCCGAAGCGTCCGAACAGGTCAAAGCCCGCGTTGCAGAACGCCGAGATGGCCGTAAAGATGCTGACCCAGATGCCCTCCGGGCCAAACTGCGGCACCAGCGCAAACATGAGCAGCACGGCACCCATGGCCTCAAAGGTCGCGGCCAGCCGGATGACGATTTTAAGCACCTCCGTGGCCTTGGAAAGGCCTTCGGCCGAGACGCTTTCGCCCAGCAGCCGCAGATCCCGGAAGCCCATCCGCCGCCGGGCCGCCAGCGCAAAGAAACTGGTCAGCGTGACAAGGCCAAGGCCGCCCACCTGGATGAGGAGGAGCAGCACTGCCTGCCCGAAAAACGTGAACTGCGTCCAGGTGTCCCGCACGACGAGGCCGGTGACGCAGGTGGCGCTGGTGGCCGTGAACAGGGCGTCCACCAGCCCCAGCCGCCCCTGTTTGCTGGCAATGGGCAGGCTGAGCAGCAGCGTGCCCGCCGCGATCACCAGCAGAAAGCTGACACAGATGGTCTGGGTGGCACTGCTGCCGGCCAGCCAGCCTTTTTGTTTGCGGAGATTGAATTTCTCCTTTTTTCGTTTTAGCATAAAGCTCCTTTTATTTCAGCCATTCCCGCAGGATACTTTCCAGTTTGCCCCGATCCAGCATACGTTCATTCAGTTCTGCGTTGCAAACATGGAGAATGTTCCCGCTGCCAGCAGTTTCTGCGTTTCTTTCGCGTAGATCTCCACCAGCACGGTGCACACGGTGCGGCCCCGGTGCTGCACTTTGCCCACCGCGTAGACCTGACCCTCGTGGATGTTCCGGTAGTAATTCAGGCTGCCGGTTTGGGTCACATAAGTGCGGCCATCGGTCCGGGCGGTAACGCCGCTGCAGCAGTCCGCCAGCGTAAACAGCAGGCCGCCGTGCAGCATTCCCATGGGGTTGAGCAGCTCCGGACGGGCGGCGGTGCCCATCACGGCGTGGTCTTCCTCCAGCTCCCAGATCTCAATACCGCAGGCCTGGACAAAGGCATTTTCAGCAGTATATTCGATCAGTTTTTTCTTTAAATTCTCATTCATCACTCATACTCTCCCGGGTAAAGAACCAGCTCATGGGGTAGATGCCCTGCGGGCACTGCAGATACTTGTCCTTTACCGCGCAGCGAATCCATTCTTTGGATACTCCCAGCGCGTCGGCTGCCTGCTGCAGCTCCAGCGGGCGGAGGTAGCCGTGGCCTTTGCGGAAGAATTCTTCCTGCTCCGCCACGATCTTTTTGGCACAGCGCTCCAGCAGCGCCTGCCGCCCGTTGATGTTTTCCACGATGCTGCGGGCCTGGTTCAGCTTCTCCGAAAGATAGAGGCGCACCTCTTCATCCGGCGTCTCGAGCAGCAGGTTGCTGTAATACACGCTGAGATCCAGCGGAGGCAGACCGCCGCCGTTCACCTGCACTTCCAGCTCCTCGTCTTCCCCGGGCAGCACCAGGACATCGGGTGTGACATAGCTCAGGTTCTCCCGGCGGCTGAAACCAGTACCCGGGCGGGGGTTCAGGGAGCGGATCAGGTCGCACTCCTCCCGCACCAGAGCCTCGGAGGCCCCCGTCTTCCGGCTGATGGCACCATAGCCGTTCTCGGCCAGCTCATCCATGAACTGCTCCACGATGATCCTTGCCAGCCGGTGGTCGCCTGCGTGCCGCTCGATCTGCAAACTCAGGCACTCGGTCCGGTCCCGGGCACCCACGCCCGCCGGGTCGGCAGCCTGCAGCTCGGTTAGGGCACGGGAGATCACCGCGTCGCTGACGCCCAGCGATGCGGCCAGCTCGGCGGGGTCCTCGCTGAGAAAACCGTCATCGTCCAGCCGGTCACAGAGCAGCTCCACGGCCTGCAGCACCTCCGGCTCCAGCTTCGTGCCGATAAACTGCGAAAGCACAAAGCGGGAGAGATCGTTCTCATCGCTCAGATAATATCCCATCCGGGAAAGCGGGTCCCGACTGCCGTCTTCCTCGTCCTGGCCCTGATAGTAAGAATCCTGCCAGTCGCCGGCCTCCAGCCACTCCCGTTTCCGGGCAAAATTCGGGTCTTCCAGCATCTCTTCGCCCGGGTCGGACAGCTCAAACACCGGGTTTTCCTGCAAAGCAGTTTCTACATAATCCCGCAGCTCCTGCACACCCATCTGCAGTACGCCTGCAAACTGTGTTTCCTGGGGAGACGGAGTCTGTTCATACGTTGCGCTCATTTCATTTACCTCCCAATCATCAGCGGTCTCAGTCTATCACATCCCCTGTTGTGAATCAACATTTCTCCAGATTTCTTGGCAGGTTGCAACAAAAAGTGCGCCCGCATTTTGTGCAGGCGCACAGTAGAGCACGGTGGAAAACCCGTTCAGTACTTTAAAAACAGCATTCCCAGCACCACGCCGCCCACCATGAGCACCGCGGCGGCCAGGTCATACCAGTGCACCCGTGGTACCATATAATAGGTACGCGGCGCATCCCCGCAAAAGCCCTTGGACTCCATGGCCATGGCAATGGACTCCGACCAGCGGACGCTGTTGACCAGCATGGTGAAGACCGGCTTCATCGAGAGCGGGCCCGCCTTCAGGCCGCGCGCCGCAAAGGCCGTGCGCACCTGGGCGTACTCCCGCGCCATCCCCGGCATCAGGTGGAACGCCGCCAGGATGCCATAGGCAAACTTGGGCGGGAGGTGGCACTGGTGCAGCAGGCTGGCAATGAAGAAGTCACCCTCGGTGGAAAGTGCAAACAGGATGCCCAGCCCGGCGTAGGCCAGCAGACGGGTGGCCAGCTGCAGCGCCGTGTACAGGTTTTGCGACAGGGCCGCGCGCACACTGTAAGGCATGGCCGAAAGGCTGCTCAGATCCATGGTCTGCGTGCTGCCGCCCCGGGCGTAGTAAAGGCCCGTCACAAACAGGCCGAACGCCGCAATGCAGGCCGGCAGCAGGATGACGCCGATCTTTTTCAGACTGACCCGGGAGCAGAACATCAACAGCAGCAGGCAGACGGCCAGCACCAGCAGGTTCAGGCTGACCAGATACTCAAACGAGAGCAGAATGACACAGATCAGTACCGTAAATGCTTTTACGGTGGGGTTCCAGCGTTCCAGCATTTACAGCACCTCCTCTGCGGATTTTTCCACCAGCGCGGTATCTTCCAGCCGGTAGATTTGATCGGCCCAGGCCGCAGCCAGCTCGGTATCGTGGGTGATGAAGATGACCGTCAGCCCCTCCTGCTCCACTTTTTCCCGCAGGTGCTCCATGATGGCGTTTACCGAGCGGGCATCCTGGCCGTAGGTGGGTTCGTCCAGCAATAGCAGTTCCTGCCCGCCGGCCAGCACCGAAAGAACCGCCAGCCGCCGCTGCTGGCCCTGGCTGAGCATGTAGGGCGAGTACCGCCGCTGCCGTTTCAGTCCGTAGCGATCCAGCAGCTCTTCGGCCCGCTGGCGGCAGGCCTCGTCCGAGAGGCCCGGCTCCCAGAGCCGCAGACCAACACAGACCTCGTCCTCCACATTCTGGGTGACGAACTGGTTGGCCGGGTTCTGGAACACGATGCCGATGTGACGGTACAGCTCTTTGGGCTTCATTTTTGCAATGTCCCGGCCCTGAAACAGGATCTGCCCCGTGTAGGGGTGCTGCTTGAGCACCGAGAGAAAGGTCGTGGTTTTGCCGGTGCCGCTGGGGCCGAGAACTGCCGTCATACAGCCCGCCGGGAAATCCGCGTCCGCATTCTGCACCAGAAAGGGTGCGTCGTACACCGTGCGGCCCCACTTGCGGCGGGTGGGCAGCCCCTTGCGGATGCTGACACCCCGGAACTGCAAAAGCGGCTTGCCCTCTGCCACCGGGCGGGCCGCTCGCTCCGGCCGGGAACCCGGGTAAAACAGGCCCAGCCGCTCAAAGTCCGCGCGGTGTTCCGGCAGATTTTTGCAGTGGATGCCCCGGGCGGCTACTTTGCCGCCCTCTTCCAGCAGGATGATCTCATCCGCCGCTTCCAGCCAGAGGTCTGCCTTATGGTCGATGGCCAGAATCGTCCGGCCAGAAGTTTTCATCCTCAGCAGCATTTCCAGCAGCTGGGCTGCCGCCTCGTGGTCCAGGTTGGCAAAGCTTTCATCCAGCAGGATGCAGCGGCTCTCCATAACGTAGAGGCAGGAAAGGGCCGCTTTCTGCTTCTCGCCGCCGGACAGGGTGGAAAGAGTCCGATCCAGCAGCGGCGCAATGCCCAGCTCCGCGGCGGCCCGGTCGATCCGGGCATCCATCTCCCCGGCAGGGACGCGGATGTTTTCCAGACAGAAGCGCATCTCCTCCCGCAGGGTGTTCATACAGAACTGCAGGTCCGGGTTCTGGAACAGCACCGTCAGGTAAGCGGCCCGTTTCTGCGGATCCAGCGTTTTCAGGTCCTGCCCGTACAGCCGGATGGTTCCGCTCTCCAGAAAACCACCGTTTTCCGGGTACAGCCCTGCGGCTACCGCGGCCAACGTGCTTTTGCCGCAGCCGCTGCCGCCCATCAGGACCGTGAGCGTCCCGGCCGGGATGCTCAGGCTGGTATGGTCCAGAATGTTGCGTTTGCCTTTTTCCTGATAGCGGAACACGACATCTTCCAGCTCCAGCGCGAGATCAGCCGACATTCCTTAGTCCTCCAGATCCATGTCCTGCCCCTGTGCCACAGCATAGCCCTTCAGGACGCCTGCCTTGACGAGGCCATCGGCCAGCATCGGGGTGATGAAACCGTCAAAGACGATGGCGCTGATGATGCGCACCACCAGCATGATGGCCAGCACGGGGATGGCAATTTTGTTGTAGCCGCTGATGAACAGGTTGTAGATCAGGGTGAGGACAGAGCAGATGACTGCGCCTTGGATCATGGTCAACCGGTCAAACTTTTTGTAGCGTTTCAGCGCAATGATAAGCTCAAAGCCAAGGCCCTGCACCAGACCGGACAGGATGATGATGGGTCCAAAATAGTTGCCGTACAGGCACTCCAGCACAGCGGCCAGCAGCTCGGCGATGAGGCCGGTGCCGGGCTTGCGCATGACATAGATGCCGAATGCACCGGCCATGAAGTAGATGCCGTAGAACGGCTCATAGCCCAGAGAGGCCATGCCGAACGGGGTCAGCATCCCGTACAGAACGCCGCCAATGTAAGTGCAGCCCAGATAGACTACACCGAACAGCACAGCGCTGATGGCAATGAGCAGAACGTCTTTCAGTTTCCAGTTTTTCGTATTCATTTTAGTTTTCCTCCGTCGGGCTGTTGCAGTTCATGGTAAAGTGCAGGACATAGTGGTGGACCGCCGGGGCGTTCTCCATCAGCTCACAGACATGGGTCAGGTAGGTGAACACATCCTGCACGTCGCCGTCGATGCGGGTGGCATAGTGGATGGTCTTGGGGTTCAGGCCCTCGTCCTGCGCCATGTACCACACCTTGGCGATCTCGTCGATGTACTGGGCATCCCCCAGCGGGTACAGGGCCAGCTTGCAGTGGACCGGGAAGTGGATGTCTTTCACCAGTGCCGCATTGGGGGCCTCGCCCTCACGGTTCAGCACGCTGTCGCCGGACACATCGCCCGGGCAGCCCTTGGAGAACTGCCCCTCCAGCGCCATGTGGACGCCGGGGCGGTAAGCGTTCAGGAACAGTGCCTGCACAGCGTCCGCCACATAGGGCAGCTTGCCGCGGTAAACGGTCGAAAGGGCATCCGTCTCACTCCAAACCGCAGAGGTATTCGTCTTTTCCAGCGAGCCCAGAATGATCTCGATGTACTTGTCCGACATGGGGTACAGGGTAAAGCGGCAGCCCGCAATGGGCAGCTCCGTGCCGCGGCCCGCCCAGGGCAGGTCCGGGCGGTTGCAGCCGGTACAGCAGTTTTCGGTTTCCATAGTCGTTCCTTCTTTTCCATTTTTGTACAAAATAAAAGGAATGCTTTTCGTCCAGGAAAAGCATCCCTTTTGCCAGCAGGCGCGGCGGCCCGCTGTAAAAAGCGACAGAAATGCTTTTCCTACGCCGGTATTACCCGGATCAGGTGCAGGGAGTCGGGTGTGAACCCTCTCAGCATAAGGCCCCTCCAGCATTCTGATGATTCTCTTTTTATTTGCCACCGCATAGCATACCGCAGCCGTACAGAAATGTCAAATATTTTATCTTAAAATCACAGATCAAAAAAGCGCAAAGGCTTTGTTTCCCGCTTGGAAAACAACCTTTGCGCTTTTTGTGAGATGTCCCTGAGCGGATTCGAACCGCTGGCCTTTCGCTTAGGAGGCGAACGCTCTATCCAGCTGAGCTACAGAGACAAAATAAGAAGAGCCATGCGCTGTATGGAGATGCACAGCTCCTTTATAATACCGCAAAGCGGGCGGAAAATCAAGCCGGGGCGGCCCGGCTGTTACCAGACGGGCTCCTCCAGGTCTGCGGTAACGTCGGTCGATGGCTGGTCGTCCAGGCCCAGCATGGCCCGGTCAATGGCATAGCGGTTGCTGCCGTTCCGGACACTTTCGGCACTGGCGCGGTAACAGGCCAGCAGGATGTCCATGTTGGGCTGCGGCCCATTCGGGTCGGTCAGGGCGCCAAGCTCCCGGGCCTCGTAGTAGTTCCCGATGATCTGGCCGCAGATGCGCCGACGATCCCGCAGCGGGGTCTGCAGGTTGGCGATCCGCTGCTGGCGCATCCCGTAATAATCGCTGCCGTGGTCCGCAAACAGGATGTAGTATTCCTGCTCGACCTCCACGGGCGATGCCTGCCGGCCATAGTAGTGCACCAGGGCGCTCCGGCGCTTGTCGTGGTTGAATTTGTTGATATCGGCCAGCCCATTGGGGAAGAGCTCCGGGTGGCGGATCCATTTGGAGTAAGGTTCCACCGCCACATGCAGGGCGTCGAAAATTTCCAGAAAATCTTCCATCGAAATTTTCATCTCGCCGCTCTCCCATTTCTGTACGGTCCGCTTGTCGCGGCCAAGCCGCTCGGCCAGCTCCCGCTGCGAGACATCCGCGCTCTCCCGGGCATTTACCAACGATCTTGCAATTCGTCCTCGATATCCTGTCATGCTGCTCCCCTCCTCGATCACCGCGCAGAGTGGCGTGCTGTTTCCGCAATGCACGGCGGCACATTCTGCACCGCCAAATTTCTCCGCGCCGATTGTTTACTCTGCATCTCTTCGTGTGCTACAATACCCTCGGAAATTTCCAATGAGATGCTTGTCTATCGAAAGAATACACGATTTTCCTTTTTCTGTCAATTTAATGGCGCTTTTCGGCGCATTTTTTCTGGCAAAGATTTCTTAGCCTGGGTTCTTTTGGATTATAGACCCGTCGTTTTGGGGATGCAGGCATCTTTCCTGCCATTAGGCCATTCGAATATTTTTCAGAAAGTTGGTGATCCGCCGTGTTCGTTTACCGCTGCGTGATGGAGCGGCAAACCTGTCCTGAGATTGGATGGTATCAGAGTTTTGGCTTGGCAGTCTATTGCGCCCGCCCCGGTTCGCAGGTGCTTCTGACCGCCCTGTTTGACATTTCTCTTGACCGCGCGTTCGTGGAGCGGCTTGCAGAAGACTGTACGAGATTTCAGCTCGACCCGGTCCATCTCATGGACGTTGCGGAAGACGCTCTTGCATAAAAAGAATCGAAAAAAGCACCAGCCTCCTGCATTCCTGCGCGGGAAACTGGTGCTCTTGTTTTTTATTTCTGGTTCCGGCTTATTCGGCGCCGCGGCCTGCAAAGACCACCCAGACCGTCTTTAACAGGATCTTGATATCCTGCCAGATGGTCCAGTTATCAATGTACTTGGTATCCAGCTTGACGACCTCTTCAAAGTCCTCAATGTTGCTGCGGCCGCTCACCTGCCACAGGCCCGTGATGCCGGGCTTCATGGACAGGCGGCGCTTATGGTGGCTCTCGTACTGCTTGTACTCGTCCAGCGTGGGAGGCCGGGTGCCCACCAGGCTCATATCGCCCCGGAGAACATCGAAGAACTGGGGCAGCTCGTCGATACTTGTCTTGCGGATGAACTTGCCCACCTTGGTGATGCGGGGATCGTCCTGCATCTTGAACATGAGGCCGTTCATTTCGTTCCGGGCCATCAGCTCTTTCTTCCGCTCCTCCGCGTCCACATACATACTGCGGAGCTTGTGGATATAGAACACACGGCCGTTGCGGCCCACACGGCGCTGTTTGAAGACCAGCGGGCCGGGGCTTTCCAGCTTGAGGGGGATGGCCACGATGGCAATGATGGGGATGCTGAGGATGCAGCCCACCAGACTGCCCACAATGTCCAGCATCCGCTTGAGGGCCTGGTCGCGGAGTTTGAGCTCCACGGTGCCCATGGTGACCACATTGCCGCCGGCGCAGCGGCTCAGGCTGCGGCTCAGGCGGGCGGTGCTGGTCTCATCGCAGCAGACCTCCTCGATGCGGTCCAGCAGGGGCAGACGGAAATGGACGGTCAATCCCATGCTCTCCATCTCTTTCAGATAAGGCACAAAGGAATCACCGCTGTCCATGGGGATGTCCACATACACTTCATCCAGCGCGGCCTGCCGCAGCCAGTCCATAAAGGTATCGTAGTTGGCCTTGATGTCCACGCCCTCGATCTGGCCGCCGATCTGCTCTTCCGGGATCTCCAGCAGGGCAATGCCCGTCAGCCGCTTGGACCAGTCCCGCTGCAGCTCCCGCACCATTGCCCCGGCATCTTCGCCGGTGGTCACAACGCCCACCAGGCTTTCCATGCTGTTTTTCTTCCGGGTGGTGGTCAGCAGCTTTTTGAGCACACTGTGGAACACCGTCATCAGCACCACGTTGATGACCGGCACTGCCACCAGAAAATACCGGGAGCTCAGCAGCGGGGCCTTGGTCAACAGCAGGCCCGCCGAGTTGATGAGGGTCAGGATCAGGTTAAATTTGACCGAGATCTTCAACTCCCGTTTCCATGGACGGGTGGTAATGTTCTCGCTCTGGTCAAAGGTCAGAAACGTCAGCAGATAGGCCAGCATCAGCAGGCAGAACGCCTGGATGAGGTCGGGCGCGGTGTAGTTTCCCACCTTGCCCAGCAGACTATCCACCATCAGCCAGCCCAGCGCCATGCTGAGGGCCAGCGAGAGGATGTCTGTTACAAAAGTGCAGACATACTGCAATTTTTCTCGCTTGGAAATCACGATTTTTCCATTCCTTCCTCGTTCACGATCATTTTCCCCCAAAGGGGACGATTCCTGTTTCCGCAAAAAGCCCTGTCCGCCAGGGCCAAAGAGGCGCTTTGCAGGCCTCTGCCGGGCTCTATGGTCCGTCAATGGTTGATTTTATCACATTATCGAGAATGTTTCAATCCCAAAATTTTTCTTTCAGGCTTTTCAGTTGACAAACTCACTGTTTTTGCGTATTATAAGTAGAAGATGCAAAGGGAAAGTTCTGCCCCTTTGCACCCAGACTGCAAATCGGCTTTGACGAGAAGAGTACACCCCGTCCGCACCTGACAGAAAGCCCGGAGGATGGAAGCGGGCAGGCCGCGCGGAGTGGAAGATGGTCTCTGAGCCGCGCGGGCGAAGGGGAGTTTTCTTCTCCAGCCTGCGACGGGTGCGCCCGTTACCGCGCCGCGCTGGTACATTATTTATATGCCAGCGCGCAAGGCTCTGCCTGCAAAGGCCGGGCGAACCAAGGTGGTACCACGAAAGCAATGCTCTCGTCCTTGGCCGGAGTTTCCGGCAAGGGACGGGAGCTTTTTGTTGCCGCAACAGAAAGGAAGAAACAGACCCATGAGTGAGCACAAAACATTCTACATTACCACTCCCATTTACTACCCCAGCGATAAGCTGCACATCGGCCACAGCTACACCACCGTGGCCTGCGACGCGCTGGCCCGCTTCAAGCGGATGCAGGGCAAGGAAGTCATGTTCCTGACCGGCACCGATGAGCATGGCCAGAAGATCCAGGACAAGGCCGCCGATGCAGGCGTGACCCCCAAGGAGTACGTTGACCGGATCGTTGCCACCGTCAAGGATCTGTGGAAGCTGCTGGATGTCAGCTATGACCGCTTCATCCGCACCACCGATGACTACCATGTGGAGACCTGCCAGAAGATCTTCACCCAGCTGTATGAGCAGGGCGATATCTACAAGGGCGAGTACATCGGCCACTACTGCAAGCCCTGCGAGAGCTTCTGGACCGACA
>OIXG01002182.1_pt1 | contig 15653 bp, 17 predicted proteins | sample 1587731 | NCBI WGS metagenome assembly OIXG01 (sample SAMEA3888908, study PRJEB22519) | human gut metagenome | biome: human gut; feature: human-associated habitat; material: faeces | place: Denmark | collected 2010
TTCCATATTTCATTTCCACGCCTTCTTTATCATACTGCTTGCGCTTGCCGGTTGGAGGCTCAGTGAGCGTGATGCGAACAACAGCCGTGCGTGATAGGGAACGGGCGATGCTCTGGTCGGAAGCATCCATGTGTTGAGGAAGGAAACGTTCACTGATTAGTCGGAGACCATGAATCTTCTCTGCTTCATCTGTCACGATTTCTGCCTTGCCGAATGCAATGGCTGATTTGTATTACAGGGTGAAACAGCCGTCCTTCGGACCAACCGTAGGCGCACAACGTGTTACGGCTGAAAGGCAAACCTCGGGATGAGTCTTGATTACCTCCAGTTTTTTGCCTTCCAAGGCACCATGAAAATACCAATTCACATCATCATCTGATGCGAGTGATAGGGGTAAACCATAAGGTTTGCCGTCTTCGTCAATAAAACTTACAGTTATATACGTAGCCTTGTGCATTACTTCCTATTCCCACCCACTATCCATTGCTCTTGATTCCTTTCTCATTTTTTAATCCTTTGTACTTAAATACTTTAACCATATCCTTGTCGCCACCCACAAGCTGGCTGCATCTGTTCAGCATTCCGGTGTCAGAGAAACCGCATTTGTTACCTATATGTTCTAAATCCATTATCATGGTGCAAAAATAGTAAAATCTGGAATAGAAAACGAACTTTTACTTGCTTTTCTGTTCTGTTTTTGACTATTATTTCAAAGCCTTGCCGTCAGAGAAAGCGTTGCCGACTTTCTCGCCCAGCTGGATATAGCCGTGATGAATAGGGTCGAAGACAATCAGATCCATCTTCTCCATGTCAGGATTTCCGTCTTCAGCCAGATACTTCTCATCTACAAGAATATTGACGATTTCGGCAACGAGATAATAACCGGTTTCGCTTTCGTCATACTTCTCCTTGATGCGGCACTCCAGGGTCATCGGGAAATCAGTGAACACAGGAGCGTTGACCATTGTCGCCTTCTCGATGTTCCATCCCGTCTTCTCCATCTTCTTCGGGTCGTTCTTGGCAGAAACAATGCCCACGAAATCAGAAGCCACCATGGTTTTCTTGGTAGCGAAGGCAACGGTAAACTCACCGCCAAGCTTCAGGTTGTCTGTGGTGACGTGATTTCCCATCGAGATCATAATTTCCTTCATGTCCCATTGTCCTGCCCAGGCAGCGTTCATTGCGTTGGCAACTCCATCCTTATTATATGTGCCGATAATCAGCACAGGCTGTGGTGCAAACCACGGCTTTGGTGCAAAACTTTTCATATGCTTCGTTCTTTATTCTTTTATATTCTTGTTAATTTCTTGCCATTCCTGATGTTCTTCCAGATGATTGGACTTTACCAGTACACTCTGGAAACCAAAACGCTTGCCTGCCTCGGCATTCTCTGTGTGGTCATCGAAATAGAGCGTAGTAGCAGGATTCAATCCAGTCTGTTGCGTCATCTCTTCAAAGATTTCGACGGATGGCTTCTCTTTCCCCATGGCGTATGAGAGGAATACTTCATCAAACAGCTCGTCCGTGGAGTATCCCAACTTCTTCATCAGACTGACCGATTTCTGCCAAAGCGTATCGTTGATGTTGCTGAGCAGATAGACCTTGTATCGCTTCCGTAGTTTGACCAATGCTTTCAGTCTTTCCACGGGCAGATTGCCACACAGCTCTTCGAGAACTTTCTCAATATCCTCGGTTGTGGTTCCTTTGCGGCAAAGGCTCAGCATCTCTTTCAATGTTTCTGCTTCTGCTACCAGACCATTGATATATTGGTGCATCAGTCTCTTGATTTTGCGGACACGGATTAGCCGCTTGAACGCCGTAACGCCAAGGCTCTCCATGGCTTTCACAACAGAGGCATCATCAATATTCACGATGACACCTCCATAATCAAAAACGAGAGTTTCTATCTGTTTCATGCTCATTTTCCGATGCAGAAGTGCTTGAAGATATTGTTTAGTGTTTCCTGACTACTGATCTGTCCACCAGTGATTTCGCCAAGTTCCTCCAATACGATTTTCAGGTCTTCTGCAATGATGTCGCCACTCATGCCCATATCCATCGATTCCAATACACGGGAGAGGGATTCGTTGGCACGGATGAGGGCTTCGTAGTGGCGGGCACTGGTCACGATGACATCGTTTTCTGATATTTCAGGAATGTCGGCTGCTTCTACCAAAGCTTTCTCCAAGAGGGGGATGTTCTCGCCTGTGCGGGCGCTGATGCTCAGGATGCTAATGCTTGCTGGCGAAGACGAGGGTGAAGAGGCAAGGCTGTTCTTGTCTGCCGACTGGGCAGAATAATGGAAAGGAAGTGAGGTTGGGTCGAACGAGAGAGCATCAATCTTGTTGAATACCATCAGCAGTTTTTTGCCTTGGTTCTTTTTCTCCATCTCATCAATTTCTGATTCTGCAGGCAGTTCATCGAGGAGCCAGATGATGATGCGGGCCTCTTCCATCTTCTGGAAGGTGCGCTCGATGCCGATGTTCTCCACCACATCGTTGGTCTTGCGGATTCCGGCAGTGTCGATGAAGCGGAAGGTGATGCCGTCGATGAGGGTGGTGTCTTCTATCACGTCACGCGTGGTGCCGTGGATGTCGCTCACGATGGCTTTTTCTTCGTGGAGCAGTCGGTTGAGCAAGGTGCTCTTGCCCACATTGGTCTTGCCCACGATGGCTACAGGGACGCCCTGCTTGATGGCATTTCCCGTCTCGAAAGAGTGGGCAAGTGTATTGATGCGGCGCTCTATCTCTTCGGCAAGAGCTCGCAGGTCGCTGCGGTCGGCAAACTCCAGTTCCTCGTGGTCGCTGAAGTCGAGTTCCAGTTCAAGCAGCGAAGTCATCTTCAACAGTTTTTCGCGTAGTCGTGTCAGTTCGTTGCTGAAATGTCCCTTCAACTGGCTCATTGCCATGTGGTGGGTGGCCTTGTTGGTTGAGGCTATCAGGTCGGCCACAGCTTCAGCTTGTGACAGATCCATCTTGCCGTTCATATAGGCACGACGGGTGTATTCGCCTGGCTCAGCCTGTCGACAGCCCACTTCTGTGAGCCGTAGTAAAACCTGTTGAAGAATGTATCTGCTGCCGTGACAGGAAATCTCCGTGGAGTCTTCTCCCGTGTAACTGTGGGGTGCCCTGAATACACTAACGATCACGTCGTCGATGGTTTTTCCGTCCTTATCTTTGATTTCGCCATAATGTAGGGTGTTGGCTTTCGCCCCGGTCAGAGGTTTGCCGCTGGCAGCCTTAAATATATGATCGGTGATTTCTATAGCCTGGTTTCCGCTCAGGCGTATGATGCCTATGGCGCCTCCTGCAGGTGTGGCCAGGGCGCAGATACATTCTTCTGAGTTTGTCATTTATCTATCCTTTTTACTTTTTTACCTTTTTACTTTTTTACCTTTTTACCTTTAAACTATATTCTATCGAGCACTACTTTGATGAGGTTGTCGATGGTACTCTTGTATCCAGTATTGGCACTGAGGGCACGTCGGTTGGCGATGACCATGCAGCAGGTGAGCGCCTTGTGTCCGAGGAGCAGCGACAGTCCGGCAAGAGCCGAACTCTCCATCTCGAAGTTGTTGACACGCAGACCGTTGTATTCGAACGCCTCAATCTTTGCATTCAGCTCTGGGTCGGCCAAAGGTGCACGCAGTTCTCTGCCCTGTGGACCATAGAATCCGCCACAGGCGATGGTGATTCCTCGCACCATGTCATCGGCGGCAATGCGGTCGAGGAGTTCCGGATTGTTGTCCACGCAGTAGGGATTGCCTATTTGGTCGTTCCATTTCACCTGACGTTTGAATTCCTTCTCGGTGTCGAGGTCGCAGATTTCATTGCGGCGTGCATAGAAGTTGATGAGTCCGTCGAAGCCGATACTTTTCTGTGAGGCAACGAAGGTTCCGGCAGGGCAGTTGAGCTGCAAGCCTCCACAGGTGCCTATGCGCACGAGGGTGAGTGTGGTGTGTTCGGGCTTCTCGGTACGTGTCTTGAAGTCGATGTTTTTCAGAGCGTCGAGCTCGTTCACCACGATGTCAATATTGTCGCATCCTATTCCTGTGCTCTGAACGGTGATGCGTTTGCCCTTATAGGTGCCGGTAATGGCATGGAATTCACGGCTTTCCACCTCGCACTCTTTCTCTTCGAAGTGGGATGCCACGAGGCTTACACGGCCAGGGTCGCCAACGAGAATCACCTTGTCGGCGAGTTGTTCAGGACGCAGATGGAGGTGGAAACAACTTCCGTCCTCATTGATAATCAATTCAGATTCTGCAAAATACTTATTCATAATCTACATGTTTTTTGTCGTTAATAACGTTGGATTGTTCACGGTTATTACTGCAAAGATAGATAAAATCTTTTTTAATTCAAAAGCCTTTGTGCTTTTTTATATTGAAAGTTTCTTAAATAAAGGAAATAAGTGCCATTTTTAATATTATTTAGAGTGTGATATTCGTTTTTTTCTCCCTAAATGTTTACTTTTGCGTTCGATTTTGCGCGGCAAGGGCTTTCTGCAGTACCTGCTGGCGCAAGTAAACAGGTAAACCGACTAACGGAATATACAACAAAAACAGCATAGTATTATGGCAGAATCTATTGACATCCGTGAGCTCAACATCCGGATAGAACAACAAAGCCAGTTTGTCACCAATCTGGTGATGGGCATGAACAAAGTGATTGTAGGACAGAAACATCTTGTAGACTGTCTCCTAATAGGTCTTCTGAGCGATGGCCACATCCTGCTCGAAGGCGTACCTGGTCTGGCAAAGACCTTGGCCATCAAGACCCTCTCTCAGCTTATCAGCGCTGACTTCAGCCGCATTCAGTTTACTCCCGACCTGTTGCCTGCCGACGTGGTGGGTACACAGATCTATTCTCAGAAGGACGAGACCTTCCATGTGAAGAAGGGTCCTGTGTTTGCCAACTTCGTATTGGCAGATGAGATCAACCGTGCTCCTGCCAAGGTGCAGAGTGCGCTGCTCGAGGCGATGCAGGAGCATCAAGTCACCATCGGCGACGAGACCTTCCGACTGCCCAGTCCGTTCCTTGTAATGGCTACGCAGAACCCAATAGAGCAGGAGGGAACCTATCAGTTGCCCGAGGCACAGGTGGACCGTTTTCTGCTCAAGGTCATCATCGACTATCCTACACTCGAGGAAGAGAAGCTCATCATCCGTGAGAACATCGCCGGAGGTCTGCCCGAGGTACACCCCGTCACCACAGCCGACGAGATACTGAAGGCTCGCCAGATAGTGGGCGAGGTTTACATCGATGAGAAGATAGAGCAGTACATTGCCGACATCGTCTTCGCCACCCGTTATCCCGAGCGTTACGGTCTGTCTGACATCAAGGATATGATTACCTTTGGCGGCAGTCCACGTGCCAGCATCTCTCTTGCCAAGGCAGCCAGGGCTTATGCTTTCATCAAGCACCGCGGCTATGTAATTCCTGAGGATGTGCGTGCCGTGGCTCACGACGTGCTCCGCCATCGTGTGGGACTCTCCTACGAGGCAGAGGCTTCCAATGTGACCAGCGAGGAAATCGTGAGCCGCATAATTAATAAGGTGGAAGTACCTTGATTTTGAGGAGTAAGTAATAAATGGACACACAAGATATCTTAAAGAAAGTACGCAAGATCGAGATCAAGACTCGCGGTCTCAGCCAGAATGTCTTTGCAGGCCAGTATCACTCGGCCTTCAAGGGCAGGGGTATGGCCTTCGCCGAGGTGAGGGAGTACCAGTATGGCGACGACGTGAGAGACATCGACTGGAATGTGACCGCCCGTTTCCATCGTCCCTTTGTCAAGGTGTTCGAGGAGGAGCGCGAGCTTACCGTGATGCTGTTGGTCGACGTAAGTGGCTCGCTCGACTTCGGTACCACACGGCAGATGAAGCGCGACATGGCTACCGAGATTGCAGCCACCCTGGCCTTCAGCGCCATTCAGAACAACGATAAGATAGGTGTCATCTTCTTCTCCGACCGAATAGAGAAATACATCCCGCCCAAGAAGGGCCGCAAGCACATTCTCTACATCATCCGCGAGATGCTCGATTTTCATCCTCAGAGCCAGCGCACCGACATCGGTGTGGCTTTGGAGTACTTCACACGGGTGATGAAGCGCCATTGCACAGCCTTCGTCATCAGCGACTTCTTCGATGACAAGGACTTTCAGCATCCCCTTCAGATTGCCAATCAGAAGCACGATGTGGCAGCCATTCAGGTGTACGATCCACGTGCCAAGGCGTTGCCCGACATCGGACTCCTCAAGGTGTGCGATGCTGAGACAGGTCACGAGATGTATATTGACACCAGTTCCAAGAAACTGCGTCAGGCGCATACACGCCACTGGATGATGCGCGAGCAGCTGTTACGCGAAACCTTTGCCAAGAGCAAGGTCGACTGGACGGCTGTCGCCACCAACGAAGACTTCTCACGAGCTCTGCTCAACCTGTTCATGCAGCGGGGCTGAAAAGCGGAGAAGAAAACCAATAGGGAAAAGAAAAATGACGAAACAGAAGAATATTATCATCATGATGCTTGCCTTCCTGATGCTGTTGCCAGTAGGGTCGGCAGCCCAGGAGGTGGTGCAGAAGCTCGACTCTCTGCAGATCCTTATAGGCGAGCAGACGAAGCTTCATCTCAAGGTCACCGCTGCCAAGGGTGCCAAGGTGGTGCTTCCTTCGTTCAAGCCGTCACAGATGCTCATTCCGGGCATCGAGGTGGTGGAGCAGAGCGATGCCGACACCGCCGAGCTCGACGGCGGCAGGCTACAGATAAGCCGCGACTATACGCTCACCTCTTTCGACGAGAAGGTCTATGCTGTACCAGCCCTTCAGGTCAAGGTCAACGGCAAGACCTGTCAGGGCAACCAGTTGGCGCTCAAGGTGCTCACGGTGCCTGTGGATACGGTACATCCCAACCAGTTCTATCCCCCCAAGGACGTACAGGACAATCCCTTCCTATGGAGTGAGTGGAGTCCTCTGTTCTGGCTCAGCATTCTGGTACTCTTACTCTTCGGTGTCATGCTGTGGCTCTGGCAGCGCCTCCGTCAGAACAAACCTATCGTGATTCGTATGCGCATCGTGAAGCGTGTGCCAGCCCACGAGAAGGCGCTCAGCGAGATCAATGTCATCAAGCAGCAGCACACCGAGTCGCAGGAGACCCAGAAGGAATACTACACCCGCCTCACCACCACGCTGCGCGAGTACATAGAGCAGCGCTTTGGCTTCCGTGCCATGGAGATGACCAGCGGCGAGATTATAGAGCATCTGCAGTCGGCTGGCGACCAGAAGATGATAGACGAGTTGAAACAGCTCTTCCGTACTGCCGATCTCGTGAAGTTTGCCAAGTACGAGACCTTCCTTGGCGAGAATGACGCCAATCTGGTCAATGCCATCAACTTCATCGACCAGACGAAGACCAACGAGCAGACCGTCGAGGAGAAGGTAGCTCCCGAGCTTACCGACCAGGATCGCAAGACGCGCAGTCAGCGCAAGCTCATCAAGGCTTTGCTCTGGGGTGGAGCGATTGTCATGGCAGCCATCACCGCCTACGTGATCTATGGTGCCTGCATGCTGCTGATGTAGGAGTATAGAATAAAAAAGAATAATATTATAAAAACATGGAATTTGCAAGTAAAGCATATTTTCTGTTGCTCCTGTTGCTGATACCTTATATATTATGGTATTTCCTGTACAGGAAGAAGAACGAGCCTACCATGAGGCTGAGCGACACCCGGCAGTTTGCCTATGCTCCCAAGAGCCTGCGCCAGCGCCTTGTCCATCTGCCCATGATGCTCAGATGTCTGTGCTTCGTGCTCATCGTCTGTGCGATGGCTCGTCCGCAGACCCACAACTCCTGGGACAACAAGACGGTGGAGGGCATCGACATCATGATGGCGATGGACGTCTCTACCTCTATGTTGGCAGAAGACTTGAAACCCAATCGTATGGAGGCTGCCAAGGATGTGGCTCACGAGTTTATCTCAGGCCGTCCCAACGACAACATCGGTCTTACCATCTTTGCTGGTGAGGCCTTCACCCAGTGTCCTATGACCACCGACCACGCCAGTCTGTTGCGACTGTTGCAGGACACCCGTACCGACATTACTGCCCGTGGACTCATCGACGACGGAACGGCGGTGGGTATGGGTCTCGCCAATGCTGTCAGCCGACTGAAGGACTCCAAGTCCAAGAGCAAGGTGGTCATCCTCCTGACCGACGGCAGCAACAACACCGGTGACATTTCGCCTATGACGGCCGCCGAGATAGCCAAGAGCTTTGGCATCAGAGTCTACACCATCGGTGTGGGAACCAACAAGGTGGCTCCTTACCCTATGCCCACAGCGGCTGGCGTTCAGTACGTCAACATGCCTGTGGAGATTGACACCGAGACACTCAAGGACATAGCCCGTACCACTGATGGCAACTTCTATCGCGCCACCAACAACGCCGAGTTGAAGCGCATCTACCACGACATCGACAAGTTGGAGAAGACGAAGATGAATGTCACCCATTTCGCCAAGCGCTACGAGGCTTATCAGCCTTTTGCCCTTGCAGCCCTGTTGGTACTGCTCGCAGAGATATTGCTTCGCATCACCTGGCTCAGAAGAATCCCATAGGGAAGGGACGAGCCGAAGTTCAATTAATATCAAATGAATATGCTAAGATTTGAAGATCCAATATATTTGTGGCTGCTGTGGATGTTGCCGGTACTCGTACTGGTGAGGTTCATAGGATGGCGAAGGAGAAAGGCCAAGCTCCGAAAGTTTGGCGACCCTGAGCTGTTGAAAGCCCTTATGCCCAATGTGTCATCTTATCGCCCCACGGTGAAGTTCGGCTTGCTGCTTGCAGCCTTGGCCCTGCTCATCCTCATGGTGGCGCGTCCACAGATGGGCAGCAAGATTTCTCACGACAAGCGTCAGGGCATTGAGACCATCATCTGTCTCGACATCTCCAACTCGATGTTGGCAGAGGATGTGGCGCCTTCGCGACTCGACAAGAGCAAGATGCTGGTGGAGAACCTGGTCGACAAGTTCACCAACGACAAGATAGGTCTCATCGTCTTTGCCGGCGATGCCTTCGTGCAGTTGCCTATCACCAGCGACTACGTGTCTGCCAAGATGTTCCTGCAGAACACCACACCAGCCCTCATCCAGACCCAGGGCACCAACTTTGCTGCTGCCATCGACCTGGCCACCAAGAGTTTCACCCAGCAAGACCATGTGGGACGCGCCATCATCGTCATTACCGATGGCGAGAACCATGAGCCGGGAGCCGAGGATGCTGTCAAGGCAGCCAAGAATAAAGGCATCAATGTCTTCATTCTGGGAATAGGAAGCACCAAGGGAGCCCCCATTCCTATGGGCGACGGCTCTTATCTCAAAGACCGTACGGGCAACACCGTGATGACTGCCCTCAACGAGCAGATGTGCCGACAGTTGGCTCAGGCCGGCAGTGGACAGTATATTCACGTCGACAACACCAGCGATGCGGAGCAGGCACTCAACGACGACCTTTCCAAGTTGCAGAAGGGCGAGACCGACACCGTCATCTATAGCGAGTACGACGAGCAGTTCCAGGCTGTAGGCATCCTGGTCATCCTCCTGCTCATCCTCGACATCTGTATGCTCGAGGTGAAGAATCCGCTTCTCCGCAACGTGAAGTTCTTTACACATTAAAAATTAATCGCAATGTATCTAACTTATCATATCATATCGTCCCTGCGACTGCGCAGGCTGTGCCTGCTGTTGGGGCTGCTCCTCGTCAGTACAGTTGCAGCACTGGCACAGAACGACCGCACCTTCATCCGTCAGGGCAACCGCCAGTACAGGGCACGCAAATGGACTGCTGCCGAGGTGCAGTATCGCAAGGCGATAGCCCGCAATGCCAACAATCCACAGGCGGTCTACAACTTGGGCTGTGCGCTCATGATGCAGCAGAAAGACTCGCTTGCCATGCAGCAGTTTGCCAAGTCTGCCGACTTGCAGACCACCAACAAGATACGCCGTGCCAAGAGCTTCCACAACATGGGCGTCATCATGCAGAACCATCAGGAGTTTGCCAAGGCGATAGAATGTTACAAGATGGCGCTGCGCAACAATCCTCAGGACAACGAGACCCGCTACAACCTGGCGCTCTGCAAGCATCAGCTGAAGAATCAGAAGAACCGGCAGAACCAAAACAAGAACAAGAGCGGCAACGACAAGAACAACAAGGACAAGCAGAACAAGAAGAATAAGGATCAGAACAAGGATCAGAACAAGAACAAGGATCAGAACAAGGATCAGAACAAGCAGAAAAATAATCAAAACAAAGATAAGAACAACCAGTCACAGAAGCCCGAGCAGGACAAGATGAGCCGTGACAATGCCGAGCAGTTGCTCAATGCAGCCGTGCAGCAGGAGAAGGCCACCAAGCAGAAGATGCAGAGGGCGATGAGTCAGCCACGGCGCAGGCAGTACGACAAGAACTGGTAAAACAATAAGCAAACATCATTTCATTATGAAGCAAATAGAATGGTACACATTGATGATATTCGTGATGCTGGGCCTGGCGGAGGAAGCCAAGGCGCAGCGTGTAGCGGTATCTGCACCAACACATGTTGCTGCTGGCGAGAACTTCAGGGTAGCCTATACGGTCAACGCCCGTGAAGTGGAGGAGTTCCGTATGGGCAATGTGCCCGATGGACTGGAGGTGATAGCCGGACCCTACACCTCTTCGCAGTCGAGCTATCAGGTGGTCAACGGCCACACCAGCTCTTCTTCCTCTTTCACCATCACCTACACGCTCTATGCAGGCAAGGCTGGAACTTACACCATCGGTACCTCGCATGCACTGGTTTATGGCAAGAAGCTCGCAGCCCATCCTGTCAAGATCACCGTCTCGGGCCATGCTCACAACTCTGGCGGAGCACCCAGGATGCACAACGATGATGCCGATGAGCCTCGCATGCGTCAGGCGGGTTCTGCCATCTCGGGCAAAGACCTCTTCATCAAGGTCACTGCCAACAAGAAGCGTGTGCACGAACAGGAGCCTGTCCTCCTTACCTATAAGGTCTATACACAGGTCGACCTTACCCAGCTCGACGGCAAGATGCCCGATCTGAAGGGCTTCCACTCTCAGGAGGTGCCACAGCCACAGCAGAAAGTGCTTCACAACGAGGTCATCAACGGCCGTCCTTACCGTTGTGTCACCTGGAGTCAGTACGTCATGTATCCTCAGATGACGGGCAAGCTCGAGATTCCTTCCATCACCTTCAAGGGTATCGTGGTTCAGCAGAACCGCAATGTCGACCCCATCGAGGCTTTCTTCAATGGCGGCTCGGGTTATGTGGAGGTGCATAAGTCTATCAAGGCGCCTGGCATTACCATTCAGGTGGACCCGCTGCCTGCACGTCCTGCCAACTTCTCGGGTGGAGTAGGCCGCTTCAATATCTCTGCCACGCTCGACAAGAACGACGTGAAGGCTGGCGATCCCATCAACATCCGTGTGGTAGTGGGAGGCATCGGAAACCTGAAACTCCTCAAGCAGCCTGTGCTCAACCTGCCGAAAGACTTCGACCAGTATGACGCTAAGATCACCGACAAGACCAAGCTCACCCAGAACGGTGTGGAGGGCAACATGGTTTACGACTTCCTCGCTGTTCCGCGCAACCAGGGCAAGTACACCATTCCATCGGTAGAGTTCACCTACTACGATACCAAGACCAATGCCTACCGCACCATCAAGACCCAGCCCTTCACCCTCACCGTGGAGCAGGGCGACGGATCAGACGGTTCGTCGTCGGCCAACTACAGCAATGCCGACAAGGACATTCATGCCCTGAAGTTGGGCAAGAGCAAGCTTTGCGACATCGACGATATGTTCTATGGCAGCTTTGGTTATTGGACGAGTCTGATGGTGCCTCTCATCGCCTTCATCGGTCTGCTCATCGCCTTCCGCCGCCGTGCCATCGAGAATGCCGACATCGTGAAGATGCGTTCCAACAAGGCCAACAAGATAGCCACCAAGCGACTCAAGAAGGCACACTCCCTGATGATGGCCCGCAAGCAGGGCGAGTTCTACGACGAGGTGCTCAGAGCCTTGTGGGGCTACGTCAGCTACAAGCTCAATATGCCTGTCGAACAGCTCTCGCGCGAGAATATTCAGGATAAGCTGTTGGCTCACTCCGTTGATGCCGATACCATAGAGAAGTTTACCCAGGCTCTCGACGAGTGTGAGTTTGAGCGCTATGCTCCTGGCGACCCTGCCGGCAATATGAACAAGACTTTCGATTCAGCCATGACTGCTATTATGGAAATAGAGAATGCCATCAAGGCTGCCCGCAAGCAGGGCAAGAAGACTTCTGCCCGTCAGGGCGACTATACCTTCGGTGTGGTGCTGCTGCTCATCTTCATGGGCTTCAGCCTCTCTGCCTCTGCTGTCACCAAGCAGAACGCCGACACCGAGTACACCAAGGGCAACTATCAGCAGGCCATCAAGGACTATGAGGACCTGCTCAAGAACGGTGTTTCGCCCGAGGTCTACTACAACCTCGGCAATGCCTATTATCGCACCGACAATATCACCAAGGCTGTCCTGGCTTACGAACGTGCCCATCTGCTGTCGCCCGGCGACGAGGACATCAACTTCAATCTGCAGTTTGCTCGCAGCAAGACCATCGACAAGATCACGCCTGTCAGCGAGATGTTCTTCGTCACCTGGTATAAGGCGCTGGTCAACTTCACCAGTGTCGACAACTGGGCCAAGACGGGCATCCTGTCCATCATCCTGGCCTTGGTATTGGTGCTGGTCTATCTCTTCGCGCCCCAGTTGCTGTTGCGCAAGGTCGGCTTCTTTGGCGGCATCCTCTTCTTTGTCGTCTTCCTCTTGAGTTCGCTCTTTGCCTATCAGCAGAAACAGATACTCGTCAACCGCACGGGCGCCATCGTAGTGGCTCCTACGGTCAATGTCAAGAAGACTCCTTCCCGACAGAGCGCCGACCAGTTCGTCATTCATGAGGGAACGCGTGTCGATATCACCGACCGCTCTATGGATGGCTGGCGTGGCATCCATCTGGCAGATGGAAGAGATGGATGGATAGAAACCAAACAACTGGAGGAAATATGATGTTTGTCTCATGTCTTCTCACCGATCTCGAGGTGCTCCACTTCTTCAATGGAAGCGACAATCTGTTCATCGACCAGTTGGCGCTCGTCCTTACGTCGGGGCTCACCTGGATACCGCTTTATCTCACCCTCTTCTACATCATTGTGCGCAACAATGAGACGATGGCGCAGATTGGTCTGGCGGTAATGGGAGCACTCGTCTGTGTGGCTCTTTCCGAGGGTATCACCGATGGCGTGGTAAAACCCTTGGTGGAACGATGGCGCCCCAACAACGACCCCGTCCTGAAATACACCATTCAGGTGGTGGGCAACCTTCGTGGCAGTGGCTACAGTTTCTTCTCGGCTCATGCTGCCAACACCATGTCGATAGCGATGTTCTTCTCGCTCCTCATGAGGGGCAAGCGCCTCGCCATCGCCCTCTTCTCGTGGTCGCTGCTCAACTGCTGGACACGTCTGTATCTCGGCATGCACTATCCCTCCGACATTCTCTGCGGACTCCTCGTGGGTGCTGTTATCGGTGTCGTGTGCTACATAGGTTATCTGAAACTGTATTACAAGGTGTCACCCCACATCACATATATCTCCGACCAGTACACCCCCACGGGTTACGACCACGATGATATCGACAAGATACTCTGCATCCTGGCTTTCACCCTGGTCTATGCCTTCTTGCGGGCGATAGTCATGGCTGGAGGAGTGTAACATTAAAATTCAATCATAATGGATACAAAACATATAAAAATTACCGATTACAATTACCCCCTTCCTGATGAGCGCATTGCCAAGTTCCCCTTGGCGCAGCGCGACCATTCCAAACTCCTTCTCTACCGTCATGGTGAGGTAGGCGAGGATGTGTTCTACCATTTGCCGGAATACCTGCCCAAGGGCGGACTGATGGTTTACAACAATACCAAGGTGATTCAGGCGCGTCTGCATTTCCGCAAGGAGACGGGTGCCCTGATAGAGGTCTTCCTCATGGAGCCTGCCGATCCTACCGACTATGAGCTTATGTTCCAGACGGCTGGACATTGCTCATGGCTCTGCATGATAGGCAACCTGAAGAAGTGGAAGGAGGGCAGTCTGAAGCGCGACTTCGAGATCAAGGGGCATCAGCTTACACTCTCTGCCACCATGCGCCGTGGCGACGCCTTAGGCTCGGAGGCTGCCTCTATGGTGGCGAAGGGTGGTGGAACCAATTATTGGATCGACTTCGACTGGGACAACACGCAGGTTTCCTTTGCCGAGATTCTCGAGACCGTAGGCGAGTTGCCTATTCCGCCTTATCTCAACCGTGCCACCGAGGAGAGCGACAAGACTACCTATCAGACGGTTTACTCGAAGATAAAGGGCAGTGTGGCTGCTCCTACTGCCGGACTTCATTTCACCGATGCCGTGTTGCAGGACATCGACCGCCATGGCATTGAGCGTGAGGAGGTTACCCTTCATGTGGGTGCTGGTACTTTCAAGCCGGTGAAGAGTCTTGAGATAGAGGGCCACCGCATGCACACCGAGTATATCGTGGTGCACCGTCATACGTTGGAGAAGCTCCTGCAGCACCATTGCGAGGTGATTGCTGTGGGTACTACGAGTGTGCGAACCATCGAGAGCCTGTACTATATGGGTGTTCATCTGCTCTCTCATCCCGAGGCGACAGAAGACGATCTGCACGTCAACCAGTGGGATCCTTACGAGTTGTCGGCAGATGGCGGTTTGGTGAATGCCATTCAGCCTTCTCAGGCGATACAGGCCATCATCGACTATCTCGACCGCAATGGTCTGGAGGCTTTGCACACCAGCACGCAGATCATCATTGCCCCCGGCTATCAGTACAAGATAGTGAAGATGCTTATCACCAATTTCCATCAGCCTCAGAGCACTCTTCTCCTCCTCGTCAGTGCCTTCCTCCATGGCGACTGGAAGAAAGTGTACGACTATGCTCTGGCTCACGATTTCCGTTTCCTGAGCTATGGTGATTCTTCGTTGTTGATTCCGTAATTCATTGCGTGGTTAATGACTGAAGTTGAGTAAAGGAGATTTCTCTGAGCGAGACAGGGGATCGTGGGAGCGAATGTGACGATTGCCACATTCGCTCCCATGTTTTTTGCATTCGCTCCCACGAATCTCTGTTTCGCTTCCATGAACGTCAGATTCGCTCTGGCGTAATCCTTTAGCAGAGTGGGCTCTCTGCTTCTTCTCTTCTGAGGTTTCTCAGCTTCTCTCTTCTGAGAGTGAGGTAATCTCTGCTTCTTCCTCTGCCATTCCTCATTGGGCAGTGAAAGCACCTGTTCTATTTCTGCATCTTTGGTCATATGTTTGTTGTTTACTGGAGTTTCGCAAGTTTTGTCCCGCACGCCCTGAAGGGGCAGAAGCTCTTAGCCCAGGGCAGCGCCCTGGGTTATTACGGGTGAAAGCCTATCGCCCTGTAAGGGCAAAAGCTTTAAAACTCCAGGCAAATTACAATGCTTTTGCCCTTACAGGGCGCCTTGTTGACTGCCAATATACCCAGGGCGATGCCCTGGGCTAAGAGCTTTTGGGCCTTCAGCCCGTACTTA
>OIXG01002184.1_pt1 | contig 15641 bp, 20 predicted proteins | sample 1587731 | NCBI WGS metagenome assembly OIXG01 (sample SAMEA3888908, study PRJEB22519) | human gut metagenome | biome: human gut; feature: human-associated habitat; material: faeces | place: Denmark | collected 2010
CTGACGCATGTGTTGGCTGCGGCGCTTGCGAGGGCGCTTGCCCCGTTGGTGCAGTCGCTGTTGAGGGCGGCGTTGCAGTTGTGAACGCAGACGCTTGCATCGATTGCGGCGCTTGCGAGGGCGCTTGCCCCACCGGTGCTATCACCGCTGAATAATTTTTAGCAGATAGCGCGCGAATAACGCATCAAAAGCAGCAGACCTGCCAGGCGGGTCTGCTGCTTTTCTTTCTTGCATAATTTTTTCATCTTTCGGGACACAATATTTTGTCGGAGGATTTCGGCTGGGCGTATGGAACATTCTACCGAGATTTTGTATAATAAAACAGAAGTATACTGCTCCGCCGTCCACCGGTTCGGCTCGGACGCGCTTTTGCTGGCCCGTTTCTGCGAGCCGCGGCGCAGCCAGAAGGCGGCAGACCTGTGCTCCGGCTGCGGCATCGTGAGCCTTGAGTGGCACGACCGGGGCCATCGCGGCCCCTGCGCCGCCGTGGAATTGCAGCCCGAGGCCAGTGCGCTCTTACAGGAGGCTGTGGCCGCGCAGGGCATCGGGCACATCACCCCTTATCTCACCGACCTGCGCACCTTCCGGGAAGGGGAGGGCCAGTTCGATGTCTGCGCCTGCAACCCGCCCTACTTTACCGCCGGGCCGCAGAGCACCGACGCAGGCCGTGCCACGGCCCGCCACGAGACGGACTGCACCCTCGAGGATGTCTGCGCCTGTGGTTTCCGCCTGCTGAAAGACGGCGGAAAGCTTTCCCTCTGCCATCGGCCCGAGCGTCTGGCCGAGGTGCTGGCTGTGCTGCGGGCGCACCGCCTCGAGCCGAAGCGTCTGGCCTTTGTGAAGAATAAGCCTGACGCCGCGCCGTGGCTTTTTCTTGTGGAAGCCCAGAAAAACCGCCGCACCGGCCTGCGCATCGAACCGGATGTGCTCATCACCGCCGGGGCGGCGATGTACGGAGAAGTAAAATAACAACATCAGGGAGGTCAATCATGGCCGGTATTCTTTATATCGTGGCAACCCCCATCGGCAATCTGGACGACATGCCGCCCCGCGTGGCCGCCACCTTCGGCGCGGCGGACTTCGTGGCCGCCGAGGACACCCGCGTGACCATGCGGCTGCTGAACTATCTGGGCCTGAAAAAGCCGATGGTCAGCTACTACGAACACGCATTGCAGAAGGGCGAAGGCATCCTGCGCCGCATCGAGGCGGGCGAGAGCTGCGCCCTCTGCTCCGACGCCGGTATGCCCTGCGTCTCCGACCCGGGCGAGGTCATCGTGCGGGACGCGCTGGCCCGGGGCATCAAAGTAGTGCCCGTGCCCGCCGCCTCGGCCTGCGTCACGGCACTGGCCGTCTCGGGGCAGGACACCTCCCGCTGGGTGTTTGAGGGCTTTCTGCCCGTGAACCGGAAGCAGAAAAAGGAGCGTCTGGCCGAGCTGCTGGGCGAGAAGCGGACCGTCATCTTTTACGAGGCACCACACAAACTGCGCACCACGCTGGACGACCTGACCGCCGCCTTTGGCGAGGACCGGAGCATCACCCTCTGCCGGGAGCTGACCAAGCTCCATGAAGAGATCTGGAAGACCACCCTGGGCGAGGCCGTGGCCCACTACGCCGCCAACGAGCCCCGGGGCGAGTATGTGCTGGTGATGGCCGGCGCCCCCGCCGCGGAGCCCACCGAGCTGACGCTGGACGAAGCCGCCCAGCGGGCGCTGGAACTGACCCGGCAGGGCTTTGGCCCCTCGGCAGCCGCCAAGGCCGCGGCCCAGGGCACGCCCTACTCCAAGAGCGAGATCTATAAACAACTGCTGGTGTTGCAGCAGAATTAAACCTCTCCGTCATTGCTGACGCAATGCCACCTCCCCTAGCAGGGGAGGCCTTGGCAGTCGATGGAAGCTTTCTCTATTTGCCAAAGGCTCCCCTGTCAGGAAAGACTCCCCCGGCCGGGGGAGGTGGCACGAAAGTGCCGAAAGGGGAGTGGCTGGCGAGCGAAGTTCGACTGAGAGGTTTAATTCTTTTTGCTCTCGGCCTTGGCCGCAAACTTGGCGTTGTTGATGACAAAGCGCTCGTGGGTGCCGCCGCCAACGGGGCCTTTCTCGTCGTGGAGCGAGACCTTGAACACCAGCTTGCGGCCCTCCACGGCCACCAGCTCGCTCTCGCAGGTCACGGTCATGCCCACGGGAGTGGGGGCCGTGTGCTCCAGCTCCAGTTTGGTGCCTACGGTGCCGCAGCCCTCGTCCAGAGCCTCGGCCACGCTCATCCAGCAGGTCTTCTCGGCCAGTGCCACCAGAGCGGGAGTCGCAAACACGTCCAGCGTGCCGCTTCCCATGGTTTTCGCGGTGTTTTCGTTGGTCACAGCCACGGACTGCTCGCCGTGGATCCCAGTTGTCAGAGTCATAAAAATTCTCCTTTTCTTTTTGTGTAAGATGTCGAAACGACATGAATTTACGAACCAACAGTAGAATACCACATTTTGCGCCGCTGTGCACCTGTTTTGGAGATTTTTCCGCCAAAACACTTTCCTTTTGGATCGAACGAGCCCATAATAAAGGCAAAAAAGGCGGTGGAGCAGATGAGTGAGTTCTGGATGTCGTATGAAATGATCGCCCGGCGGTATGGCCCGGGGTATCAGGGCTATCCGCTATTCGGGGCGGTCCACTGGGCGGAGCTGGCAGCAGTTGCAGTCTGCATCCTGCTGACAGCCCGCTGGTACCGCCGCAGCCCGGAACGCACCCGGCGGCGCATCCTGTGGGGCGTTACGGTTTTGCTGTTGGCAGATGAAGCCGTGCTGGTCATTGCCATGCTGGCCACCGGGCAGTGGAACTGGAGCTACCTGCCTCTCCACCTGTGCAGCATCCATATTTTCCTCTGCACAACCTGCACCCTGACCGGAAAGGACTGGTGCAAAGAGGAGCTCTACGCCCTCTGCGCACCGGGGGCCGCCATTGCGCTGCTCTGCCCCGGTTGGCTGGGGACAAAGGCGTGGAGCCTCATCAACCTGCATTCTGTTACCCTCCATGGGCTGTTGGTGCTTTACCCGGTTCTGCTGGTAGCAGGCGGGTTCCGCCCGCAGGTGCGGCGGCTCCCGGCGGTGCTGGCATTCCTGTTTGGCTCGGCGCTGCCCATTTACTTTTTAAATAAAGTGCTGTACACAAACTTTTACTTTCTGAACGGCCCCACCAGCAGCCCGGTGACGGCGCTGTTTACCCAGTGGTTTGGGGAACAGTGGTATCTCCTGGGCTTTCTCCCCGCCGTGGCGCTGGTGCTGGCGGGGATGTATCTGCCATGGGTTCTTCCCGGAAAAAGGCGGCCTTGAAACCGCACCCTTTTTGCAAAATAAAAATGCCACTTTTTTGCGTATTGGGGCAAAAAATATCTTTTTTGAAATTCCAGCAAAATTCTTTTCCAAACCCCTTGACAGGAGCCTTTCCCCATGCTATCATGAACACATGAACAAACGTTCATATAAAACCGACCCGAGAGGAGATGTCCAGATGCCGCAGCAGGAACCCGAAAAGAAAAGCACCCCCGCCGCACAGCCGATTGATATGCCCGATGACGAGGTGCTCTACGAGCTGGCCGACCTGTTCCGGGTATTTGGCGACTCCACCCGCATCAAGATCCTGTACGCGCTCCACGATGACGAGCTGTGCGTGCAGGACATCGCCAACGCGGTGCAGCTGAGCCAGTCCGCCGTGAGCCATCAGCTCCGGGTGCTCAAGGACTGCAAACTGGTGCGGTTCCGCCGGGAGGGCAAAACTGTTTACTACGCACTGGACGATGACCATGTGCGCAGCATCCTCTCCATGGGGATGGATCATATTGAAGAATGAGAAAGGCTGGTACTTACTATGAAGAAGACCTATAAGATCGAAGTGGACTGCGCCAACTGCGCCGCCAAGATGGAAGACGCTGCCAACACCGTTTCCGGCGTGGCAAAGGCAACCGTCAGCTTTATGACCCAGAAGATGAACGTGGAGTTTGCTGAAGGTGCAGACCCCAAGGCCACCATGCAGGAAGTGCTGACCGCCTGCAAGAAAGTGGAGGACGACTGCGAGATCTTCGGCATCTGATCTTCCGGAACCTCGGAGCCCCTCCCCCGGGAGGGGCCTTTTTATACAGCGGAACGCTTTTGTGGAAAAAGAAACAGGTTTTCCACAGTTTCCACCTGGTTTTCAACATTTCTTGCGGAAAAGTGCAAAAAGAGACGCCAAACAGCCTCTTTTTGTCGGTAAAAGTCTGTGGAAAAGGCGGGGGAAAACGTGGAAAAGCCCACTTACTGTGGAAAACAGGTGGAATCGGACGAAAACTCCCCCCTGAAAACCCGTGCCGAGATCCGCGCAAAAGGAGAGACTGAGATGAACAAAAAACAAAAGAAAATGCTCAAGCAGATCATCGCAGCGGTGATCCTTGTGGCCATTTTGAAACTGCTGCCCAGCTTCCCCACGCCGGTGGAGCTGGTGCTGTACTGCATCCCGTATCTGGTGGTCGGCTGGGACGTGCTCCGCAAGGCCATCAAGGGCATCAAGAACCGCCAGCCCTTTGACGAGTGCTTCCTGATGGCGGTTGCCACCGTGGGTGCCTTTGCCCTGGGCGATTACGTTGAGGGCTGCGCCGTTATCATCTTCTATCAGATCGGCGAGCTGTTCCAGAGCGTGGCCGTGGGCAAGAGCCGCCAGAGCATTTCCAACCTGATGGACATCCGCCCGGACTACGCCAATATTGAGGGCGAGGACGGCAAGCTGGAACAGGTAGACCCGGATGAGGTCGAGATCGGCACCACCATCGTGGTTCAGCCCGGCGAGCGCATCCCCATTGACGGCGTCATTCTGGAGGGCACTTCGGCCCTGAACACCGCCGCCCTCACCGGCGAGAGCCTGCCCCGGGACGTCAAGGCCGGGGATGAGGTCATCAGCGGCTGTGTCAACGTCACCGGCCTGCTGAAGATTCAGACCACCAAGGAATTTGGCGAATCCACCGTCTCCAAAATTCTGGACCTCGTGGAAAACTCCAGCATGAAGAAAGCCCGGGCCGAGAACTTCATCACCCGCTTTGCCCGGGTGTACACCCCCGCTGTCTGCTACGGCGCTCTGGCACTGGCATTCCTGCCGCCCATCGTTCTGCTGCTGACGGGCCAGCCCGCCCGCTTTGGCGACTGGATCTACCGCGCCCTGACGTTCCTCGTCATCAGCTGCCCCTGCGCGCTGGTCATCTCCATCCCGCTGAGCTTCTTCGGCGGCATTGGCGGCGCTTCCGCCTGCGGCATCCTCGTCAAGGGCTCTACCTATCTGGAAGAGCTGGCCCGTACCGGTGTGGTGGTCTTTGATAAGACCGGCACCCTGACGCAGGGCACCTTTAAAGTCACCGGCATTTATCCCACGGAGGGCTCCTCGCAGGACGCTCTGGTGGAGGCCGCGGCCCTGACCGAGAGCTGGTCCAAGCATCCCATCTCCCTGAGCGTCAAGGCCGCTTATGGCAAGGAGATCGACCAGAGCCGCGTCACCGACGTGGAGGAGCTTGGCGGCTACGGCGTTACGGCCAAGGTGGACGGCAAAGCCGTGGCCTGCGGCAATGCCCGCCTGATGGCAAAGCTGAGCCTGACCGTCCCTGCTGTAACGGAGGCCGGCACCATCGTTCATGTGGCCATTGACGGCAAGTATGCAGGCTACCTGCTCATTGCCGATGTGGTCAAACCCCACAGCGCACAGGCCATCAAGGGCCTGAAACAGGCCGGTGTCCGCAAGACCGTCATGCTGACGGGCGACGCCGAGCCGGTGGCAAAAGCCGTTTCCGCCGAGCTGGGCCTGGACGAGTACCACGCTGGCCTGCTGCCGGGCGACAAGGTCGATCAGATCGAGAAGCTTCTGGCCTCCAAGCAGCCCAAAGAGAACCTCGCCTTTGTGGGCGACGGCGTCAACGATGCCCCTGTTCTGTCCCGTGCGGACATCGGCATTGCCATGGGTGCTCTGGGCTCCGACGCTGCCATTGAGGCCGCGGACGTTGTCCTGATGGACGACGACCCGGCCAAGATCGCTCTGGCCATGCGGATCGCGCGCCGCACCAACGGCATCGTGTACCAGAACATCGTCTTTGCGCTGGGCGTCAAGGGCATCTGCCTCATCCTCGGCGCGCTGGGCATCGCCAGCATGTGGACGGCCATCTTCGCCGACGTCGGCGTCATGATCATCGCCGTCCTCAACGCCACCCGTGCCCTCTACATCAAAGACCTTGCCAAAAAGAACGAAGCCTAAGATCCCCTTTCTCATCAAAATACAACACCCCCGCCGGGAGCTTTCCAAAAGCTTTCAGCGGGGGTGTTTTGCATCCGGAAACCGCCTCTTGCAAAGCAGGATAAACCTGTTATAATACTAGATTGGAGGGTTGAATAAAATGCAACAGACGAATCAAACCATTTTGACCCCGTCCCGCGATTCCTCCGGGGCGGTTTTGGCGGCGCTGAAAGCCGCGTTCCCCCAAACCATTCCGGTGCTGACGGGGTATTTTGTGCTGGGGCTAGGCTACGGCATCTATGTGCAGTCGTTGGGCCTGCCCATCTGGCTGCCGCCCCTGATGGGCACCGTGGTGTACGGCGGAAGCCTGGAATTTGTGCTGGCCTCCCTGCTGCTGGACAGCTTTTCGCCCCTCTCTGCCTTTTTGATGGCGCTCATGATCCAGGCCCGGCACCTGTTCTACGGCCTGACCATGCTGGAGCGCTATCAGGGTTACGGCCCGCGCGGCTTTTACATGATCTACGCCATGAGCGACGAGACGTTTTCCATCACCTGTTCGGCCGAGCCGCCCGAGGGGGTAGACCGTGGGTGGTTCATGTTCTTCATCACCCTGCTGGACCAGATCTATTGGGTGGCCAGCGCTTTTCTGGGGGCAGCGGTGGGCTCCATCCTGCCGTTCAGCACCGAGGGCGTGGATTTTGTCATGACAGCCATGTTCGTGGTCATCTTCCTCAACCAGTGGGACAAAGAAAAGCAGCACTACTCCGGCTTCATCGGGCTGGCGGTGCCGTTTGTCTGCCTGCTGGTGTTTGGCTCCGGCAGTTTTCTGATCCCGTCCATGATCTGTATTCTGGTGCTGCTGCTCGTGCTGCGCAAGCCCATTGAGCAGGCGGATAAAACCGAGGAGGTGGCCCCATGAGCGGAGTCCCGTTTGGCATCACCATTGCCGCCTGCACGGCAGCCACCATGCTCACCCGGTTTCTGCCGTTCCTGATTTTCTCGTCCAAGGACCAGCAGCCGCCGGAAGTCGTCCGGTATCTGGGGCGGGTGCTGCCCGCCGCCATCTTCGGAATGCTCATCATCTACTGCCTCAAAGGCGTCAGCGTCTTTACGGGCAGCCACGGCATCCCGGAGGCCATCGCCATCGGCGTGACCATCGCGCTCCACAAGTGGAAGCACGAAACACTGGTGTCCATTGCAGGCGGTACGCTCTGCTATGTGCTGCTGGTGCAGCTTGTATTTTAACGTTTGTACCGCAAAAAGGACACGGCGCGCTGCCGTGTCCTTTTTTGCTGCCAACCGATCAATGATAAAATGTATCAAAATTGATCTGACGGTAGAACCGCTGCTGGAGCTGGTCGAAGCTCTCGCAGTTCTGGGCCAGCAGCCACATCACCTTGGTGATGACCGCCTCAATGGTCATGTCATGGGCTTCCAGGAAACGGAAGCGGTTCTTGACCCGTTTGCCCACCTCGTAAATGCCCACATCGCTGCCCTCGTAGGTGACCTGAGTGGTCAGGATCAGGATTTTGTGGGTCTGGTCGTAGTCGCCCAACCCCTCGGCAAAGGCGTCCATCAGCCGCTGCGGGATGCCGCCCACGCCAAAGCTTTCCACGATCACACAGTCGTAATGTTGAAAGATGGCCGGGATCAGCTCGGGGCTCAGGCCGGGAGTCAGCTTGAGCAGAAAGACTTTGGGGTTGAGCGCCCGGCCAAATTCCACCGGGCCGGTGGGCCAGGGAGAGGGGACATACCGCACCAGCCGGTCGCCCTGCACCAGCGCCAGCGCTGGGAAGTTGACCGACGCAAAGGCATCATAGCTGATGGTCTTGTTCTTTTTGGCGCGGGTGCCCGCGATGACATGCCCGCCGAACACCACCATCACGCCCCGGCTCCCGGAGTCCAGCGCACAGATCACGCTGTCCCGCAGGTTTTTCTTGGCGTCGGTGATCTCATTGGAGATGGGCTGCTGGGCGCCTGTCAGGATGATGGGCTTGTCGGCGTTCTGAATGAGGTAAGAAAGGGCCGCCGCCGAGTAGGCCAGCGTATCGGTGCCGTGGCAGATGATGAACCCATCGTAGAGGGCGTAATTCTCCTGCACAGCCCGGGCCATCATGAGCCAGTGCTCGGGGCCCAGGTCGGTGCTGTCGATGCTGCACAGGGCCAGTGTCTCGGGGCAGCAGAGCTCCTGCAGCTCCGGCAGGTGGGCCAGCAGCTCCTCGCTGGAAAGGACGGGCTTGAGCCCCTGGGCCGTGCGTACACTGGCAATGGTGCCGCCCGTGGTGATAAAAAGCAGGCGTTGCTTGGACATAAAATGGAAGCCTCCATGAAAATTCAAATCATGGAACCAGTATAACACAATCCAAAACTTTTTGGAACTCAGTCACGGAAAACGGGCAGATTTTGTGTATAATAGAGGTGTAAGCAAACATCGGACCTGAAAAGGAGAATATAAATGTCGAACATTGTCATTATCGGTTCCGGCCCGGCGGGCGTATCGGCTGCACTGTACGCCGCGCGGGCAGGCGTGGACACCACCGTCCTGACCAAGGGCCCGGGTGCCCTGGACCGCGCCGAGCTCATCCAGAATTACTACGGCTTTGCCGAGCCCATCTCGGGGGCAGAGCTGGAGCGCCGGGGCATGGAGGGTGCCAGGGCTGTAGGCGTGAAATTCGTCACCGCCGAGGCCGTTGGCCTGACTTATACCGATAAGCTGACGGTCGAAACGCTGGACGGCGATTACCCGGCAGACGCCGTCATTCTGGCAACAGGAGCTTCCCGGGCCGCTCCCCGCATCCCAGGGCTGACCGGGCTGGAAGGCCACGGCGTGAGCTACTGCGCCACCTGCGACGCGTTTTTCTACCGTGGCAAAGATGTGGCCGTGCTGGGCAGCGGCGAGTATGCCCTGCATGAAGCGCAGGCACTGCTCCCGGTGGCAAAAAGCGTCACTTTGCTGGCCAACGGCCAGCCTCTGACCGCGGAGTTCCCGGCAGAAGTGGCTGTCCGCCCCGAAAAAGTAGAAGCCATTCTGGGCGAACAGCGGGTCTCCGGCGTCCAGCTGACAGGCGGCGAGACTGTGGCACTGGATGGCGTGTTCGTCGCATTGGGCGTGGCAGGCAGCACCGCTCTGGCCCGCAAGCTGGGGGCCGAAGTGGACGGGAACCGCATCGTCACCGATGAGCACATGATGACCACTCTGCCCGGCCTTTACGCGGCAGGCGACTGCACCGGCGGCCTGCTGCAGGTCGCCAAGGCCGTGTACGAGGGTGCCCTTGCGGGCAGCGAGGCCGCCAAGGCCCTGCGGAAAGGATGAATCATGCCGGAATTGGATAAAAAGTCCCCTGTCTGCCCGGACTGCCTGGCCTGCGGCTTCCCGTTCTGGGAGCAGCTGACCCCGGAGGAGCAGGAGTTTCTCTGCCGCACCACCCGGCCGGTCAAGTACAAAAAAGGGGAGCGGGTGCACAGCCCCGTGGAAAACTGCGTGGGCATCCTGCTCCTCCGCACCGGCCAGCTGCGAGCCTATCTCCTCTCCGAGGATGGCCGGGACGTGACCCTTTACCGCCTCTTCCCGGGGGAAGTCTGCATCCTCTCGGCCTCCTGTGTCATGGATTCGGTCAATTTTGATCTGTACATCGACGCCGAGGAGGACACCGAGGCCTACTGCATCGGCGCGGGAACATTCCGCCGCCTGATGCAGCAGAATGTTCACGTCCGCTGCTTTGCCTACCAGATGACTGCGGAGCGCTTCTCGGATACCATGTGGACAATGCAGCAAATTCTGTTTATGAGCGCCGACCGCCGCCTTGCCATCTTCCTCACCGACGAGCTGGCCAAGACCGGCGGCAGCAATGTCCGCATGACCCACGACCAGATGGCCCGCTATATGGGCTCCGCCCGCGAGGTGGTCAGCCGCCTGCTGAAATATTTCGCGCAGGAGGGCTGGGTGCGCCTCTACCGTGGCGGCGTGGAGGTGCTGGATAAGCAAAAGCTGCAGGAGATCGCGAGAGGGCAATAACAACAACGAAAACGAGCCATTTACAAGTACAGCTGTAAATGGCTCGTTTTCTCACTTTGCTACTGTGATCCGGACTCTTGCCGCAGCCTGTCCGGCGGGCTGTTCCGTTTCCGGATCGTATGCTGTAAACAGTGCTGTTGCCGTATAGCTGCCGCCGGGCAGGACTGTCTCCAGCGGCACCGCCTGAATGTGATATCCCGGTTCTATGAGGCCGGAGGCATACAGCACCTCCCCGGTATCATCCCGGCTCAGGGTGACGCTCATCAGATGGTGATTGGCCGGAATATTTTCCACCCGCAGCTCCGCTTCCGCTCTGCCGCTGGTCATCCGGATATCCGGGTTGATGGAGATGTTGAACATCCCTTCCTGCACGACTTTGTCCAGTTCTGCCTGTATCTCCGCCTCCGACTTTCCCTCGTACTGACCTACCGTTGCATTGGGGTCACGGGCTCCCGGAGCAGAGGCCTGCTTTGCGCTGTTCGGCGTCTTCAGCAGGAAAACACCTGCCGTCGCGGCAGAAACCAGCACCAGCGGAAGCCCACGGGACAGGAGAAATTTCAGGCCAAGGAGGACTTGTTTGTGATACTCCCGCATCCAATGCACCCACTTTCTCAAACGATAAAAACACCGGGGCGGGCGAGCCCCGCTCCGGTGGAAACAGTTTATCCTTTTGGATTTGGCCCATATATCTCGCCTGGCTCTATGGTATACGCAATCGTGAAGAGTTCCTGCTTGTTGGCCCACTCCGCACTGATGCCATTCACTTTTCCCTTAAACTCAAATTCAATTTTTCCGCCCTGATCGACATTCCAGGTGTTATATGTCGTGGGCTCTGTCCCAAACGATTGCTTTTTGTCATCATTCCCAGACACAAAAGTAACAGTATCTGAAACGGGCCCTGCGATACTCGGATTTGTTCCAGTCATCGTCAGATAAATCTGCCGATCCTGCAAATTCTTATCACTCTCTACAAAAGAATATGTTGCATCGAGCATGGTTACGCGGATATCCGAAACATGAAAAATTTCAGAGCCCGTATTGGTAATTGCATAGCCCCCTGGACAAACAAAATCACCATTGCGTTTGACTGCAAAAGTGACATTGAGAGGAACTGTTGCAGAAAGATTTGCCGGTACTGCAACGACGCTGAATGTGGTTTTGGCTTCATTGTTCTGGAACAGATTGTCCCCTCCCGTAACTTCCTGCCCATAGTCTTCTTCTGCTAAGGCAGTCAGGCTGAGGCTCAACGCCAAAACAAATGCGAGGACAATGGGAACAAGCTTCTGCAAATGTTTCATAGGATAGCCCTCTCACATCAAAGCAGCAGGCGAATATTCACAAAATTATTATACATTAACACGAAATTATATGCAATACATTTTAACAAAATTTTTGTTCGCACTTTTAATTTTTTGAGGAAAACGCTGTACAAACTCATCCGTTTTATCTTTCCTATCCTCAGGGCATGGTATCGTTCACCTTGTCTATCCATCCAAACATGGTATAATGGAACAAAGGAGCGTGATCCCATGAGCCCAATCGAAGTCCCTGCAAAAATCCAGTTGGTCGAAAAGCGTGAAACACGGACGAGCCGCGGAATGCTCTCAAAGGGCTGGTATCGCGTGGATGACCAGCTTGTTATGGTCAAAGGCAACTCCATCACAGAGGCTGGGACAACCGGGTATGAGCCGTATTCTGAGGTGATGGCCTCGCTGATTGCACAGGTGCTGGGTCTGCCTCATGTGGAATACGCCCTGATGCCTGCCAAACTCTTCCCTGATATCAAGACCTATTCCTGCAACGTGGTCAGCGTCTGCCCCAAGTTCACAACGGACGATGAACAACTGTATCATTTTGCAGACTTGGCTGATGCCCATTTTCTTGCCAATGGGCAAACATCTTCGCCGGACGCTCTATTTCAGTATGCGGTAGAGCTGTATGGTAAGAAGTGGCTTTATCAGATGCTGGCGTTCGACGCCTTTATCGGCAACGAAGACCGCCACGAGAACAATTTTGATGTGATCGTCCGGGATGGAAAAAAGTATGCTCCGCCTATTTACGACAATGGCGGCAGTCTGCTTGCGTGGGCAACGGATGAAGAATTGACTGACACGAAACTCCATTATCAGCTCGACAAATCGAAGCCATTCCGCAGTCACCATGCCCAGCAAATCAAGATGATCGATGAGCCTGTGCTGCCTGTGTGTGATCTGGATACGCTGTATACAGAAATCATTCAGGCTATTTCGCCGATTCTCGCACTGCTGAGTGAAAAACGAGCATCTGCGATCCGCCAATACCTGAAATACCGTCTGCACTACCTGAAAGCTGCCATGGGGTGATAAAATGGCCTATCTGAAATTGATGATGGATGAAAGAGAAATCGCCCACTTGAGCGAAGATGGGCAGTCTCTTTGCGCAAATGAGAGTGTGCCGCAGTATTATCTGCCACTAAACCTTTTCATCGGTGACAAACGAAAAGTTCCATTGGTGGATGTGGTGGTTTGGGCAAAGAAGCGAATCTTCCCGAAAAATCGGATGGACTGCAAAGAGATTTTGAAATTGATGGGTCTGCCCGACTACAATGCGTGGGAAATCGTCAAGCGCACCAACGCCTGCCTGATGGAAGACCCCTACTGGCTGCGATTTAGCGAGGATGAAACTTTCGAGGACACCACGCGCGGACGAGCCAGAAGAATCATGAATGAAGATCAAAAAAGCAGCTGATGCTAATTGATATCAACTTATATCAATTAGCAGGCACAACAAAGCCCACAGGTTGGATATGCCTACTAACCTGTGGGCTTTGACAATTTTCCGCGTTATTAAATCCAGAACGAAGAATCAACCATTCAAATGATTCTGGCAGGTAAATATGGGAATCCGGCTGGAGGGCAAGCAGTTGCATAATGCGCTCCATCTGCGAACCAAATGCTGCACCGTCTGCAACCACCAGAACATTCTCCCCTGCACGGTCGGACAGCATTTTGAAAATGTTGGACTTTCCACCAGCAGATTCGCAGAAAATTCCGTTTTCGGCGCAAACAACCTGAAAAAACATACGTACAAGCCCTCCGGGGACATTTTAGTTTTTCGCCATGCTTTTCTGCGGGGAGAAAGCATGATATACTGAGAGCGACAACTCGGAATTGGGAGGCCATTGGAAATGACTGAAAGAGAAAAAATGCTAAGTGGGGAGTTATACGATCCAACGGATAAAGAATTGGAGCAATTACGCCTGAATGCACGTAAATTAGCAAGAAAATACAATTCGACAGATGAAGATCAGCCAGAAGAGCAAGCAAAGATCTTGCGAAAATTACTGCCAACAACAGAGGAACTTCCGTATTTGCAGGCACCTGTTTATTTTGATTACGGATGTAATACTTTCTTTGGAAAACTCAGTTCTGCTAATTTTAATTTTACATGTTTAGATGTATGTGAAATACACATAGGCGATCATGTGATGATTGGTCCAAATGTTACATTGGCGACTCCTATGCATCCATTATTACCTGAAGAACGCAATATCCGAAAGAGAGAAGATGGCAGTTTTTATAATCTTGAATATGCGAAACCAATCACTATAAAAGATAATTGCTGGCTGGCATCTAATGTGGTCGTTTGCGGTGGTGTCACCATAGGAGAAGGGTGTGTAATTGGTGCAGGAAGCGTTGTAACAAGAGATATTCCACCTTATAGTCTGGCAGCTGGAAATCCATGCCGGGTTATTCGCAAGATCACTGAGAAAGATCATATGCCAGATGGAATTGAAAAGAATTGAAGAATTCGCGTTTGTGGAGCGAAGCAGAACAATGAAAGCCCCAGTGGGGCTTTTAAGCGACAGAACGGTCTTGCGTAGCAAGATGGAGGGGCCTCGCCCCGACAAGTTCCAGTTTATCGATAATTGTCAACTGGGATAATGTCATAGGGCATTGTTCCGAAATTTCTTGATGGTCAGTCATTGATTTGCTTGCCACTGCTATGAACGCCTTTTGAATTGCAAAATAATTTTTCAGTTGCTATACTGGGCTTATCAAAATTTTTTCGGGAGGACACCGCAGTGACCGCACAGACAATGCAAATCGGGAACAAACCTTGCCGCATTTACGGCGAAGCTCATGCAGAATACCTGCTGCTCCAAATGACCGGCGAGCACGAGCTGCAAAGCATGGACCATGAAGTGGCGGTGATTGTGCGAAGAAGCCGAAAATTTCTATTTGCTTCCATTCCGGTGGAAAGCTGGAACGATGCACTTTCTCCGTGGGAAGCCCCTGCCGTGTGGGGGAAGCAAGGGTTTGGCGGTAAGGCCGAGAAGACGTTGCGCTTCCTGACAGAGCAGGTCATTCCGTCACTGAAACAACAGTTTGATCTCCCGGAAAACGCCAAAATCATTCTGGGTGGCTACTCGCTGGCGGGATTGTTTGCTCTGTGGGCATCCACCCAGACAAATCTGTTCTACGGTGTCGCCGCCGCCTCGCCCTCTGTGTGGTTTCCGGACTGGATGGAGTTTGAACAGCAGCACCCGATACAGGCACAGCGCGTTTATCTGAGCCTTGGCGACAAGGAAGAGCGCACGAAAAACGCTGTCATGGCTGTGGTGGGCGATAACATCCGCGCCCTGCACAGTCGGCTTGCAGAGCGTGGCACAGACTGCACCCTTGAATGGAACAGCGGCGGGCATTTCAAAGACGCCGATTTGCGTACCGCGAAAGCCTTTCGGTGGACGATGGAGGAACACACATGACCATTCGCGTTTGCGAAGCAATGAACGCCCCAGTGGGGCGTTTAAGCGACAGAACGGTTTGCGAAGCAAATGGAGGGGTCTTGCCCCGACAAGTTCTGATTGATGCAGACGGCTGCCCGGTGGTGGACCTGACGTTGCAGATCGCAAAGCGGTTTGTCGTTCCGGTCATCATCCTGTGCGACACAGCTCACCAAATCGAGCGGGAAGGTGCACAGACATTGGTGTTCGATAAAGGGGCTGACAGCGTGGATTTTGCTCTCGTCAACCGGGTAAAGCCGGGGGACGTGGTCGTAACGCAGGACTACGGGCTGGCCAGCATGTGTCTTGCCAAGTGCGCCCGGGTGCTGAACCAGAACGGTTTGGAATATACTGCCGACAACATAGACGCTCTCATGCTGCGGCGATACGAAAACAAAAAGCTCCTCCGTGCCGGGAAGCACCCCAAGGGGAGCCCAAAGCGGACGAAAGAGCAGAATGTCAGGTTTGCGGACACGCTTGAGAAGATTCTGAGCAAAAATTATTGATACATCCTTTTGGAAGGCTGGAGAAATCCAGTCTTCTTTTTTGGCGAATATCGATAAAGCATCCTGTGATGAAGCAAAAGCGGTCTTTCTCTGCTTGACGCAAAAGAAAAAGTCGCAGATTCGTTTGA
>OIXG01002190.1_pt1 | contig 15614 bp, 9 predicted proteins | sample 1587731 | NCBI WGS metagenome assembly OIXG01 (sample SAMEA3888908, study PRJEB22519) | human gut metagenome | biome: human gut; feature: human-associated habitat; material: faeces | place: Denmark | collected 2010
CATAGGCACAACTTTCGGCACATATTCCGCAGGATACACATTGCCCGGCCTGTAATTGAAGTATAAAATCCTTATCTTTATTCATTTTCATCTTGCTTTTTAAAAATTAATCCCGCGTCTCATGCTTTCACGGACGACTGCAAAAAACTTTTCCCCGTCGGGAAGCCATTCCACGTCTTTCTTCCATCGAGGCACCATGGTAGACACTACTTGAGTAGGAGATGCCTGCAATCCGACTTGCGAAGGTTCCAGTCCCAAGTCGCATTCATCCCAATGAAGGATGGTCTGCCGCTGAGCCCACCGCCAACCGGTCAGTGTGGGACAATCCAGTTCCCCCGTCTCCCGACCAACCGTCACGACACAAGGTAAATCCACCTCCATACGCTGGAATAAACGACCGGCCTTCTTCCTCACACACATACAAGTATCCGATATGTCCGAAACCTCCGTCAAATGCGTCACTTGGGGAATGTCCAACTGTCCGGCTACCTCAGGCCCCACTTGTGCCGTATCGCCATCCACCGCCATTTTCCCGAAAAGCAACAAGTCGTATTCACCCAACTTGCGCACGGCTGCCGCCAGTACCAGGCTCGTACACCACGTATCGCTTCCGGCAAATGCCTTGGAGGACAACAAAACCGCCTTATCCGCCCCTCTTTGCAAAGCCTCACGGAGCACTTCTTCCGCCGAAGCGGGTCCCATGCTTACTGCCACGATCTCAGCCTCTGTCTGCCTTTTCAATTTTACTGCCAACTGCAAGGCATACAAGTCATCAGGATTTGTCCGGGCCATGGCCGACGAACGCTTCAGCGTCCGGGTTACAGGGTCCATCTCTACCTTTGTAGACAAAGGCACTTGCTTTAAGAATACAATATACCGCTTCATATCTTTCGTTTTTTATCTTCCATATATCCGAACCCTATCCACCTTTTTTATTGGAACGGGCATCCGCACACCTTTTTTGAAACTCAACCGAAAACGGGTCCACTGCCCCGAAACGGTCCGGTGCAAACCCGGCCGGATCCACAAACGGCTCTTCCCGCAAAATCAATTCTGCGGCCAAGCGTCCCATACCTCCACCGGCAGCCACGCCTCCTCCACAGCATCCGGCTACGGCATACAACCCTTCGTATGGACGCACCTGCCCGATAATGAATTTGGCATCCGGCACGTAACATGAGGGCCCGGCCATATAATGCGCGATACCCAATGTTTCTATGTCCGGAAGATAACGCTGTAGCAACGGGGCACACTCGTCAAGCACTTTCCATTCGGCCGCCTTATTGAAATCGAAATCCTCCAACTTATCCGTCAATGTGTCGGGATTGAAGGCCTGGCATTCACTTTCGCGCAAGCCGATAATCAACGCCCCCACATCCGAACGGGTGAAAGCACGGGCATCGGGAATCACTGTAAAAGGATGGTTTGCCGGAAAACGCCCGGGGTTTGTTCCCGTAATCCAAAAATGACTCCGCACCGGAGTAAAAGGAAGCCCTACCCCTAAAGGACGCATCAACAGGTTGGCCCACGAGCCTGCGGCATTCACGACAACCGGCGCCAGTACTTTTTCCCCGTCCGCCAACTCCACTCCTGTCGTCTTGTCTCCAACAGCCACAATGGCTTTTACTTTCGTATTCGGACGCAATTCCGCCCCAAGACTTCGTGCAGCACGTGCATAACCGGAACATAACAAAGCACAATCTATAAACGCATCCGTAGGCATGTAAAGCGCCTCTTCTATCGCCGAGACCTCCATCCAAGGAAGAAGTTCTTTCAAACGCCTCCGGTCGATACGTTCATTCGGTATTCCGAAACGTACGGCCGCTTCTTCCAATGCTTCGAGTTCTTTCAGCGATGCGTCGGACGAAGAGATGGTCACACTGCCGCACTGCTGCAGTTCGAGCGATTCCCCCAAAAGGTGCTCTATTTCATCAATGCAATCATACGTTTCCTGCACCATTTCCATCAAAGCCGGTTTGGTACGCGCCCGTGTCAACAGGCAGGCTGCACGGGACGAAGCCTGCGACGCTATCTCGTTGGCATCCAACAACAACACCTTCCCCGCCTTACGTTTGGCCAACTGGTAAGCCGTGGCGCATCCCAACAAACCGCCACCGATAATTATCACATCATAATCCTGTTTCATCGTCAAATTGCATTATATTGAGGATTCATATACAAAATCGTACGCTCCGTCTGTTCTTTTCTACGCCCTTGAGCGGAATACCGTTTATAAATCAATACGGCAGCCACTGTGAACAAGACCGCACAAACCGCGCCGACCGCGCATGCCATGTGGTTGTAAAGCGCAAACCACTCCATGTCGAAGTTCAAAAACTCCTTGGTGGAAAGCAGAGTCACCGTACCCATGTAGCCGATGAAGTCGATAATGGCGATGAAGAAACCCACGTTTCCCCTGATGCGGAAACAAGCGATAAAGCGATCGAAGAAAATCGTCTGAAAAGTCAGATAGGCAATGTAAAGGCACAGGCTCTGCACAAACAACCACACTACCGGCTGCCAATCCAATGCCTCATAATTCAGTGACACGTATGTCATGACCAAACAACCGGCAATGACCAGTCCCATCAAGCACATCAAAGCCCGAATATTGCTGCGGAAGAAGATGAAAGCGGCAAATATCCCGAGAATGACCAACGTAACAATCGTATCCACCTGGGCGAAAAGCCAAGAAGACTGATTGCTCATATCCAGGATATTGACCAGAAAATCTTCCTTGATGTCGCGCAGCACCAGCAACATGAAGTTGCCCACGAACAACAAGGTAAGAATCGGAGCATAACTTCGGAACAAGAGCTTACGTCCGTTTCCGTCCAATGTCACACGTTCGTTACGCAGCGCAATATCCTCTTCCGTAGGCTGTGGCAGACGCTTCAACATATACCCCATAAAAACGAGAAGAGGCAAAGCAAAAGCCCCAATCACGGCAGGCATCCAAAACTGTCCCACGTGCATCTCGTTCATGGCAAACAAGCCGAAACTCTTGGCCACACCGGAACTGAACACCATGCTTACCCCCAACAGACTGGCCAACATATCCGTCACCTTGCGTCCCTCGATAAAGCTGAATATCACGCCCCACATACAACCGAGCGACAAGCCGTTCAAAAACATGGCCGCCACATTGAACGGAGGAGCCAACAGGCCGAAGCCTACCAAAGCAGCCTCGGCTGCTACCGCCGAACAGACGAAAAACTTGAAACGACGCTCCTTCTTCAACTCCGAAATCAACTTGATGCCAAAGAACTTGGCTATCACATAACCTAAAATCTGAATCGTCGTCACCGCGACCTTGTAATCCGTGCCGAAAAAATCAAACCCCTCGAACGAAGCCGCCGTATAAGGTTTGCGCAAGGCATACACCAAAGAGCAGGAAAGCAAGGCCGCACCGCCCGCCCACAGGATGAGCAACGCATCCGAAAATCTTTTGTTCTTTACGATTTGTTCCATAACCATAGTTTTGTTTTCGGCTGCAAAACTATCCCAAACTGCCATCTGAAAAAATTAATTCATTATATATCATACGTCCGTCCAAACCCGTATTTATAATGTAACATTCATCTCACGGTAATGAAGCACGAAAGCAACAGGTTTGTAACATGGAAAACGTACCTTTGCCCAAAAGAACATACGTATGGACAAATTGGTATCACTCTACGAACGGATGAAGAAACTACGCGAAGCCGGTGTACGGATGAAGGACATCTCCGAAGAGACGGGCATAGCATCCAGCGTACTCTCCTCGCTCTATTCTTCCGTGCTCCCCACCTACATCAATCTGCTCTCCGGAGGATGCGGTACGGAAAGTGCGTTAGACCAAGGGCTACAACAAGTCAACAACGTGTCGAAACGCAAACTGCAAGGTTGCCTCGATGAATTGTACGACAAAGTGAGCCACATCGAGCCACGTTTCGTTTCCAACAAAAACGGCGGACGACCTTTTCTGGACGACATCGAGAAAGAAGCCATCAAATATCTGCCCAATGCCGGCATCTATACCGGACTTTACCAGTCTTACAGTTCTTCGTCCTACTCCGACGGACTGAAAGTGGAGCCTTATATGATATCCTCTATCGTAGATGGCGACACCATGCCCAAAGTCTATTGCCAGAACCTGTCGGGTGACTACTATATCGGCGTGGGGCTGTTCTCGCCGTTTCAAATCGGTTATCTGATGTTCAACGAACAAAAACGCCTGCAACTTGCCCTGAAGGTGGTCTACCTGCAACTGCCCATCATCGAGTATCCCCAAATCATGAAAGGAATCTATCTGACACACGACTATAACCGCAATCCGATCGCCCGGCGCATCCTCTTTGTCCGGCAAGGCGACGAAATCCCACTGGAAGAGTTTGCCGACTTACGCACAGAAGTAATCCCCAAAGCACGACTGACCGGAGAACTGTTGGAATACTATAATTACACTTGCTGCAACGAGGATATCATACGGAGCATGATGCTGATATCACCGGACAAGGATACCAAAGAACTCCAACGCGAAAAGCAACTCCTGAAAATCCTCAGTACACAAGAAGGTCTCTGAAGATACGGCACCCGCCATACGAAAGGCCGCAGAAGGATATCTCCTTCTGCGGCCTTTCGTATAAAACCTTACTTTCATTCTTCCGTCAGACGAATCGCAAAGCCGCCTCCGCGAGCCATATCCAACGTCAGTTTCGTATTCCGGTCCACATTCATCGTCTCGCAGGCATACGTTGTCGGATGGTCGCCCGACTCCGGTTTATCCTTGAAAACCACGGCGCGGTAGGTCTTCCCGCGTTTCAGGAAACCGAAGTCCACCGTCACGCTACGCGGTGTCCAGTTCGTCATGCCGCCCACGTACCAATCCTTACCGGTTTGTTTGGCCATCACGATGTACTCGCCCAAACGGGCATCGAGCGGAAGGGTCTTGTCCCACACCGAAGGAACTTTCGACAGGTAATCCAAAATGTCGGGATATTTGTTATATTCCGAAGGCGCGTCGCACAGGTAACCGATCCAATGGTCGAATATGACATACATGGACAAGACATGCGAACGCGTCCCCATATTCATCGGAGGGATGCTGTCCCGGTCACGCGGTTGGAACTCTTCGGGCGTCACGTTGCGCATGCCGCCCGGCGTGTAATCTTCCGGTCCGGCCAATGAACGGATGAAGGGGAAACGTGTATGGTATTCGGGCGTGATGGTCTTTTCCCAGAAATTGCATTCAGCCCCTCTCACAGCCTCATAATTCATCACGTTGGGGTAAGTACGGTTCAAGCCCACCGGTACGGGACAACCGTGGAAGATGGCCACCATCCGGTACTGCGCCAACCGTTCGGCAAATTCGCGCCCCCAACGCATGGCAATCTGGTCGTTGCGTTCGAAGAAATCAATCTTGGCACCCGCCACCCCGCACTCGTGCATCTGCTTGATCCAATCGTTCGGATTCTCCAGCGGGCAACTGGCCCAAGTCCAAACCAATATCTTCACGTTCTTCCCCCGGGCATAGTCGCACAATTCCTTGATGTACTCCATTTTCCATCCGGCATCGAGCGTCATGTATTCTATACCGTTCTCCGAAGCCCAGTCTACATAGTATTTATAAAGTTGCAACGAAAGATGTTTGTTCCCCACCGGGAAGTCCACGCCTTCCACCACGGCTTTGTGCCACCATTCCCAAGCACTCTTTCCGGGTTGTATCCACGAGGTATCCTCAATCTTGCAAGGTTCGGCCAACATGTAGACCAGCTCATTGTTCAACAACGTCTTGTCGTCGTCGGACACGATCATGACGCGCCACGGGAACGTGCGGTCGCCTCCCGTCCTTGCAATGTAATCCTCACGTGAAATCACCAGATGGTTGGAATACCAACGGTAAGGGTTCGACGGGTCTCCGTCCATCACTTCTTTGGGGTAGGCCGCCCACTTTCCGCGCATGGCATTCTGCCCGGCGGCTTCCATATACAAGCCGGGATAATCGTAAGTGTCCGATTCCGTCACCACCACCTTGTAGGGCTTGCCGGGATACTCGAAGAGCACCGGAGAAACGGAAAAACGGCCGGCCGGAATCTCACCCGGCGAACGATACACCTTGTAAAGCCGCTCGAAATTACGGTAGCCCTGATGAATCTGGTGCACCTTGCCCGACTGTTCACGCTCGGGTGCGGTATTGCTGTCGCACTCCGGGAAATACACCGTAGGGGTAAAAGCGAAATTGAACACGGCATCTTCGCTGTCGATAATGATTTCCTCGTCCCAGTGCGTCACGAAACGGTAAGCCCACCCTTTGTTGTAGGCTCTCACGACCAGGTCGTAGTCCGTGCCGTAAGACAGCACGATTTCATTGTGCGCCTCTTTCAGGGTCTTGTTTTTCCCCGCCACGACATCTACCTTGCGGTTCACACGGTCTTTCTTCACAGAGGTCACGGGGTCGCCTCCCACGTGACGCCCGTCGGACAGGTTCATCCCTATCACCGAAGGTTCCACCAACTTCACCTTATCGTACCACACTTCAAATTCCGTACGCCCTTCCACACGGAGCTTCACCTCCAGTTTCTTGTCGGGCGAAGACAATTTGTACTCTTCCGCTTTCAGGGCAAACGTCCAGCAAAAGAATACCGCCAAAGATAACATGATTTTTTGAGCCATATCGCTATATAGATTTAAGAATGATTATTCGTCTGCAAAGTAAGTCCGTTTCACTAAAAGCCGAAATGGAGAGAATCACTTATCACATGGACAATTTTGCGATTCTCTCCATTCCTATATGACTTGCCGTACGGCCGCTCATTCCACACCCCACTGCTTGTTCGGCGTGCGCCCCAACACGAAGTGCAACTCACCGCCACGGACGATATCCTCGTGGTCGATGTAGCAACGGTTGTAAGGCTTGCCGTTCAGCGTGGCCGACTGGATGTAACAGGCGTCGGGCGCATTCCCCTCCGTAGTGACTACAAACTTACGGCCTTTGGCATAACGGCGGTCGAGCGCGATTTCCACACGGTCGAACACAGGGGCTGTCAATTCATAACGCGTCTCGCCCGGACAAAGCGGATGGAACCCCGCAGAAGCCAGGATATACCAGGCCGACATCTGCCCCACATCCTCATTGCCGCACAGTCCGGCCAGACTGTTCTTGTAAGCGTCGGCACAAATCACACGCGTCCAGTACTGCGTGAGCCACGGCGCGCCCAAGCGGTTGAAGAGGAAAGGCACGTGGTGCACGGGTTCGTTGGCATGATTATAATAGGGATTCCAATAGAATTCGCGCGGCGTGTTTTCAAAAAAGGATTCCAAATCGGCTAGCACTTTGTCGCGACCGCCCATGATTTCCACCATGCCGGGCACGTCGTGCGGCACGAACCAACCCTGTTGATAGGGATTGCACTCCATGCAACCGTACCACTCCTGCAAGCGTCCCTTTTCCGGCCAGTCCGCCCACGAGCCGTCGGCGTTGCGCACGCGGAACCATCCCTTTTCCTTATCGAAGATTTTACGGTATGCCTGTCCGCGCCGGTGATAGATGCCGGCATCCTCCGTCTTGCCCAGAGCCTCGGCCCATTCGCCCACACACCAATCGAAGTATCCGTATTCCAACGTTTCCGATATGCCGCTGCCGCCGGGCGAATATCCCAGTTCCGGATGATGCCCGATGCGGTCGGCGGTCTGACGGGCAAAGCGGTAAGCTTTCTCCACGTCGTATCCGCGTATGCCTTTCATATAGGCATCGACGATGACGGCTATGGCCGGATTACCCAACATGCAGCCGCTGTAAGCGTTCAGGAACTCCCAACGTTCGTACACTCCCGTACCGTTTTCCTCGGCCAGAGTGACAAACGAGTTGATCATGTCGTTCACCACCTCCGGATTGATAAGGTTTTGCAGGGGGAACTGGCTGCGGAACACATCCCAACCGCTGAACACCGTGCGCTTCTTGAATGCGTCGGTCTTGTGCACCTTCCGGTCTCCTCCTACGTATTCACCCGTCACGTCGCGATAGTCACGCGGGTCTATCATCGTGTGGTACAGCGAAGTATAAAAAATCGTGCGCTCATCCTCCGTCCCCCCGAAGATTTTGATTTTCGACAAGGCCTCGTCCCACAGCTCAGCCGCCTTTTCGCAATACCGCTCGAAGTCCTCTCCCTGCAATTCTGCTTTGAAGTTCGCCTCTGCTCCTCCCAGACTGACAAAGGAAATAGCCGTGCGCATCAGCACCTGCTCACCTTTGCGCGTGGGAAACTCCGTATAAAATCCCAAATGGTCTCCCTCCATGCGGTCGGGACGTTCCGTCACCTTCGCCCGACGCACCGCCTCGGCAAATTCCGGCGAAGTCACGTTTTCCAACTTGCGCCCCATGCCTTCGGGAAATTCGGCCGACCATACGCCGTAACGTTCCAACGGCTTGCTGAAACGGGTGTAAAAGTAGACCGTATAATCGGCCTTCCCTCCCCCGTTGCCCCAACCGCCTCCGTCGGGCGTGCAACGCATCCATCCGCGGATTGTGTAGTCGTCCACACGCTCCACGTACTGCCGGACAGACGTACCGCCCACACGGCGGGCCAAGTCGATTTGAATGCGCGAACATTCGTTTTCCGGATAAGTGAAACGCATGACCCCGCCGTGAGGCGTGGCCGTCAGCTCCGCCCGGATGTCATAATCGGTCAGGCGGACTGCGTAATATCCTGCACGTGCCGTCTCGCTCTCCTTGTCGTAACGCGAACGGTAGCCCTCTTCCGGACGTTCCGCCTCGCCGCGATACGTATGCAAAGGTCCTGTGGTGGGCATCACCAGATAATTCCCCAAATCGCCATACCATCCGACACCGCTCATCTGGGTCAAGGCAAAGCCTTCGATGGTCGTATGTTCATAACTGTACCCCGAACCGTTGTCGCCTCCGGTAATGGTATTGGGGCTGACCTGCGTCATGCCCCACGGCGTAGCCACACCAGGAAAGGTCTTTCCCAACCCATGTTCGGCCTTGGCCATTTGCGTGTTCGTCGTGGCTCCAATAAACGGATTTACATACTCCGACAAGCGTTTCCCGCAACGAGCCTGCACGCCCAAAGACCACACGACCGCTATGGTCAGCACTCCGGCCTGCTTCAAATTCATCTTTATTTCCATGATATTCCGTATGATATTTAAATAGTATAACTCTGTGTACAAAAGTACGAAAAGAAAAACTTGCCCATGTCCGAAATTCTCGTCAAAAACAAACAAATTCGCTCCAAAGTCAATATTTTTTAGAGTAGGGCAAAAACAAAAACCCTGCTCATAATACATTAACATCCAATTACTTACGACTCTTCAAAAAGTCTCAGGAGATTGATTCCTCATTCTGCGCCAAATGATTTTTCGTTCTCAGGAGACTGATTTTTCGTTCTGCGCCAAACGATTTCACGAACTCCGCCCAACATTCCACCGCCCCCTGTTTGTCAAAATAAACCACCACACCTCCGGCATTCCGCACCGCCTCCTGTCCACCCCAAAACGTCCCACCGCAAAATCGTCCATATCATAAGTGATTCTATCCATTTCCCAAACCGTAAAAAGCATGTTACTTTGCATCCGGAAACAAACAAACTTAAATCAACTCATTCACATGAAGACGAAAACGAACCTTTACCTGTTTTTGATTGCGCTGATTTCTGCCATGGGCGGATTCCTCTTCGGTTACGACTGGGTCGTCATCGGTGGCGCGAAACCTTTTTATGAACAATATTTCCAGATTGCAAACAGCCCCACGATGCAGGGTTGGGCCATGAGCAGCGCGTTGATAGGCTGCCTCATCGGTGCGTTGAGCGCAGGAAAGTTGAGCGACCGATTAGGACGTAAACCGATTCTGATCGTGGCCGCAGGGCTGTTTATCTGTACAGCCATAGGGACCGGTGCAGCGAATTCCTTCGGATGGTTCAACGTGTTCCGCCTCATCGGCGGATTCGCCATCGGCATCGCCTCGAGCCTTTCTCCTATGTATATAGCGGAAATCGCCCCGGCCCACTTGCGCGGACGTTTCGTGTCCATCAACCAGTTGACGGTGGTACTGGGTATCCTCAGCGCACAAATCGTCAACTGGCAGATTGCCGAACCGGTGGCCGACCATGCCACAGCCGAAATGATCCGTCTGTCATGGAACGGGCAAACGGGATGGCGGTGGATGTTCTGGGCCATGACCGTACCCGCTGCGCTGTTCTTCTTCTTCAGTTTCGTGTTGCCCGAAAGCCCGCGTTGGTTAGCTTCGTCGGGATATAAGGAGAAAGCATTCAGAATCTTCACGAAGATAGGCGGCGAGGCACATGCCCGTGAAGAACTGGCCGCCATCGAAGCCGCCTCGCGCGAAAAGACCGTGGAGGGCGGATTCCGGCAGTTGCTCCATCCCTCGATGCGCAAAATCCTGCTCATCGGAGTGGTAATGGCCGTGTTGCAGCAATGGTGTGGCATCAACGTCATCTTCAACTATGCCCAGGAAATCTTCATGGCCGCCGGTTACGGCGTGTCCGACGTGTTGATGAACATCGTGGTGACGGGAGTAACCAACGTGATTTTCACCATTCTGGCCATGTGCGTGGTAGACCGTTGGGGACGCAAGGCACTGACACTCTTCGGCGCGTTCGGCCTGACGTTGATCTACACTTTCATGGGCGCAGCCTACTGGTTCCACATCAGCGGCGTACTGCTGCTTGTCATCGTGGTGGCCGCCATCGCCTGCTATGCCATGACATTGGCTACGACCATGTGGGTCATCATCTCCGAAATATTCCCCAACCGCATACGGGGTGTGGCCATGTCTGTTTGCACATTTGCCTTGTGGGCAGCCTGCTTCATACTGACTTACACGTTCCCTGTACTGAACACGGGACTGGGCGCAGCCGGGACATTCTGGCTCTATGGCATCATCTGCCTCGCAGGAGGCATCTTCGTATGGCGCCGCCTGCCTGAGACGAAAGGCAAGAGTCTGGAAGAAATCGAACACGAACTTATCCAATAACTTCATACATCATGGAAAAAATCACATCCTATTTGATTCAAAGCACGGTGAACACCTCCGAGGTGCGTGCATGGGAAGAGGACATCCTGCTCCCCACCTACGAAATCGGCAAGGAAGAAAAGAACCCGATTTTCTTGGAAAAACGTGTATACCAAGGCAGCAGCGGTTCGGTATATCCCTATCCGGTAGTAGAAAAAATCTCAGATGAAAAGAAAGACAAGCTTTACCATGCGCTCTTCATCGAGAACGAATATATCAAGGTGATGATACTCCCGGAACTGGGCGGACGTATCCACATGGCCTACGACAAGGTAAAGCAACGCCACTTCGTGTACTACAACCAAGTGGTGAAGCCCGCGCTCGTCGGGTTGACCGGCCCGTGGATTTCGGGCGGTATCGAGTTCAACTGGCCGCAACACCACCGCCCGTCCACGTTCCTGCCCACAGACTTCTCCATCGAGGAGCATGCCGACGGCAGCAAGACAGTATGGTGCAACGAAGTGGAACGCATGTTCCGCACCAAAGGCATGCAAGGCTTTACGCTCTATCCGGGCAAGGCATACATCGAAATCAACGTGAAGATTTACAACCGTACGTCTTTCCCCCAGACGTTCCTGTGGTGGGCAAACCCGGCCGTGGTGGTCAACGACCACTACCATTCAGTGTTCCCGCCCGATGTGAACGCCGTGTTCGACCATGGCAAGCGTGACGTGTCATCGTTCCCCATCGCAACAGGCGTGTACTATAAACAAGACTACTCTGCCGGTGTGGACATCTCGAAATACAAGAATATCCCCGTGCCGACCTCATACATGGCCATCCAATCGAAATTCGACTTCGTAGGAGGCTATGAAGAAGACGTGAAAGGCGGATTGCTCCACGTGGCCGACCATCATGTGTCGCCGGGAAAGAAGCAATGGACATGGGGAAACGGCGACTTCGGACGCGCATGGGACCGCAACCTGACGGACGAGGACGGCCCGTACATCGAACTGATGACGGGCATGTACACCGACAACCAACCGGACTTCACTTGGTTGCAGCCCTACGAGGAAAAGTCGTGGAAACAGTACTTCATGCCTTACGCCGAGGTGGGCTACGTGAAGAATGCCACCAAGGACGCGTTGCTGAACATGGAAGTCAAGGAGGGCAAAGGCAAAGTCATCCTGTACACCACCGGAGTTAACAAGGACGTGCATGTATTCGTCAAGGACAACGTGGGCGGTGCCACCCTTTTCGACAAAGTCATCTCCATCTCCCCGGCAGAACCGTTCCAAGCAGAATTTGCAGCCGAGGGCTTGAAAGACGAAGACATCCTGGTTGAAATCCGCAACCATGAAGGCCGTATCCTGGTAAGCTATCAGGCCGACAAACCGGAAATCAAGCCCGTACCCGACCCTGCAAAGGCTGCCAAAGACCCGAAAGACATCGCCTCTATCGAACAACTCTTCCTTACCGGACAACATTTGGAACAATACCGTCATGCCACATATGACCCGACGGAATATTACAAGGAGGCCTTGCGCCGTGAACCGGGCGACATCCGCTGCAACAATGCCATGGGGCTATGGCTCATGCGCAAAGGGCAATTCGCCATGGCCGAACCATATTTCCGTAAGGCCATCGGGACGCAAACCGAGCGTAACCCGAACCCCTACGACGGAGAGCCACACTACAACCTGGGCTGGAGCTGCCTGATGCAGGGGAAGACGGACGAGGCGTACGACGCTTTCTTCAAATCGGCTTGGAATGCCGCTTGGCAGGATGCCGCCTATTACAACTTGGCTGCCATCGACTGCCGCAGGGGCAACTTCGAGAAAGCTCTCGACCTGATAGACCGCTCGCTCGTGCGCAACTGGCACCACCACAAGGCACGCCAACTGAAAGCTTCCATCCTGCGCCACTTGGGACGTAAGGAAGAAGCCCTCGACCTGATAGCGGAATCGCTCAAGATAGACCGCTTCAACATGGGATGCCGCTTCGAGCAATATCTTCTCACGGACGACGACAACGTACTGAAGGAAATGCAGCGACTGATGCGCGGCGCAGCCCACGTCTACATCGAATACGCACTCGATTTCGCACAGGCCGGACTTTACGACGAGGCCATCAACTTGTTGGAGGGTTACGCCGCCACACAAAGCGCAGTCTACCCGATGGTACATTACGCGTTGGGCTACTGCCACTCACGTAAAGGCGACACAGTCAAGGCGCTCGAATATTACAAAAAGGCCGAACAGGATGACCATTCTTACTGCTTCCCCAACCGCATCGAAGAAGTATTGGTGTTGCAGGATGCGATGAAAGAGAACCACAAAGCCTGCGCCAAAGCGGCCTACTCCCTCGGCAACTTCTGGTATGCCGCACGGCAATACGACAATGCCATCACATGTTGGGAGGCATCGGCCGCCATCGCCCCAACGTTCCCCACCGTATGGCGCAACCTCTCGCTGGCTTACTACAACAAACGCAATGACCCGCAGAAGGCCGTGGATACACTGGAGAAGGCTTACCGCCTCGATGAAAGCGACGCCCGCATCCTGATGGAATTGGACCAGCTCTACAAACGGCTCGGACGTCCGCAAGCGGAACGTCTCGCATTCCTCGAAGCCCATCCTGCCGAAACGGAAAGCCGCGACGACCTGTCCATCGAGCGCATCACGCTCTACAACCAATTAGGACGCTATGAAGAGGCCAAGGCACTGATTGCCGCCCGCAAATTCCATCCGTGGGAAGGCGGTGAAGGAAAAATCACGGGACAATACACCATCTGCCATGTGGAACTGGCCAAAATCGCCCTGCGCGAACACCGCTACGCCGACGCCCTGGCTTTGTTGCAGGCCACAGACCAATACCCGTATAACTTGGGTGAGGGCAAACTCATCAATGCCGAAGAGAACGACATCTGGTATTACAAAGGACTGGCTTACCGCGGACTGGGAGACGAAGAAAATGCCACGCTTTGGTTGCACAAGGCCACCCAAGGCTCTGCCGAACCGCAACAGGCGTTCTTCTACAACGACGCACAACCGGACAAGATTTTCTATCAGGGACTGGCTTGGCGCGCATTGGGCGAGGAAGGTAAGGCACGCGGACGTTTCAATAAGCTCATCAAGCATGGTGAGAAACACTTGTTCGACCATTGCCGCATAGACTACTTTGCCGTATCGTTGCCCGACCTGGCCATCTGGGAGGACAATCTGGACAAACGCAACGCCATCCACTGCAACTATGTCATGGGATTGGGCTATTTAGGATTGGAAGACCGCGTACACGCCATCGAGTACTTGGACAAGGCACGCGCTTTGGACATCAACCACCAAGGCGCACAAATCCATCGTGAATTATGCGAATAAACACACAAGTGATCTGTAATATGCCGACGGGCACCCCGGTCTACGGCTTCCGGTTGACAAACTCAACCGGAGCCGTGGTTGAACTGACCAACTGGGGTGCCCGTTGGCTTTCTGCCATCGTGCCGGACAAACACGGAGAGATGGCGAATGTGCTCGTCAGCCCGACCGACCTGTTGTCGGACGAGTTCTACATGGGAGCCATCGTGGGCCGTTTTGCCAACCGCATCGGAGGCGCACGCCTCTGCATCGACGGGCAAACCTACGAACTGGAAAAAAACGACGGGCAGAACACCAACCATGGCGGCTTCTCCGGCTTCGACCGCATGCTGTGGGACTGGGAAGTCTTGGACAACGGCGTGCGCTTCACGCGGCTTTCCCCCGATGGAGAAGGCGGTTATCCGGGCAACGCACACATCTCGGTGGAATGCCGTTGGAACGATGACAACGAGCTGTCCATTCGCTACTATGGAACAACTGACAGGGCGACCTACCTGAACCTGACGAACCATGCCTACTTCAATTTGAGTGGCAAGAGAGAGAAAATCACGGGACACATGTTGCGCATCCCTTCACATACGATATTGGACACCACCCCGCAGTTCATTCCCACGGGTAAACGGGTGAAGGTGGACGGCACGCCTTTCGATTTCACTTCTGCCAAACCCATCGGACAGGACTTATATGCCGACCATGAGCAACTGAAATGGAACAAAGGTTACAACCACTGTTACGTACTGAAAACGGAAAAGTCCCCCGACATGGTGGAGGCCGCCCGGTTGTCCGAGCCCACCACGGGCCGCAGCCTGACGGTAAAAACCGACCTGCCCTCCGTACTACTCTACACAGCCGGTTATTACGTCCATCCCGACACCGCCGTCTGCCTCGAAACGCAATACTATCCCGACACGCCATCGCATCCCGACTTCCCCTCCTGCCTGTTGCGTCCTGGAGAGGAATATCGGCAAACTACGGTGTTCCGGTTCGATACAGAATAAGACTTTACATCACCAACACGCCCCAAAATGCGTGTTGGCTTTTTCCAAATGCCATAAAATCATCAGATATAAACAACCGACTTTCTGCCTTCATACAATATGCCCCGAACCTCATTCAACCTATACTTTACAGGTGTCAATGATTTGGGTTATCCATCCGTTGAAATCTCACGGATACAACAAAAAAAGACTTGCCGTTTTCGGCAAGTCTTACATGAGCGGAAAACGGGGCTCAAACCCGCGACCCCCAGCTTGGAAGGCTAGTGCTCT
>OIXG01002196.1_pt1 | contig 15586 bp, 16 predicted proteins | sample 1587731 | NCBI WGS metagenome assembly OIXG01 (sample SAMEA3888908, study PRJEB22519) | human gut metagenome | biome: human gut; feature: human-associated habitat; material: faeces | place: Denmark | collected 2010
GGCAATCTCCCTATGGGGCGGTGGCGGCATTTAAACCCCAATGAGGTTGAGGCGCTTATAAATGAGGCACAGAATAAATAATTAGGCAACGGGCGCCCCTATTTGGCCGCCCGTGTTTTAATATTGTAAAATAAATGCAGGCGGATAATATCCGCTCTTGTTATTTCTTTATCGGTTCAAATTTTACTTCATATCCCAATACATTTAATATACTGCATAAGGTTTTTAGAGTGGGACTGTTTTCTTTGTTTTCTATTCTTGAAATCATCTGTTGCTTATTTCCGCTCATTTTTGCCAATTCTGTTTGTGATATATTAGCGCTTTTTCTTATTTTAACAAGTTGTGAAAGCAGATTGTACTCGTTTCTGCTTTGCTGCCATAATGCATCAAATTCAGCATTATTCTTTCTTTTTTCGGATATTGTTTCATTTACATTAATTTGTTTAAACGGCATAGTATACAAACCTCCTTATATTAGGCATTTGTTCAATATTTTTCCAAGCTCTTTAGCTCTTGACAATACAATGTTTTTATCTTTTAACTCGGTTTTATTTTTTTGTTTTTTGCAAGCGTGAAGTAAATATACATCTTTATTCTCAATTGTTACATAAAAAATTCTGTTGTGCTTATAGAAATAGACTTCATAAATCTTACCTTGCCACGGTTTTATGTTTAATTCGTTAATTCGGTTGTCCTCAAGCGCTTTTAGTACCGAATATCCATCAACTTGTTCTGCTGTTGAGAGTTTATCTATATATTTTTTTATTAAATCTTTGCCGCTTGAATTTTCATATGTGTGTACTTTCATAATATGCACCACTTTAATAATAATATACAACATTTTTATTGTATAAGTATTATACAACAAAAATGTTGTATTGTCAAGAAAAAAAGAATTATACTTTCTATATTTCATAATTCGGCATATAGAAAATTATTTTTTAACGGGCGACCACACAGGGTCGCCCCTACGAATATATTGGGGAAGCCATATTTGTGCGTAAACTATCACCTCATCAGTCACCTTACGGTGACAGCTTCCCCTCGAGGGGAAGCCATTGATTGTGCACTAATTTAAATATATTTTAATTTTCATTCTTCATCGTCTTTTTTTGCATTCTACATAACAATGAACACAAAGAAAGGCCTCGCCTTGAGGAGAGGCTCCGCCGTAGGCGGTGGTGAGGTGGGAGTTTATTAATTCCTAATTTTAATTTTTGTTACACCAAGTGCCAACAAACAGATAACCGCATACGTACCGAGTACCCTTAAAGACGCGTAAACGGATATCCTGATTGCGGAAAATGCCGTAAAATGTACCGATAAAATATTAAAAAAGAAGTCAAAAAACGCAAGCAAAAGGCAGTGTATAAGGTATATGTTGTACGACTGCGAATTTATTACGCCGCTTAAATTGTTCAGAGGTTTATGCTCAAATTTTGTAAATACGCTCCACAAAAACATTATTGCCGATATGCAAAATACCAAGTGTATCATATGATTGTAAAATCCTGTTTTGCCCGCATTTAACATAATATAGAAAAAATATCCGTCAAAGTAACACATTATAAAAAACAGTACCGCCGAAACAGGCAAAACATATTTTTTTGACATAAAACCCAAAAACTTTTTATAGTTTGCACCGAGCGCAAGACCCAAACACCAATAGGGGATATACGACACAAAAATCACATCGTTAAAGTCTATATACGGCGCAAAAAACTTGTTCCACACCGCAAATACAATTACCGATGAGCCAAACAAAACATATTTGTTTATTTTTTTAACCGCAAAAATCCAAAACGGCATAAGCAAATAAAATCCAATCAGCGCAATAACAAAGTAAAACGGTGCCGAAATTCTGCCGTTTACCATATATTTAATCATATCGTACAAACTGAATTTGTTAAAATAATGCATAAAGTAAAAGCATATATAATAAATTACTACCGTAAGAATATACGGTATAAGTATTTTTGAAAACCGCTTTTTTAAAAATTGAACGTAATTAAAGGCTCTGTTTTTGTATCCTATTGCAAATTTTAATGCACTTAAAAAGAAAAATCCCTGTACCACAAACGCACAGCACCTTAAAACGGAATACGACGCTATATACACCGCCGTATTTTGGTTCATACGCGATACCGCCCCGCCGAATGAGTGAATAAACACCACAATAAGGCACAATAATATATTGAGCCTGTCAACGGTAAGGTTTTTATTTGGTTTTTGAAGTGGAGTATTTTTTGTATTTTTTGTGTTTTGTGTATTTTGTGTGTTTTTTTGATTATCCATTTTTATTTTCCGCCGTATAATTTTTTGTAAATATAAATGCGCTTTATAACTTTATTTACATATTTATCCGTTTCGCCGAAAGGTATGCTCTTTAAATTTTCGCCGTCGTCGGTATGGTTTGAGTCATCAAGCCATTTTGCCACGTTTCCGTGCCCCGCATTATATGCCGCTATCGAGTTTTTAACGTTGCCGTCGAATGTATTGAGCAAAAATTCAAGGTAGGCGCAGCCTATATGTATATTTGTGTCGGGGTCAAAAAAATCGGGATTTTTAATTTTTTCGGAATTTTTATCATTTTTATCATTTTCAACATTTTCGGCGCTGTTAGCGTTAATGCCGTATTTTTTGCATATCCATTGTGCCGTATCGTCGGTAACCTGCATAAGCCCTTTTGCGTTTTTATGGCTTTGCGCCGTTTCGTCAAAGTTGCTTTCGGCGCTTATTACAGCCATTACAAGGTAGCGGTCGAGATTATATTCGCGTGAATATTTTATTATAATATCTTCGTATTTAAGAGGATATATTTTTTGCATTACATATGTAACGGGGTGTATTTTAACACATACAAGTATAAGCAGCACGCATACAAACAGCAATTTAAGTCTTTTAAATGTGCGCATCTTTATTGCAACAACCACGGTTATTCTCCTTTTATTTGTTTTAAAACATTGTTAAGCTCTTTTAAAAATTCGTCAATGTTACCGTTATTTAATACGGTATAATCACTTTTTTGAATGTAATATTCACTTTGCGGCTGGCTTAAAATACGGTCAAAAGCCGCCTGTTCGGTTAAATTGTCGCGCTGTTTAATTCGCTGTACGCGCAAATTTGTGTCGCATATTACCGCAAGCGTTTTTTGGCAGTATTTATCGAGTTGTGCCTCAAAAAGCAGGGGTGCGTCAAACACTATATCCTCGCCTGTGTGTTTTTTTAAATCGTCAAATGCATACTTTAATATATATTTATGCGTTATCTCGTTTAAAATACCCAATTTCTGCGGTGATTTAAACACAATTGAGCCAAGCTTTCTGCGTATTAAATTACCGTCGGCATCTAAAATATCGTTGCCGAAAATTTTTGTAAGCTCTTTTAAACAAGGCGAATTTGCACAAGTTACAATTCGCGATATTTTGTCAAAATCCATTATATAAAACCCGTTGTTTTTAAAAAATTCCGACGCAACGCTTTTTCCCGAACCCGTGCCGCCTGTTATACCAAGTATCATTTTTTATATCACATCTTTCGTTCTTTTTATTTCATTTTATCTCATTTCTATTTTGCGTCGTACCACGTTTTGCCGGTGTTCGCCTCGGCAACAAGCGGTACGTTAAGATGCGCGGCATTTTGCATACACTCGGTTAAAATCTGTTTTACGCGTTCTGTTTCGTCCTCATACGTTTCAATAATAAGTTCGTCGTGTACCTGCAAAATAAGCTTTGATTTTAGGTTTTGCCTTTTAAGTTCGCGCGATACCGCAACCATTGCAATTTTAATAATATCTGCCGCGCTGCCCTGTATGGGGGTGTTCATTGCGGCACGCTCACCGAATGCGCGCACCATATGATTGGACGATGAAAGCTCGGCAATATAGCGCCGTCTGCCGAAAAGGGTTGTAACAAAACCGTCTTTTTTTGCATTTTCAACGGTGCTGTCCATATAACGGCGCACGCTCGAAAATTTTTCAAAGTAGCTTTCTATATATGCCTTTGCCTCTTTTTTTGTAATATGCAAATCCTGCGCAAGCGAAAAATCGCCCATACCGTATATAATGCCGAAATTAATTGTTTTTGCGTGGCTTCGCATAACGCTTGTTACGTCCTCTTTATCCACACCGAATATGCTTGCGGCGGTGGATTTGTGTATATCTTCGCCGTCCAAAAACGCGTTTATCATTGTTTCGTCGTTTGCCGCATGGGCAAGCACCCGCAGTTCTATTTGCGAATAGTCCGCGTCGGTTAATATACAGCCGTCTTTTGCGGTAAACATTTTTCGTATTTCTCTGCCCAGCTCCGTGCGTGTGGGTATATTTTGCAAATTTGGTTCGGTTGAGCTTATTCTGCCCGTTACGGTAACCGTTTGATTAAATTTTGAGTGAATTTTACCGTCGGGGCATATAACCGATAAAAGCCCGTCGGCATATGTCGATTTAAGCTTTGTAAGCGTACGGTATTCTATAATACATTCAATTATGGGGTGGGCGCTTTTAAGTTTTTCAAGCACGTCCGCGTCGGTTGAGTAACCCGTTTTGGTTTTTTTAACAACACGCAGTCCCATTTTTTCAAACAGTATAACTCCAAGTTGTTTGGTTGACGATATGTTAAATATTTCGCCCGCATAATCGTATATTTGTTTTTCAATATCGCTTATGCGTGTTTTAAGCATTTTGGAAAAGCTTTCAAGCTGTGCCGAGTTTACGGTAAATCCCTCAATTTCCATTTGGGCAAGCACGTGTGTAAGCGGAAGTTCAATATCGTACAAAAGTTTTTGCTGCTCACGCTCCGTTATTGTTTTTTCTTCGTATTCTTTTAAAAGCTCAATTGCGCAAAGCTGTTCGGTTATATATTTTTCAAGCGTCCTACCGTCAATTTCGTCTACCGTTTTTGCTGATTTGCCTGTACCGAAAATGCTTTTTTCGTCGGCAATATCAATATCGGTAAACTGACGTGCAATACCGCTTATTTCGTACCCCGAGCGTGACGGGTCTATAATATATGCCGCAACGGAGGTATCAAAATACGACGTGTCAAGGCATATACCGTATGCATTTAAGTTTACAATATCGGCTTTGATATTATCGGATATTTTTATTATTTTATCATTTTCAAAAATAGGCTTTATGCACTCGGCAATATCATCTTCGGTCATTAACAAACTGCATTTTGCATAATATATTTTTTTGCCGTCGGTAAAGCAAAGAGAATGAATTGCGCTTTGAAACGCGTCTTTTTTGCCGCTGTAGAAAATTTTATACACAAAAGAGTCTTTTGTGTTTTTGAGTATATCTTTTAAACTTGCCGCATCGTCGGTATATTCAAACTTGCGGTCGAATTTAAGTGCGTCGGATGTACTGTCCGCACCCAATTTTTTTAAAAATGTTTTAAAACCGAGATTTTTAAAAAGCTGTGTTAAAACTTCGGTGTTGTACGGCTTAACGGCGGTATCTTCAATATTAAAATCCATCGGTACATTGCGGTCGATTGTACAAAGTTCTTTACTTAAATACGCCATATCCTCACCGTCGACAAGTTTTTTGCGCGCGGCGGGTTTTATTATTTCGTTATCTATGTTTTTGTAAAGATTTTCTATACTCGAAAATTTTTGTATATATGCAAATGCCGACTTTTCGCCTATGCCTTTAACACCCGGCACATTGTCGGACGTATCGCCCATAAGCCCCTTTACATCTATAAATTCCGTTGGGGTAACGCCGTATTTTTGCTTTACCGCCTTATCGTCCATAACGGTTGTATCGGTAACTCCCATACGTGTTACCGTTAAAAGTATTTTTGTATTATTGCTTGCAAGCTGAAGATCATCTTTATCGCCCGTTAAAATATAACATTCAACGCTATTTTCATCACATATACGGCTTACGGTACCTATTATATCGTCCGCCTCATATCCCTCTTTTTCGTATATGGCAACGTTCATTGCTCGCAGTATTTCTTTAAGTACGGGCATTTGCATTTTAAGCTCGTCGGGCATACCCTTTCGCTGCGCCTTATACTGTGCGTATTTTTTATGGCGGAATGTGGGCGCTTTAAGGTCAAAAGCCACCGCAACAAAGTCGGGTTTTAATTCCTCCGTATGTTTAAAATATATATTCAAAAAACCGAATATTCCGTTTGTATACATACCGTTTTTGTCGGACAGCGCTTTAATTGCAAAAAATGCGCGGTTTACAATGCTGTTTCCGTCAATTATAAGTAATTTTTTCAAATTTATCATCTCCCGTGTAAAAGCGGATTTTATATTTTTTGCATTTTATGTAAATAATTATAACACATTTTTTAAAAATAATCAATTTTTTTGGGATAATATTATTACACAGAAAACCATAAGCAAAAAACGAGTAAATATAAAGAAAATATTAATAATATTTATTGACATTTTATTTATTTTGGCATATAATATAATTACGAAGGGAGATGTTTTTATGTCACGAACAGCAAACGTTAATGTAAATTTTAAATTAGACCCCAATGTAAAAAAATCTATGGAACAAGCCTGTAACGAGCTTGGGCTTTCTATGAGTGCGGCTTTTACGATTTTTGCAAAAAAAGTCGCACGTGAAAAAAGAATACCTTTTGATGTTTCGGTAGATCCTTTTTATTCTGAAAGCAATATACGTTATTTGGAAAATATTGTAAATGACATAAAGGACGGGAAAGCACATTTTGCGGAACATAAATTAATAGAGGTGGAATAATGAGGTTGTTGTGGGAGGACAGAGCATGGGATGATTATCTGTATTGGCAAACGCAAGATAAAAAGACCTTGCGCAGAATAAATATGCTTATTAAGGATAGGCAAGAGAGAGTCGAACCCGTATTGGTTTAACATAGAAATTTTCGCCGTTATTGCGTCAAACCCCTTGAAAATACAATCGTATTCCCTGCGGTGTTTTTCTTATAACAACAAAAATCTCTTATGTTAAACTGCTCGCACCCGCCACCGAGATGTTTTTTGCAAGATTTTAGTGCGGCAGGATGCAGGTGGGCTGTCGCCCATCAAAGCCGACAAGCTGAAAGATTGTGAAAAACATCCGGTGTCGGGCAATGCGTGTTCAACTCCCTCTTGCCTAAGAAAAACTAAAGTCTTAATTTATATTTTTGTTTGCGTCTTTTTAAAGCGGTAAACACAACAAACACAACAAGTATACCCGTACACGCACCGCCAAAGTCTATAAACACATCTTTAAGCAAGCTTGTTCTGCCGGTATAGTTTTGTATAAATTCATCGGTACACGCGGTAAGCAAGCAAAAGAAAAGCGGCATAAACAAAAGCTTTGTAAACGCTTTTTCTATTAAAAGCATAAATACCGTGTACAATGCGCCAAGCAGCATAAATTCGCTAAAATGCGCGGCTTTGCGCACGTATTCTCTGTATTTGTCTTGAGGAATTTTTTTGCCCGACAATTTTTGCGTAACGGAGTTTACCGCAGGCTCTGTTGCCGCGGCAACTTTATCGCTTTTATTATTGCTTGTTTCGGAATTTTCGAGTGAGTTTGAAAAAATAAACGCTGTGGTACACACAATTGCCGCCAGCACAATAATAAAGGCGGTTTTTATATTAAAAAAACTGTGTTTTTTAAATTTAATACCATTATTTTTAATCATTACCAATCATTTCATTCCCATACAATTTTTTACTGCATTTACGCTTTTTGATTTTTTATTATTGGCATATTTTGCGTATTTATATAAATATGATTCCAACAAATATTATATTACAAAAAATTATATATGTCAACTGTTTTAACAGTAATAAAATTACAATTGGCGGAAATACTAAAAAACGAAAACATTATGCAGGCACAGGCAATATAAAATTAAGCACACATTGCCGTGCGTAATTAATACGGGAGCGATTAAAAATATGTTATCACATAAAGAAACAATAACAATACGGCGCAAAATATTTATTGCGGCATTTTCGGGTATACTTTTAATATTGTGTGCCGTACTTCTTAACATAAGCACGGTAAAAAACGTATTTTATACTCAAAAAGCCGTATCACAGCGTGCGTCGGGTATAGATATACGTCCCTGCCGCGGCGATATTTACGATAAAAATATGATACCGTTTACAAATACCCACAGCAATAAATTTATATTAAATTCAAACGGTATAAGTTTATATGACGGTAAAAGCGATAAAAATAACGCATATGTTTTTGAAATGCCGTCAAGGTACGCAGATACATCTGTAATGCATCATATATCAGGCTACTTAAATGCCGATTACTCGGGTGCAAGCGGTATTGAAAAAATATTTAACAAAGAGTTATCAACAAACAAAAAAATAAGGCTGGATTTAATCAACACCGCGGCGGGCAATCCCACATACAACGGTATGTACAAAATAAAAAATGCCGATTATATGTCCGACTCCAACATAAAACTTACCGTAGACAGGCGAATACAAAACATTGTTGAAAAAAATATGGATAAATATATAAAAAGCGGTGCTGTAGTTGTGCTTGACGTATCGAGTTTTGACATTTTGGCATCGACAAGCCGTCCCGATTTTGACGTAAACGATATTAAAAGCGCTGTTTCATCGGCAAGCAGCCCCCTTGTAAACCGCGCATTTTCGGCATATAATGCCGGCAGTATTTTTAAAATTATTACAGCCTGCGGTGCAATCGAAAACGGGATATACAATTTAAATTCGGAGTTTGATTGTTTTGGTAAAATTAATTGCGGCGGCAAGGATTTTTTATGCAACGGTACGCACGGGCATATAAATTTAAAGACAGGTTTTGCCAAGTCGTGCAACAGCGTGTTTTATAATGTGGGGCTTAAATGCGGCGGAAAAATTTTATGTGATACGGCGCAAAAATTTTTGCTTGGCAGCACCGTAACAAATATACCGCAGCTTGAGGCGCGCGGAAATGTGCCTGTGCGCGGTGTTTACACGGATATGGAAAGCGTTAATTTAAGTATAGGGCAGGGGGAGCTTTTAATTACACCGGTACAGGCGGCAAATATTGCCTGTATAATAGCAAACCGCGGTGTGTGGAAAAGTATTAACCTTGCCGACAGCATTGTGGATAAAAAAGGCGCAGTTATAAAAAATTTGCGTAAAAACAATGAGGGCAGGGCAATACCGGTAAGCTGTGCCGACGCGGTAGCCGATATGATGCGCGAGGCGGTGCTTGAGGGCACGGCGCAATCGGCGCAAAACGGCATAATTGCCATTGCAGGTAAAACGGGAACTGCACAAACGGGGTGGTACAATAATACAACGGACGAACTTAATGTACACGGGTGGTTTATAGGGTATTTTCCGTATGAAACCCCCAAATATGCTATGGCTGTATTGTGTGAGGACGGGCAGAGCGGTGCCGCATCGTGCATACCCGCATTTAAAGATATTGCGCTTGAAATTATGTGTAAGGGGTAATTGTGAAATAATTAGGAATGAGGAATTATGAGTGTGGAATGCATAATTAATAATTAAAACAGCGGCTTCCCCTCGAATATTTTATAATATTAAAATGGGCGACCACATAGGGTCGCCCGTCTGATGAGGTGATAGTTTGCGCACAATTCATTGATTGACAAAAAAATCAATAGGTTGTATAATTATAGGCGAGGTGATTTTTGGTGGAAAAGAAAAAGGTGTCTTTGGTTGTTATAAAAAGACTTCCCCGTTACTACAGATACTTGAGCGATATGCTCAAAAAAAATATATTAAGAACTTCGTCTAAAGAATTGAGCGAAAAAATGGGAGTTACAGCGTCGCAAATACGTCAAGATTTAAACTCGTTCGGCGGTTTCGGTCAGCAAGGGTACGGTTACAACGTTAAAGAACTGAGCGAACATATAGGCTCAATTTTGGGTATGGATAAAGGCTACAAAACAATTATAATAGGCGCGGGTAATTTGGGACTTGCGCTTGCCAATCATAAAACTTTTGAAAAGCGCGGGTTTAAGCTTATAGGCATTTTTGACTCGGACGATAAAAAAACAGGCACCCATGCGGCAGGTATAACCGTAAAATCCATAAGTGAACTTGAAAAATTTATTAAAACCCAAAAACCCGATATCGCTATACTTGCCGTTCCAAAATCGGCAGTTTTTGAAACGGCAAACAATCTTGTATCGTACGGTATTAAGGCTCTTTGGAACTTTACGTACACAGAGCTTGACCTGCCCGACAGCGTTGTGGTGGAAAACGTGCATTTAAGCGACTCGCTTATGACTCTCTCGTACAGATTAAAACAGCTTGAAGAAAACAAATAGCAAAAAACACATATATCACATTTAATGCGGTATATGTGTTTTTATATATTGTTAGTTAGGCAATGCGTGTTCGAGTCTCGTTTGCCTATACTATGCACACTTTTTTAAGAAACAATTAACCCACTACAGACTCAACAACACCTTTAACTTCGTCTATCCCGTCGAGCATTGCCGTATCGCTGAACGATACTTTCATATCGCGTCCGTCATTTTCAAGCTCCAGCACTACTATCTCATTTTTATCTTTTAACAGCTCACCCGGTACATAAAGCGTTTGCTGCGGACCTATCTCCCAATAACGTCCCAAATTAAAACCGTTTATCCACACAACGCCTTTTTGTGCTTTGCGCATATCCACAAATGTGTCAACGCCTGCCTGTGCGCTAAACTCTCCTTTATAAAATGCGGGGCGGTTATCTTTTTTGGGTTTTGTAAAATCAATTTTTGATATATCTTTAAGCGGCAGCGAATAGTTTTCCCAGCACGCTTTAACCGAGTAATCCCACGGATAAAGACTTCCGTCATCTTCCATTACGTGGAGTTTTACAAAATTTAATATACCTTTGTATTCTGTATGCATTGCAAGTCCATAATTTACTCTGCCCATACTTTCAACAAGAATATCGAGTTTTAACCCGCTTTCGGGTATGTAAAATTCTATAGGTTTTGTATCTCTGTCACGCATAAGTGTACCCAAATACTCACCGTTGCCAAACACAATGGCACGGTCGTGCAGACCTTCAATGTGCAATCTTCTTTTTTTGTTATCGGTGTAATGTGCAAAAGTTGTGTACAGTACAAATCCGTATGCCTGGTTTAATTTTTCAAATGTAAGAGGCATACCCGATTTTTTTATTACTGCCGCAAGGTTTTCGACATTATCCAAAAGGTCGGCGCTTTGCGTAAGAGTTATTTCTTCAATTTTTTGCGCTTTCGGCACATATGACGGTACAGCTGTATCATCGGTTGCGCTGTTTTCAAATCCTTTTTTTGCAAGGTATTCTTTAAGCACCTTTTTGCACGCAAAGTACTTTTCGGTTGGAATACCGCTCTCCGTTACCGGTGCGTCAACATCATAGCTTGTGGCAAAAGGTATAAAGCGGTTTTTTGCACCGGGCAAGTCTGCGCCGAAACGTCCCACAAGTGCACCGTTTTGAAAACCGAAGTTTGTGCCTCCGCAAAACATATAAAAGTTTACAAAAGTGTTTTTTTGGAGCAATTCTTTATATTTTTCGGCAACGCTTTCGGCTGTTTGACGTGAAAAATATCCGCCCCACTGCTGGCTTCTGCCTGCCCAAAATTCTGCCGCAAAAAACGGTTTGTCGTTTTGGTATGCCGTGTAATCGGCGATTGCTTTGTCCGATAATTCGTGGCAGTCTATTGCCGTCCAGTATTCCTTTCGGCTTCCGTTTGTCATTTTATCGGGTTCAACACCGTTTGCTGTGTAAAGCGGTACGTCAACACCGAGTTCTTTAAGTAAATCGCCCACAGCTTTAACATAATCGGTATCGTCGGCAAAACTTCCGTACTCATTTTCAACGGCTACCGCAATTATAGGTCCCCCGTTTGTTGACAAATATGGTATAAATTCGGGCGCAAGACGTTTATAGTAGCTTTTTAAATGCTCAAAAAACGTGCCGCCCAATGTGCGAAGGGTCATATCGGCATCGTTTAAAAGCCAATACGGAAGTCCGCCGAAATCCCACTCCGAACACATATAACCCGACGGACGAAACATTACTTTAATTCCTATTTTTTGGCACAGCTCCAAAAATTCTTTAATGTTTAAATTGCCGTCAAAATTAAATTCGCCCTTTTCGGGTTCGTGCAAATTCCAGGGTACATATGTTTGCACCGCCGTAAGCCCAAAGTCTTTCATAAGACGGAGACGGCGCTCCCAGCCTTCTTTAAAAAATCTAAAGTAATGCATATCGCCCGACGCAAGATAAAAAGGCTTTCCGCCAAGCAATAAACCGTCTTTTGTTATTTCGAGTTTTTCTCCTGTTTTACCCATTTTTTACTCCTCCGTTATATTTATTCGGTATACCGAGGGACTCACCCCAACGGCTTTTTTAAATACACGTCTGAATTGGCTTGCATCGTCGTAACCGACGCTTTCGGCAATTTTATCTGTGTTTGAATTTGTGGTTTTAAGCAGTTCGCACGCTTTTTCAACACGTATTTTTTGTATGTATTCCGACATTGTTGTACCCGTAATATCTTTAAAAACTTTGCATAAGTGATTGGGACTTAAAAAGGCCGATTTTGCAAGCTCGTCAAGAGAAATTTTGGTTGAATAATGTTTTTGAATATACCTTAAAACAGTATTTACATATTCCGTTTTGGCATTGTAAACCGCCGAATTATTTAAATTTTGCTTTTGATACAAACGTGTAAAGTAAACAAGTATTTGCAGCAAACAGCCAAGCATAACTCCCGCGCTTCCCATTTTTGAATTTTGGTATTCATTGTACACCGTTAAAAAAAGACTGCGCATATTTTGCGCACCGCCGTATACGTATATAAACGGTTTTTGTGCGTATTCATCGGGAAATACGGTTTTGTACAGCACATCAACCGCAACCGATGTTAAAGAATTAAACATAACCGCCGAATTTATAATAAGCTCGGGCATAAAACAGCAGTTTATAAGCTCAATCGGGTTATCCCCGTCCGATACAAAACAGTGCGGAGTACCGCAGTTTGTAAAAAAAACATCATCTGCCTTTACGGGTATTTGAGCATCACCTATTTTATGCACACCGCTGCCCGACAATATATATTGCAATTCTATATAATCGTGCATGTGCTGTCTGCCTTTTGAACGCTCGCATATTTTGTTTGCAAATATTCCTTTATCGCTTTTTAAAAGACCGGTTAAATGTATAGTTTCCATAAATTTAATCACCGATATCAGTATACACTATTTCGGTTTGCTTTTCAAGCGATAACATTAAAATATTTTATAAAATATAAAAATATTTGTTATAATTATAATTCAATACACACCAAAAGTCAAGCAAAAATGAAAATAATTTTCATAATTGTTTTTTTGTATTGTCAAATTCGTTTCACACGGCATATTATGTAATATCTGTACAAAAAGGAAGGGTAATTTTTATGGAAAATAAAATTATTATACTCGGCGGAGACAGCAGAATGGATTATTTATATATGTATTTGGCGGGCGACGGTTTAAATGTTTGCCGTTTGCTCGGTAATAAAAATACAGAAAAAAACAATACCGAAGATAAGTTTGATATATCGCATATATCGGGCGCGGATATTATAATTTTGGGTATGCCGGCGTCGTACGACGGTATAAATGTAAGTGCGCCGTTTGCCGATATAAAAGTATCTTTAGCCGATATTGCCGACTCATTCGGCGGACGCACAATTTTTGGGGGTGTACTTCCCAAATCTTTTTGCGAACGTGCCGAATTAAACGGCATAAATTGTACAGATTATTCAAAAACAGAATCGCTTATGGTATATAATGCCATATCAACGGCGGAGGGTGCAATTTTAACCGCAATGCAAAACACACCGTTTACCGTATGCGGCAGTAAGTGCCTTGTAACGGGGTACGGCAGAATAGGCAAAATTTTGGCACAGATGTTAAAAGGATTGGGTGCGGAGGTAACGGTTTCCGCACGCAAAGACAGCGATTTTGCATATATATTGTCAAACGGTTTAAAGTGCGCCGATTCACAAAATATAAAAACGGCGCTTACCGATAAAAACATAATTTTTAATACAGTACCGCACAATTTGATAAATAACGAATATTACCGTCTTATAAATAAAGACGCATTAATTATTGACCTTGCTTCAAAGCCCGGATATATAAATAAAGAGCTGTGCGGTAAATACGGCATAAAAAATGTTCACGCACTCGCGCTCCCGGGTAAAACAGCACCGCAAAGTGCAGGTTATGCTATTTATAAAACTGTTAAAAAGGTGATTTAAAATGGATTTATCATATTTAAATATTGGATTTGCGATTACAGGTTCGTTTTGTACTTTTTCTAAAGTAATACCCGAGATAAGCCGTCTTTGCGATTTGGGTGCGGATATATACCCCATAATGTCAGAAATGGCGTACAGCACCGACACGCGCTTTGGAAAATGCAAAGATTTTATAAACCAAATAGAAGAAATTACGGGTAAAAAAATAATATCCACCATTCGCGGTGCCGAACCGATAGGGCCAAAGCACTATTTGGACGCATTAATAGTTGCGCCGTGTACGGGCAACACCATTGCAAAAATTGCAAACGGCGTAACCGATTCGTGTGTATCTATGGCGGCAAAGGCAAATTTGAGAAACTCAAAACCCCTTATTATAGCTGTTTCAACCAATGACGGTTTGGGTACAAGTGCAAAAAACATAGGTCTTTTACTTAATATGCAAAATATATATCTTGTACCGTTTGGACAGGACGATTTTGAGAAAAAACCAAATTCACTTGTTGCCGATATGACGCAAATTGCGCAAACAACCGATATGGCAATTAAAGGAAAACAAATTCAGCCGCTACTGTGCAAGCAAGCTTAAAAGGCTTGCTTGCATTTTAAATTTGCGCGTAAATAAAGGGTTCCCCTCAAGTGGTTGCATCAGCGGATATCATGCTTACATTTAAAAAATATTTTTCTTATATACGCCGCACTGTATGCCACATATACATAGATATTTAATATTTTAACTAATTTAAATAATCGTACTTCAATATATTTTGAAATCAAAATTTCATTCTTAATAGGATTTGTACACTTTTGTGCGCTGTCATATGCTCGTTATACAAAATATTGAAAATATTATTATAATTTTACAATTCTTGACATTTTCCGCTAAATGTGTTAAAATATACATTGTGGAAATTCACCGTTTTACTGTTGAGTTTTTCTCCTTTGTAGACGGTTGTATGGTTAAAAAAGATGGTTGCCTCACACTGCGAAAAGAGCAGGAAGGAGGCTGAATTGTGTTTTGCTCTTTGTATTTTTTACAGAAGAGGTGATGCAATGATAGATTTGTCTTTTGTTGAAAGTTTATGTAATATAGTGAGTTTTATATTCAATATATTTAAATACATATTTAATCATAAAAAGCAAATTAGCCATCTGGTGCAACAGATGGCTAATAAACTTTGCGATTTATTTAAAAAGATAAACCACAAAAAAGTTAGCAAATAGTCTGTGCGGCAACCATCTTGGGTTTCCACACTTTTATTATCTTTATTATATACCATTTCAGTTAAAAAGTCAACTACCGTTTTAACTAATTTAAATAATTGTTTGTGAATATAATATTCAATTCTCTT
>OIXG01002197.1_pt1 | contig 15586 bp, 12 predicted proteins | sample 1587731 | NCBI WGS metagenome assembly OIXG01 (sample SAMEA3888908, study PRJEB22519) | human gut metagenome | biome: human gut; feature: human-associated habitat; material: faeces | place: Denmark | collected 2010
CATTCTTCAAAATCCTCATAAGCATCTTGCAACTTTTGAACCTCGCCTTTGAGTATAGCATTTAAGGTTTCGATGTCAAATCTTCTGTAATCCCATTCAATTTCACAAAGCGACATATAACGGTATTGAATTTTTGGCAAAACACCTGTTTTGTCAATTTGCTTAATATAATCTATGAGTTCACCTGGGCAAGTATCTTCAATTATACCCCAACCGGCTCCGTCTGTGATATACGGATAATGAGTTCCTTTGCCTTTTTGCATAGGTGATATTGATATAAGTTCAATGTCAAAAGTCCAGCCTGCACCATAGTCGTATTCCATTTCCAGCTTATCCCCAACTTTTAACTTTAAGGAAGATAATTTAACTGTATTTGGTGGAATAACATCTTCAATATCATCATCCAAGCTGTCAAACACGTCTCCGTCGTAGTCAAATTCATATCTGAAATTATCATAAGTAATTCCAAACAAATGACTGCCCTGTGCTTGATATGAAGCAAGGATTGAATAAGCAAATTTTGCCATAGTTGATAAAGACGAAATCTCAATATCTCGCCATAAATATTTTTCTAATTCTTGCAATTTTACTCTAAATTTATAAACATCTGCCATAGAACTATCTCCCAATTTATTTTTTAATATATTATACCAAAAAACATCTTTACCGTCAATGATTTTAATATAAAAAGTGAAATAATTTCACTTTTTATAGCAAAACTGTTGATTTGTTATAATTTGTGTGGTATAATAAAATTATTAATTTATATCATATGTAAAATTTTTATGGAGACTGTTGCACATGGATTTGAGAAAGTTTTATTTAGAAAACGTATCAGAGCAAGAATATTACTATAACTTTTACGAACTGATAAGAGGTATAAACGAAACATACAATGTTTTTTATGGGACGCAAGAGACACAAAACTATGAATTTATTGTAGATAATATTGAAGATGCGATAGAAAAATTCAAATATTTGTGTCAGCCCGAAAATGAATGTCATAATACAGAGAACAAATGTTGGTTTTATCTTGTTTCGTTTTATCTTTATAAATGTGGTTATGTTATTGAAGAATTCCCAAGAATTCTTGAACATCCACCAGCAGATACTTATGATTTTGTCAATAAACAGATAAGAAATAAAATCATTGCTAACGATGGAACTGATAATGGAATAGTAAGATATGCGGAACGCAGAAAATTGATAGCAAATTTTACTTTTATACAAAAAGATATTCATATTGAAGTACCTGATGCGATAGAACAGAAATTCAAAGAAATTTCTAATCGACATGCTTCTTTTCAAGGTATGAGTACAGATGAAAAATTAGCAGAAATAGCAAATCTTATCGAGAATATGCTAAAAAAAGATGGCAATTTCTTGTCTGTGGATTACTCCAAAATATGTTTCGATTATATAGACGAAGAGATGATAAAAAAATACAGAAAACAACTTCAATGTTTTAGGCATTCATCAGCACAATCCATTGAAGAAAGAAAAACCTTTTCACAAGAACAAAAGCTGTTTTTAATTGATTTTGGATTAACAGTTGTAAAAACGATTCACATGCTTATAAATCAGTAAGAGCCTACTAATAAACAGAACTAAAATATCGGAGGAATAAATATGTGTGAAGCAATAAATGAAAACAAGCGTGCAGAACTTATCTCTATATTAGTTGAAAATTTACCGGTGTTCCGTGCTAAACTTGGTGCTACACAGGACACATTTGCTCAAAGAGTTGGCTTAACAAAAACCACGCTTAATCATATAGAGAATCATAAAAAGGAACTTACTTGGGGAAATTTTATAACTATTATTCTTTTGCTTATGCAGAACGAAGAAACAAAACCGCTTGTTGAAGTGATGGGACTTTACCCCGAAGATTTGAAAAACTTCCTGATGTTTCAGGAATAAGGAGGTGCGTTTGCTTGAATTTTTATATAATGTCAAAAGATGTTGTAGTAGCAAAATGGCTGGACAATAATCTTGAGGTTATAAATGAAAACTTATTGCCTTTATACTTAAAGAACACAGGTAATGTAGAAAAATGGCTTGAAACAAGGGCAATAGATTGCCATAGAGCAAATTCCAGATTATTGAAGAAAGCACTCCGTTTAGCTGAAAAAGATGATGTTTCAACAGTGTTATCCGTCAATGCCGCAACAATTACCGATAATTATTGGATAAAACCTTTTGATTCAGAATTAACTTATGATGATGTTAGATTTGATAATGACTACTTTGCGAATCTCGCACTGACAGGGAATTATGACAGTTTCAACAGAGTTGCCAACAGCAAACAAACAAAAACTCCCGAGCTTACCAATATCGGTAGTTTTGAGAAGTGCTGGAGGCTTAAAAACGGCGAGTGGTGGATGCACAAAAAAGCGAACCATGATGAAATATTTTCAGAATTGTTTATATATAAACTAGGAAACGAACTTGGATTCATAATGGCAGAATATGAGCGTGGCAACGGAGTCGTTAAAACAAAAGATTTCACAGATAATGCCATTGTGAATTTCGAGCCTGCATTTAACATCTTAGGTGATGATGAAGATTATATCAAAACAGTTGAAATGATTAAATCTATTTGTCCGGATGCAGTTGGTGATTATGTCAAGATGTTATTCTTGGATACAATCTGTGCAAATCCCGACAGACATACTTTCAACTTCGGTGTTTTAAGAGATGCAGACACTGGTGAGATTTTAGGTTTAGCACCAAATTTTGATAACAATATGGCACTTATATCAAGAGGTTATCCGAAGAATATCACACGCAAAAACGACCTTCTCATAAAACTCTTTAATGAATTGATGCAGCATGATGCAAAACTAAAAAAATACATTCCTACACTTTCTGAGGACTTGATTAAGAGAGTAATTAAATCTGTGGGAATGCGTGTAAAATCAAAAAAAATAACAGAGTTTATTATGAATGGTTATAGATTAATAGAAAAATAATCGGAGGGCTATTTTATGGCACTTGAAAATAAATTGGGCATAACAGATTCCTCTGCTCTTGCCCGCGAAGAAGAAAAAATCAGTAAAAAGAAAGCTCTTGAATTGTTTGAGACTGGTTATCTCGACACTCTGACCGCAGGAACATTTGAAAGTCTTTCTCTTATACACAAATATCTTTTTGATGAAATCTACGAATTTGCAGGCAAAATGCGTGAAGTAAATATTGCAAAGGGAAATTTCAGATTTGCTCCGCTTATGTATTTGAAGGCGGCACTTGACAACATTGATAAGATGCCACAGAAAGATTTTGACGCTATTATCGAAAAATATGTTGAAATGAACATCGCTCACCCTTTTCGAGAGGGAAATGGCAGAGCAACACGCATATGGTTAGATTTAATCTTGAAAAAAGAACTCGGCAAGGTTGTAGATTGGAGTTTGGTCGATAAAGAAGATTATCTTCTTGCTATGGAGAGAAGTCCTATCAAAGACATTGAGATTAAGCATATACTTAAAAATGCCCTTACAGAGCAAATAAACGACCGTGAAGTGTATATGAAGGGTATTGATACAAGTTATTACTACGAGGGCTATACGACCTTTAAAACAGAAGATTTAAAGTAGGTGCAGACATGGATAAGATTACAATTCCAAACAATGGGCAATCAACTGAAAAAGTCAAAAGATATGCCATAATGCACGAAGATGTTCCTGTGCTTGAATTTAACAGAGAAACCGATGAGGTTATAGTTTTCTGCAAGGAAAGACTTCCTTTAGGACTTCGTGGCAAGGACAAGATATCAGCAGTATCCGTATCTGAATGGCTTACTGAAAGAGTTAATAATCTTAGTCGTACGTATATGAATATGGTTTACATTGCCCGCAAAGTTGGCAGGGACAAAGATAAGATTATTAAAGATAGTTCTGGTATATCTTTTACAGATAATTTCTGGATTAAAACTCGTGATTCTATTGCAGATTGGAACGAACTAAAAAAATTAAGAGATGACAACATTGCTCTTAATAACGTGGCATTGACTGGTGAGATTGCAGAAAATGAAGATATATTAAAAGGCTTTACATCTTTATTTACTACAAAAGGCTATTTCCCAAAAGCAGTATTCGGCGGTTATATTTATAAACTAAAAAAAGATGCTGTGCTGGAATACCCTGCTTACCTTATTGGAAAGCAAATTGGCGTGAATGTGGATGAATGCGATTTAGACGGTGAATATGTAAAGATTAATATTTTTACAGACTACTCCACCACTCTTGTTCATGCAAGTGAATTGAAAACATATTTTGATACATCGGACGAAATCTATAACATCTTGGTTGAAGATAATAAGTATCAAGAAATCATTAAGCAGTTGCAGAGAATGTATATATTCAACTACATTATTGCAAATCCCGACTTGCATGATGATAATTACGGATTGCTCTATGACAGTAAAACATTTGAATTTAAATCCGTATCACCTTGCTACGACCACAATGTTGCATTTCAAGAGGGCTTTTTAGGGCTTTCAAGAACAACAATGGGTAATTCTGCATCTATCCCATTAGATGACCTTTGCGAGCGTTTTATAAGCAATCACAAGGACATTGCAGAAAAACTTGAATCAATAGATTTAGAAGATGTTAAACCATATTTGTCAGTACGACAATTTGATGAATTAAAAGAACGAATTGCTAATGTAATTGGCTGGGCAATTTAATACGAAGGGAACTCACATTATGGGAAACACAGTTGCGTTTAGCGGGTATAGAACCGAGAAACTACCTGAAAACATAGATCAAATAAGAATAAATTTAAAAAACGTTGTCGCTGAATGTATTGAAGACGGATATAACACCTTTCTTTGTGGCATGGCAGATGGTTTTGACTTAATGTCTGCTGAAATCGTTTTAGAATTCAAAAAATCAACTGATATAAAACTAATTTGTGTTATACCATTTGATGATGGTAGAGAGAAAAGCGCGTTATACTCTTCAATATTAGAGCAATCGGATGATAAGATAGTTCTTTCGGACAAGTTTAGTTATAACAGCTACTATGTAAGAAACGAGTATATGGTCGATAACTGCGATAAGCTCATCTGCTACTATGACGGTAGATATGGTGGAACAGAATATACAGTAGATTACGCAAATAAAAAAGGTGTGGAAGTTTTTAACATTTGGGATACAATCACAGCTGAACTTCGTATGCCCAAACAGATTGACAACAAGCGTGAAAGAGTTGTTGACGAGCTTAAAGATTCTTTAAGAAAAGGGTCAAATCTTTCAGTTATTTCTGCATACTGTACAATCTATGCTTATGCAGAACTTAAAAAAGAACTTTCAAGAATAGATAGTATGCGGTTTTTGTTCAAAGAACCCACCTTTGTAAAGAAAGACGAAGAACTTTTAAGGCAATACTACCTTGACCGCAAAAGTGAAGCTGACATCTCGGGTAATGAATTTGAAATTCGCCTTAGAAATGAATTAAAGCAAGGTTCAATTGCAAAGGAATGTGCTAAATGGATTTCAGAAAAGGTCGAAATGAAATCTTTCAGAAAACCAAATGCAGCACAACCAAGAATGATACATATAGACAACCCCAAAGATGCAGTTATGATAAATGGTACAGTTGATTTTACAACAGATGGGCTTGGTATAACTCCTTCTAACCGTGTTGATAGTAATATGTGCATCTACGGAAAAGAAATGACATCAAACTTCTTAAAACAGTTCAATGAAATCTGGTCGGACGATACCACTGTTGAAGACGTAAAGGCACAGGTTTTGGAGCAAATGAAGATTTTATATAAGGAAAATCCTCCGGAGTTTATATACTTCATTACTCTTTATAATCTCTTCTATGAAAATCTTAACGAACTTACAGAAGATAATATTATAAAAACAAAGACTGGTTTTAAAGAAACTCTTATTTGGAATAAACTTTATAAATTCCAACAAGACGGTGTAATCGGTGTTATTGATAAAATGGAAAAATGGGGCGGCTGTATCTTGGCTGATTCAGTCGGTCTTGGTAAAACATTTACTGCTCTTGCCGTAATCAAGTATTATGAACTCAGAAATTCAAGAGTTCTTGTTCTTGCACCTAAAAAACTTAGAGAAAACTGGACCTTATATACTCAGAACGATACAAGAAATGTATTTACAGAGGACAGATTTGGTTATACAGTTTTAAATCACACAGACCTGTCCCGTACCAGCGGTAATTCAGGCGATGTAAATCTGGCGACACTTAATTGGTCTAACTATGACCTTGTGGTTATTGATGAAAGCCATAATTTCAGAAACAATCATCCTGTAAAAGGTAAAACAACACGCTATGAAAAGCTGATGAACGACATCATCAAAAAAGGTGTTAAAACAAAGGTTTTGATGCTTTCTGCAACACCGGTTAATAACCGAATGAACGATATAAAAAATCAGATTGGGTTCATTACAGAAGGTAATAACAATCTGTTCCAGGATGCCGGAGTTCCGAATGTTGAGAACATTTTGAAAAAAGCACAGATGGTATTTAACAAGTGGCAGACATTCCCCGAAGAAAAGCGAACATCAGAATCATTTGTTGAGATGATGGATTTGGACTACTTTAAGCTCCTTGATACCGTCACAATCGCACGCTCAAGAAAGCACATTGAAAAGTATTATGATTTAGCTGAAATAGGTAAATTTCCGGAAAGGCTGACGCCAAAGAACATATATTCAGACATTGATACTCTTGGAGAGTTTCCTAAAATAGAAGATGTTAATAGATTGATTAAAAAGCTCACTCTTTGCGTGTATTCTCCGCTTGGTTATGTTCTTCCCGAAAAAAGGGCGGCATACAGCAGAAAATATGACGTTGCTGTTGCAGATGGACAATCTATCTTTAAACAGGTCGATAGAGAACAAAGTCTTGTCGAGCTTATGCGTGTTGGCATTTTAAAGAGAATGGAAAGCTCAATCTATTCCTTTGCCCTTACTGTTGGCAAAATCATTGAGAAGATTGATTTTACATTAGAAAAGATTGAACAAAATCAGTTTGAAATAGATGAGGATTTGTCTATTGATAACATCGATTTGGATGATAACGATCTGGACGATCTTATGCTCGGAAATGCTGTAAAAGTTCTCCTGCAGGATATGGACCTTATTCGTTGGAAAGAAGACTTGCTTTCTGACAGAGAAAAACTTTCAAAAATGCTTGAAGAAGCGAAGAAAATCACTCCGGAGCGAGATTCCAAACTCATTGACCTCAAAAATCTGATAGATGATAAAATGAAGAACCCTATAAACCCAGGCAACGAAAAAATTATCATCTTCACAGCATTTGCGGATACAGCGGAATATCTTTATAAAAATCTTTCTGAAATTATGAAAGATAAAGGCAAATATACAGCAATGGTTTCCGGTAGTGGCGATAACAAATCAACACTTCCTATACCAAAGCATCTGAAAAATACTGTTAAGATTTCGGATTTGAATACTGTACTGACACTGTTTTCTCCTAAGTCCAAGGAAAAGAACAAAGTATTTCCTGAAATGCAAGACACAATAGATGTACTTATTGCAACAGACTGTATTTCAGAAGGACAAAATCTGCAAGATTGTGACTTTTTGGTAAACTATGATATACATTGGAATCCTGTTAGAATTATACAGAGATTTGGTCGTATAGACCGTCTTGGCAGTGACAACGATTATATCAGATTAGTAAACTTTTGGCCTAATATGGAGCTTGATGAATACATAAATCTTGGTCAAAGAGTTAAAGGCAGAATGGTGCTTTTGGATGTATCTGCTACCGGCGATGATAATGTTATTGATGAACGCAAGGAAAAGAAAGACCTTGAATATCGTAAGAAGCAACTTGAAAAACTCAAAAACGAAGTTGTAGATTTGGAAGATATTGCAGGCAACATATCCATTACCGACCTTACCTTCAATGATTTTAAGGTAGATTTAATGGATTATATGAAGACGCACAGAAAAGAACTCGATAAAGCACCTATGGGTATGTATGCTATTGCAGAAATTCCTGATACTTTGAGAGATACGCTATCTCCTGGTGTTATCTTTACGCTTAAACAAGTCGAAGGAAAAGAACAGACAAAGGAACAAAACGCTTTCTACCCTCATTATCTTGCCTATGTGTCAGATGATGGTGAAGTTAAGATGAATTTTGTTCATAGCAAAAAAATTCTTGATAACTTCAAGAAACTATGCCGTGGTAAAACAGATGTTTTGACCGAGCTTGCAGCAGAATTTAATAAAGCGACAGATGATGGCAGAAATATGGGAATGTATTCGGATTTACTTTCAAAGGCAGTAGATAATCTTATTGATAAAAAGCAAGAAGTCGGTATCGCAGGCCTCTTCTCCAAAGGTGGAGGCATCATAGACAACGAAACATTTGACGGAATTGAAGATTTTGAATTGGTGAGTTTCCTGATATTAAAATAAAAAGGTGGTGATTTGATTATGTTTGGTATAAGTGAAAAATGTTGTTTAAATCAGTTTGTTGCAAAAAAGAATTTTTACACCTATGCCGACTTGACAAGTAGCGATAAAGACTTGTTTAAGGACAATATTTCAAAGATTACGCTTACATATCAGTTGCAGCCAAACAAAATCAACATCTTACCTTTCAAAGATGATATACGGGAATATCCGCTTATAAACTTCTTTGATATCGTAGTTGAAAAAGATGTTAAAATTAAGCGTATTGCAGAGATTGTGATGAAATCAATTCCGTATCCATCAGTTATAACCTTTGTATGGGGCGATAAAAAGCAAATCTGGACAGCACACCAAAGAACAAATTTGAACGATAGCTCCAAAAACACGCTTGAAGATTTTGTTTTTACAAAATGGTTAGATGCTGATGATGAAGTTTTTGATATAACAACGCTTAATATGAACAACTTCTACTCCCTCTACTGTGGAATAGTTGATAAAATCTCAATTATGAGGGCACAAGAGCTTACAGACAATGTTCAGATTACAGGCGAAGAAGCTCGCAAACTAACATCCGATATTCAAGAACTGGATTCAAAAATTGCAATGCTTAAATCTAAAATAAAAAAAGAAACACAGTTTAATAAACGGATGGAAATGAATATCGAAATCAAAAAACTGAAACAAAAGAAAAATTTAATTTTAAATAAACATACGGAAATGGAGGATAAATGATGAAATTTGATATTAATAAATTTTTAGAGATGTCATCACGAGTGGCATTCGCATTATGTTTGTTGTGTGGATTCTTGCTATGGATTCCGTCATATATACTTCCTTTTGATATAATTAGTTTTAGAAAAAACTATGGTTTAGTACTTTTTCTTGTATTTGCTTTTTCTTTGGCAATTATAGTGTCATATGTTGTCTGGTGGTTATTATCAATAATTAGCAAAAGGTATAAACAGCACAAAAGAAAACATAAGATGAATGATATATTGAAGAATCTTGATCCACAAGATAAATCATATCTAAACAAATATTTAAAAAAAGGTCAAACATCAGTTTATATGGATATGACAAATCCGGTTCATATTAAATTAAAATCATATGGTGTAATACAACTACCATTAGGTACAAACTTAGGGATATTGACCACATTTTCCGGATTCATCTCCCCACTGGCAGTTGAAATACTGAATAAACATCCTGAATATTTAAAATAAAATGGAGGAAACACAAAATGATTGAAACAAAATTAAATGGCACGACGCCGGATATAGCGGAAGAAAATATTGCGAAGCTGAAAGAGATTTTCCCTGATGTATTTTGTGAGGGAAAGGTGGATTTTGAGAAATTGCAACAGGTGTTGGGCAATTATGTAGAAGATGCTAAGGAAAGATATAATTTTTCATGGAATGGCAAGGGCAAGGCATTAAAGCTCGCTCAAAGTCCATCTACCGGAACTCTGCTTCCGTGCAAGGAAGAAAGTAAAGACTGGGACACAACAGAAAATCTTTATATTGAGGGCGACAATCTGGAAGTGTTAAAACTTTTGCAGAAATCTTATCACAACAAAATTAAAATGATATACATAGATCCTCCTTATAATACAGGACACGATTTTGTTTATAAAGATAATTTCAAAGATAATCTGCAAAATTATCTTGAAATCACAGGACAGACTGACGAAGATGGAAATAAAATGACAACCAATAGTGAATCAAATGGCAGATACCATACTGATTGGCTTAATATGATGTACCCTCGTTTAAGACTTGCAAGAAATTTGCTTACAGATGATGGTGTTATTTTTATTAGCATTGATGATAACGAACAAACTAATCTAAAAAAATTATGTGACGAAGTTTTTGGTGAAAACAATTATATAGGAACGCTAATCAGAAAAGTTATGGAAGGGGGAAAATCCGACTCAAACGGATTGGCAGTGGAACAAGAATATTGCCACTTGTATGGAAAAAATGGTTTGCAAGGAATATATAAAAAAGAAAGCGAACATTTAGACCATTATAATAAAAAAGATGAATATTTTGAAGAACGTGGTTATTATTACTTGAAACCATTAGAAAATGGAGGTTTAGGGTATGTTCCAAGTCTTGATTATCCAATAATGGGACCTGATGGAGTTGATATATATCCAGGAGATTATCATGGAGATAATGGATATCGTTGGGTTTGGGGAAAAGAAAAATTAGAACGTGCCCTGTCATTGGATATGATTGTCTTCACCCCTTCGCAGAAAGATAATAGCAAATATAAAGTCTATTATAAAACTTATGAAAAAGTAGATACTGATGGAAATCCATCGATAAAACAACTTCCTTTTTCGACACTATACCTAGATGGTTACACCAACAGACAAGCAGTTAATGAATTGAAAAAATTATTTGATGATATAAGAGTATTCGACTATACCAAACCTATAAGTTTTCTAAAAGAAGTCCTTTCTATGTCAAGCAAGGAGGATTGTTATGTGATGGACTTTTTTAGCGGAAGTGGAAGTTTTGCACAAGCAGTTATGCAACTAAATGCAGAAGATGGCGGAAATAGAAAGTTTATCTGTGTTCAGTTGCCTGAACCTTGTGATGAAAGCAGCGAAGCATTTAAAGCAGGCTATAAAAACATTTGTGAAATCGGGAAAGAAAGAATTCGTCGTGCAGGTGAAAAAATAAAATCTGAAATTGAATCTGCAAATGTTCAGATTACACTTGGCGAAAATGAAAAGAAAATACCTGACATCGGTTTTAAGGTATTTAAGCTGAATAGTTCCAACATCAAGAAATGGCAACCTGATTTTGATAAAATTGAAGATTATATTTCATTTATGGAAAATAACTTTGTTGATAACAGAACAGAGCTTGATGTTGTTTATGAAATTATGATTAAGTATGGTCTTGACCTAACATATCCTGTTGAAGAGCTTTCATGTGGTGATACCACCCTCTACTCCATCGGTATGGGTATGCTTATCATCTGCCTTGCAAATAACATCGGAGCAGATGTTGCAAAATTTATTTCAGATTACAAAAAAGAAAATGAAATTGACGGTATGCGTGTTGTTTTTGCAGATGGTTGTTTCGGCGGCAATGACAGTCTGAAAACAAACATTAAAGAAATACTTAAAGTTGCCGGCGTAGAAGAATTTATTACGATATGAGGGGGAAATGCTAATGGACTGGAATCAGGTTTTAATTACATTTATAACAGCAATAGTACCTGCTGGTATTTCTTACTTTGTTGCCAGACAGCAAGGAAAAACAGATATTAAAAAACTTGAAGAAAGCAACAAAGCTGAAATAGACAAACTGATAAAACAACATGAAATTGATATAAATGCCTTAAAGGAAAAGCATAAACTAGATATGGAAGCAAAGGACAAAGAGCATCAGTATAAACTTGAACTTATGCAAAAAGAGTTTGAATTAAAATCAAAAGAAACTCAACAGGTAAAAAGCAATGATGTGCTGATGGGAATTATGGGCGGATTTATGACAGATTTATTGAGCGATCCGGCAAACGCCGGCAAAAAGATGGAAGATTTGAAAAAGATGTCAGAAGATCTAAAAAAATCTCAACAATAATCATTGTTTGTAAAGAAGAAAAACAGGCAGGTGAAACTGATGAAACTTAAATTTGACAACAATCTACACTACCAAAAGCAAGCAATTGCATCTGTTGTAGATTTATTTAAAGGGCAGACACCCAAGCAGGCGAATTTTACAGTAAGTGCAAATTCATCTCAGTTATCATTGTTTGGCACAGAAAACAACGGTGTCGGAAACTACCTTGAACTTATTGAAGATGAAATCTTGGAAAATCTGCAAGAAATACAGCTTCGCAATGGTATTGGACAAACATCTGTACTTCGCAAAAATCAGTATGATTTTGATATAGAAATGGAAACCGGTACAGGTAAAACCTATGTATATTTGCGTTCAATTTTTGAGCTGAACAAAAACTATGGTTTTACTAAATTCATTATTGTTGTTCCCTCTATCGCCATTAAAGAAGGTGTAAAAAAATCTATTGAGATTATGACAGACGAATTTAAAGGTCTGTATGATAATGTTATATTCAATCACTTTGTTTATGACAGTAGTCAGTTGGAACGAGTGCGTTCTTTTGCGGTAAGTGATAATATTGAGATTATGGTTATCAACATAGATGCATTCAGAAAATCTTTTGATGATCCTGAAAAGATAAACAAATCTAATATTATTCACCGTGAAATTGATAAATTAAACGGTCTTAAACCTATTGACCTTATCAAGGAAACACGACCTATTGTTATTATTGACGAACCGCAGTCTGTTGATACAACACCAAAATCCAAAGAAGCAATTGCATCATTAAATCCGTTATGCACACTAAGATACTCTGCAACTCATGTTGACAAACATAATCTGGTATATAAGTTGGATGCAGTCGATGCCTTTGATTTGGAACTTGTAAAGCAGATTGAAGTGGCAAGTTTTGAAAGCAAAGATTATCATAACAATGCCTATTTGAAGTTAGTATCTGTAAGTAATTCAAAATCTCCTATTACAGCGAGAATTGAGCTTGATTGCAATGTAAAAGGACAGGTTAAAAGAAAGGTTTTAACTGTTAAAAGCGGTGATGACCTTGCTTCAACAAAGCTCGGCAACCGTGAAATTTACGAGGGCTATATAGTAAATGAAATCTACTGCGAACCAGGAAATGAATATGTAGATTTTACAAGCAAGAGTGATATTCTTCGTATAGGCAAACCTATTGGTGATATTGACGATCTTGCTATTAAAGAGCAACAAATCAGAAAAACCATTGAAGAACATCTTAATAAGGAACTCGTACTTAATCCAAAGGGTGTCAAGGTTTTAAGTTTATTCTTCATTGATAAGGTTGCAAATTACAGGTATTACGATGAAGATGGCAACCCCCAAAAGGGAATTTATGCCCAGCTTTTTGAAAAGCATTATAATGACCTTATAAGAAAACCAAAGTATTGCAACCTGATTGACAGATTAGATGTTGATACTCCTGTCGAAGATGTTCATAACGGATATTTCTCACAAGACAAAAAAGGTGTGTTTAAAGATACTAACGGTAATACTGCGGCAGACGATGATGCTTACAGTCTTATTATGAAAGATAAGGAAAAACTGCTTTCTTTTGACAGCAAATTAAGATTCATCTTCTCCCACTCTGCTCTTCGTGAGGGATGGGACAACCCGAATGTATTCCAGATTTGAACCTTGAACGAAACTCGTTCGGAAGTTAAGAAAAGACAAGAAATAGGTCGTGGTCTCAGACTTTGTGTTAATCAGGATGGTGAGAGACTACACGGGTTCTCCATTAATACTTTGACGGTTATGGCAAATGAAAGTTATGAAGAATTTGCTGATAAATTGCAAAAAGAATATGCTGACGATCAAGGTATCAAGTTTGGTGTTCTTGAAAAGCACAGCTTTGCAAACATTCCTGTTAAAAAGCAAGGCGGAGGTTTCGAATATCTTGGGCAAACTGCATCTGAAAAGATTTTTGAGCATTTTGAATCTGTCGGTTATATTGATAACAAAGGCAAAATTCAAGACACACTCAAAGTTGCAATAGAAGATGGTAAAGTTGATATACCGGCAGAGTTTAAAAAGTCTGAAAATGAAATAATTTCTGTATGTAAAAAAGCATCAGGCGGACTTAATGTCAGACCTCATACTGATCGTATTCCTGTTAATCTTAATAAGGCAGTATATTTGAGCGAAGATTTCAAATTGCTTTGGGATAAGATAAAATATAAGACTACATACGAGGTTAATTTTGACAGTGAAAAGCTGATTGAGGAATGTAAATTGGCATTTTTAAGGGAGCTTAATGTATCATCTCCTAAGTTGATTTACACTAAGGCAAAAGCGTCAATCAATATCGGTGGCGTTGCCACAACCGAAACAGACAGGCAAGGTATCTTAGCACAAGACCATCTTATAGAACTTCCTGACATCATTACATATCTTCAAAATGGTACAAATCTTACCAGAAAAACTATTGCTAGGATTTTGGTTGAATCCAAGACACTTGATGCTTTCAAGAAAAATCCGCAAAAATATATGGAAGAAGCACTCAGAATAATTACACTCAAAATGCGTGGAATGATTGTTGATGGTATCAAATACACCAAAATAGGCAATGACGAATACTATGCAGAAGAGCTTTTTGAAAGTGAAGAATTACAAGGTTATTTGAACCAGAATATGATTCCAAGTAATCGAAGTGTATATGAGTATGTTGTCTTTGACAGTCAGAATGAAGAAAAGTTTGCAAAGCAATTTGAAAACAATGAAAGTGTTAAATGCTATGCTAAACTTCCGGATTGGTTCAAAATTCCTACTCCGCTTGGCAGTTATAATCCTGACTGGGCAGTTTTGATTGAAAAAGACGGTGAACAAAAACTTTATTTTGTTCTTGAAACAAAGGGCAACACTCAGATTGATATGCTAAGACCTGCGGAATTTGATAAAATCGCTTGCGGTCATAAGCATTTTGAGGCAATAGGTTCTGATATGGTCTTTGATGCGATTGACGATTTTAAAGAATTTATAGAAAATGTATAAGTAAAAAGGATTTTTATTTGAAATTTATAAATAGTATACTGTGGTCACTTACTTTCAAAAATATTTCATACAACCGACATATGCAGTTGGGAATACGCCATCGGGTTCGGTGGCGTATTTTTAAATTTGACGATATATATCTTATGCTTTATAATAAATATAACGATAGATTGGAATAGTGTAATAAAAAGACATCTCTGATCTGTAGAATGAATAAATATACTAAGAGGCAGCCAGAATTCGGCTGTCTTTTGGTATATATAAAGATTTGACGAATAATTTTAAGGATGTTAATATAAAAGCAAGTCGTTGCATGGTTCTTACTTTTACATACACGCAATAGAGTAAGGATAATATGATGAATGAATGAATGCTAAACTTTTAAGAAGGGACAATTCAGTATATCTGGGTTGTCTTTTTCTGTGAAAAAATTTTAAATAATTTCAGAAAAAGCGCTGACAAACGAAAAATTGTACGGTATATATAATAAGGATGTCAGTAGGAAATTGGAGACAATCCTAAATTTTGTGTAAAGTCTTTACGAAACCT
>OIXG01002200.1_pt1 | contig 15568 bp, 10 predicted proteins | sample 1587731 | NCBI WGS metagenome assembly OIXG01 (sample SAMEA3888908, study PRJEB22519) | human gut metagenome | biome: human gut; feature: human-associated habitat; material: faeces | place: Denmark | collected 2010
GCGTCATATTTTGAACCGGTATTTTAAAGATGCGGTAAAAATGGTGCATATCCTGCCGTTTTTTCCTTCCAGTGGGGACCGTGGTTTTGCCCCGTTAGGATATGAAAAGGTATCAGAAGAGTTCGGAGACTGGGAAGATATCCGTATGCTTTCCGAAGAATATCCATTGATGTTTGACTATATGATCAATCATATCTCCGCACACAGTCCTTATTACCAGGATTTTTTAGAGAAAAAGGATCAGTCGCCATACAGAGGATTGTTTATCCGCTATAAGGATTTTTGGGAAAATGGAATGCCAACCCAGGCAGAAACGGATGCTATTTATAAGCGGAAGCCCAGAGCACCTTATGTTATGGCAGAGTTTGGGAATCAGACCCAGGAGGCAGTCTGGTGTACTTTTGGAGAGGAACAGATCGACCTTAACATGGAGACAGAGGAAGGAAAGCGCTTTTTGGAAGAAAATCTTCGCTGGCTGGCCAGACACGGTGCATCGCTTATCCGCCTGGACGCTTTTGCTTATGCTGTGAAACGACCGGGAACTTCCTGCTTTTTTGTAGAACCGGACATCTGGGAACTTCTTGGAAGATGTGCGAAAATTGCAGCTGAAGAAGGTGCCCAGATCCTTCCGGAGATCCATGAACATTTTTCAATCCAGCAAAAACTGGCATGCCGGGATTATTATGTGTATGACTTTGCGCTGCCAATGCTGCTTTTACATGCCATTTATTTTAAAAACAGTGAATATCTGAAGCACTGGTTTGAAATATGTCCGAGAAAGCAGTTTACAACGCTGGATACCCATGACGGAATTGGCGTAGTAGATGTCCGGGGGCTTTTGCCAGACGAGGAGATTGAAGCTGCGAAAGAGCATTTGTTTGAGTATGGCGCTAATGTAAAGCGTGTTTACAATACGGAGAAATACAATAATCTGGATATTTATCAGATTAATTGCACCTATTATTCGGCTCTTGGGGATGATGATAATGCTTATCTTTTAGCCAGAGCGATCCAGTTCTTTGCGCCAGGTACGCCTCAGGTTTATTATGTGGGACTACTGGCTGGAAAAAATGATATTTCCCTTTTGGAGGAGACGAAGGAAGGACGAAATATCAATCGTCATTATTATACGGAAGAAGAGATTGGACGGGAAGTTGAACGCCCGGTAGTAAAGCAATTGTTGAAACTTATGGAACTCAGAAATACGCATCCTGCATTTGATGGTGAGTTTTATATGCTTCCATGTGAGAAGGAGCAGTTGATCCTTGGGTGGAAAAACGGAGGCAGCAGGATTGAGCTGCATGGAGATCTGGGGAAGAAATCCTTTGAAATTATTTAAAACCAAAGGAGCAGGGCTGATTTATTTGAATCAGTCCTGTTCCTTTTTAACGTGTTTGAAATTTTAAACTCCTCACATTTTTTCACACTCTTATCAAAAACTCCCGTTATAGTTTAGGTCAATGAAAGATAAGTAAAAAAATAGGCAAGAGAAAATGGAAGAGATTAAAGGAGAAATAAACAAAAGGAAAAGGATGTAAGTGCAGATATAAAGAACACATAAAAATACATAAAAGAATATATAAATGGGCAAACGCCAGTGTTGTTTTCTTAACAGGAGAAAAGTTAATTGTTCAAAATAACACAATAATATTTGAGAAAGTCTGTTTTTGTGTTAGAATATAAAGAAAGTTTTTATTTACATCGTCATACATGGGAGGGAGTATGAAGAAAGACGAAAATAGACAAAAAAGGACGATAAAAAGGACTGCCAGGGTTCTTGCAGTGCTTACCGGAGCATGTCTGGTGATGCTTCTTGGAGGCTGTGGGAAGAAAGAGAAGGAGCCGGTGACGGTCACACTGTGGCATGTTTATGGCGGGCAGACGGAATCGCCTTTAAATGATCTGATCGATGAATTTAATGAGACCGTGGGAAAAGATAAAAATATCCGCGTAGAGGTGGGCAGTGTGACAAACACAAATATCATCCACGAAGGAGTCCTTGCGGCGGCCAATAAGGAACCAGGAGCATCGGAGCTTCCGGATATGTTCGTTTCTTATCCGAAAACTGTGACTGCAATGCCGGATCCGGATGTTCTTGTTAATTATAAGGATTATTTTACAGATGAGGAGCTTTCGGCTTTTATTCCTGCTTTTGTGGAGGAGGGGACGATTGCCGGAAAGCTTGCGATCCTTCCGGTTGCGAAATCCACGGAGATCCTGTTTTATAATAAGACCGCCTTTGACCGTTTTGCAGAGGAGACCGGGGCAGATCCTTCGGAGTTTGAGACCTGGGATGGTCTGTACAAGCTTGCAGAGGTGTACGAGGACTGGTGTGGGGGAACTAAGCCGTTTTTTGTCCATGACTATCATTTTAATTATTTCCAGGTTGGTGTAGAGTCTCTGGGAGAGTCGTTTTTTGATGAAAAGGGAGTCTGTTTCGGCCCTGCATTCCGCCGGGTCTGGGAACCTTATGCGAGAGCAGCATTAAAGGGCGGCGTATGGCTTCAGGGCGGCTATGCTACGGAGCCGCTGCGGACCGGGGATTCAATCGTTTCCGTTGCGTCTTCGGCCAGTGTTCTTTATTATTCAACAACGGTTACTTATGCGGATAATACAACGGAGGAAGTGGAGATCAAAGCGCTTCCGTGTCCGGTTTTTGAGGATGGTAAGAAGCTTGTTATGCAGAGAGGCGCGGGGATCTGTACTGTAAAGTCTACGCCGGAGCGGGAGGAAGCATGTATGGTCTTCCTGAAATGGCTGACGGATCCGCAGAAAAATGTAGAATTTGTGACCCAGCTTGGTTATATGCCGGTAAAACAGGAGTCTTTTGATGTGTACCTTCCAAAGGCACTTGAAGGGATCCAGGATCCGATGTACCGGTCTTTATATGAGGCATTTTTAAAGACGCAGGAAGAATATGAGTTCTATACTGCGCCCCAGAGACCGGATTACCTGAAGCTGGAGACCGATTTTGAGCATGATATCCGGGAAGATCTTGATATGTTCCGGAAAAGATACTTAGAAACCATCGCCGAAGATCCAGAACCGCCGGTATGGAAGGCGCTTGACCAGTTCGAGATGACGTTTAGCCAGTGATGGTTCTAAATACAGGAAGGGGGGCGGTTTTTGAATATGTTTCGAAGAAAGATAAAAGACATACAGGAACATGCCAAAAACCGGGGGATCAGTATGGAACGGCGATTGTTTCTGTACTGGCTGATCATGGTGCTTGCGGTCATGACAGCAGTATTTGTTGTGTTGATCGTTGCCGGAGTGTTCAGCAATGATGCCGGAAAGCTTGGTGGAACGCTTTCGGTCCAGCAGAAAAACACAACCATGACGTTTAATAAGCTGATCGATACACTGAATGCACAGAATCTTGCACTTTCCGAGCAGATTACGCGGGAGGTATCAGATGTTCTGGAAACAGAGGAACGGACTTTTAAAGATCTGGATAATAACCCGGAATTGATCACCAGGATCGAGGAACGGATGTGCTTCTATCTTCAGACGATCGTCCGCTCACGAAGCTGCAGTGGTGCGTACTTTATCCTTGATGCAACAACGAATACAGAGGCACCGGGAGCAGACCGCTCCAGAATGGGGCTGTATCTGCGGAGCGGAAATGTGGGTACGGACGGAATGGCGAACCAGTATATCACGTTTTTCCGCGGAGTCGCAGATGTTGCAAGAAAAGAGAATATCCAGATGCACAATCGCTGGAATCTGGAATTTGATATTGATAATGTTCCCGGCTATGAGATCCTGATGGGCTTTGACGGAAGACGGATCTCGGATAGCTGTTATCTTTCAAATCGTGTAACACTATCGGGAACCTGGGAACAGGTAGTTCTCCTGAGCGTCCCTGTCGTTCTCGATGGAAAGGTCCGCGGAGTCTGCGGAGTGGAGCTTTCGGAGCTGTTTTTCAATCTGGTTTTTCCGGCGGTAGAGAGTCCTTACGGGAATATGGTTACAGTTGTTGCACCGATCGCTGATAAGCGTCTTCTTCTGGATGGTGCGATTTCCGGAAAGACAGACGGAACCTATTTTACAACGGATGGAACGCTTCTGATCAAAAATGGGGAGCATTATAAAACTTATTCGGACGGCAGCCGTACATACTTTGGAAATCACATTGTGATCCCGAAAGCAGTGGACGGAAGAAGTGATCTGACTCTTGTTACCCTTGTACCGGAGATCAGTTACCAGAGCAGTGTGGCGAAAAACAGGACATTCTGGCTTTGCGGGGGTCTTGGTTTTCTTGTTTTGATGCTTCTTGCTGCCATGTTCCTTACAAGGCGGTTTATGCTGCCGATCCAGAAGCAGATCCGTGCGCTGAAAGACCAGAAGGAACCACAGGAGGAATCTAATTCAGGTATTATTGAAATCGATGAGCTTCTTGCCTATATGCATGCGAGACAGGCGAAGCCCGACGAGGAGAGTAAAATGCCTCCGGGCATGGAAGAGCTGTTCTTTGATTTTGCAAGACGGGTGGAAACACTGACTCCGATGGAGCGGACGGTACTCCAGTATTATATTAACGGTTTCAGTGTAAATGAAATTGCGGAGAAGGAGTTTATCAGTCTCAGTACAGTAAGAAAGCACAATTCGAATATCAATCGAAAGCTTGGAGTATCAACCAGAGAAGAGCTGCTTCTTTATATTGATATGTTCCGGCGGTGTGATCTTATGGAGAAGATCGCATATTGTACTGGTCCGGAGAAAAAAAGGACAGAGAGAACAGATGAGCAGCAGGCAGCAAAGACGGAGAAATCCCCGGAAAAGCTGTAACAGGAAGGAAAAGGATCGTAAAAAACAGAAAACATATTTTAAACGGGAGATGCTTTGATCAGAAGTGTTCTCCCGTTTAATTTTTATAAAAATCAGAACAATGCTATATATTGACGTGCAAACTGATTTTGTGCCTATATATAGTATACTCGCTGTGAGTATTTTGTTTATAACAGCAGAAGATACTTATGGTGAGTATATATTTTTTTATGAAATCATGTAGACTATTTATAAAGAAGATTTTTGAAATGGATTTATGAAATTTCAAAAAAGCAGAGGAAAAGAAATAAAGCAGAGGAAAAGAAAACGGGCACAAAATCAGGTACAGAAAGATTCCGGGAGAATATTAGAAACATAAGGAGGATGCCATGAGAAAATGGAACACATTTGGGCTGTTTGTCCTGCTGTTGACGGTGCTGACAGCCTGCAATCAGGCACAAAATACGGAACAGGCAACAAAAAATGCTCCGGTTACAGCGAAGGCCGAAACGGATGCAGAAGAAGTGGAAGAAGTAATTAAAGAAGCAGTTCCAGAGGCAGCCACAGATGCGCTTATTGTTTCTACCACTGCAGAATTGATATCGTCCATAACGCCGGATGCCCACATTATTCTGAAATCCGGTACCTACAATTTTTCAGTATTGACGGAGGCGGAGATCGCAGGGGCTGGCGCTTATGTGGATCCGGATCTGCTAAAGCAGGGCGAGTTTTTTGTTTACAATGCTCCTGGATTGATTCTGGAGGCAGAAAAGAGCGGATCTGTGCGGCTGGTTACGGAGAATGGATATGCGGATGTGATGACTCTTTCGTACTGCGATGGTGCAGTGTTGAAGGGGCTGGTTCTGGGACATGAGGTTGAAAAAGGGGAATGTGATGCCAATGTCCTGAAGCTTCTTACTTCCCAGAGTGTGACTGTGGAGAATTGCAGCCTATTTGGCTGCGGCACATATGGAATCTATGGAGAGGATGCAGCGGTACTTACTGTTATAGGAACAGAGATTTATGAATGTACCAACGGTATTTTGAATCTGTCTGAGACTTCACACACAGTTTTTGAACACTGCAATTTCCATGACAATGATGGGATGTTCTTCTTATGGGGAGACACCCAGATCCAGATCCGGAATACAGAAATCTCCCAAAATCAGGGTAGTCTGCTGCAGGCGTATAACAGTCAGCTTTTTGACGCAGATTCTATTCATATAACTTTCCAGAACTGTACCTTCCGGGGCAACCGTGATATGGGAATTCCAAAGGACTGGTCCTGCGCTACCTTTGAAGCTTGTGATTTTTCATCCGGGTCAACACCGGTCTTAGCAGGAATGACGTATGAGGATCTGGTCAGGAGATACCGGGATCTGGCGATGGATCCGGATGCATTTCAGGATGCTGATGGAGCAGGGGAGCAGAATTTCCTCATGATCGCCGGAGAGATGGCGGCAGACCTGGGAGAAGATCCGGCGGATATTATGGGATATGCAATTCAGGATCTTAATGGTGATGGTGTGCCGGAGCTGGCGATCGGATTTACACCAGAATACGGAGCATATCTGTCTTCTCTGTTTACACTGGCAGAGGGAACGCCCAGGCTGGTCTTTGGGGAAGCAGGAGATGGTTATACATATCTGCAGGATGGCAGCTTCTTTTATAACGGCTGCCGCAGCGCATCGGAAAATGGAAAGGGGATCTATCAGTTTACAGATGATGGTACAGCGCTGATCTGCAGGGAATTCTATTTTCTACGGATCCTGGATGGAGATGAATCGGATGCAGCAGTCTATTATAATTCCACTGGGAGCTGGGAAATCGGGGATTCCCGGAAAACCAATATGACAGTGGAGGAATTCTGGGCGTGGGAGCCGGAATATATGTATTTGCCGATGACTCCTTTTAGTGCAGCAGACTAAGGGATAAGCACAGTGATCTGTGCTGCAGATCATAAGAAAGTCTTTTACAATATTCCTTTACAACAACAGAAGACGATAAAAGAAAAGTTCTGCAGTTTATTACTGCGGGGCTTTTTTTGCTTTTCATAGGAAATTGTGTCCTGTGAAATAAAAATACATCTGGTCTGGATCGTACTGCAATAAAACAGAATGTATTTGCAGATAAAAACAATATATAGATAGAATTGAAAAATAAAATACTATATCTTGTATACTCACAATGAGTATATTGTGTAAAAACGCCAAAATACTCACTGCGACCATATATTTTCTGTACATAATACAGTATAAAGAAAGAAATAGATCGGATGAAACAAAGAGGGGGAAATGAGAATGAATAATCCGTATGTTACAAAAAAAACAACAAGACCGAGACCGTGGCAGGGAGCGATCCTTGGGATATGTGGTTTTTTTACAATTGTCATTGGTTCGATGGTTCCGGATTATGTTACTAAAAAAGGTGCCATTGATAACGGAGTGCTATTTGCATTGCTGCTTGGCAGTGTTACGCCGATCCTGCTGGTTATAAGAGAAATCTGGCGGTGTTATAAGGCAAAACGGATTGGCAACTGGTTTGCGTATTACCGGGAGACCAGTGTTACATTTGACAAATTATCGAAGGAGATCAGTAAAAGTGCAGTTAAGCTGATCGATGAGCTGTTAAAAATGGGATACCTGCAGAATCTCCATATCGACTATGAAAAACGGTTTGTGGAGCTGACAGCAGACCAGCGTCTTGTGAAAGCAAATGTTTATATCACCGTTACATGTCCATGCTGCGGAGGAAAAAATATGGTGATCCAGGGAAAAGCCAGCAAATGCATCTATTGTGATCAGCCTTTGCCGACGCGGTAAGTTTTGCGTGAATGTGAGGTGGTAATGATCAAGATCAAAAAGAAAGGGTGGATCATATTTATGACGTTTTCATCATGGGCAACTTTACTTGCCGGGTGCAAAAAGTGGCCAGATGATCAAAGCCCTGTAGAAATCACAACAGAAGCGCCGGTGGCGATCACCGATATACAGGAGATTTCATTCCAGGAAAGCGGAAGCATGATCCCTTTAGTTTCTTACACAACCATGACCCGGGAGAATGAAGGAATCAGAGTTCAGCTGGAGCTTCAATATCAGTACGAATATGAGAAGATGATGGATGCTTCTCTGATGGATCAGGTGCAAAAAATCCTTGAAACCTATGATGTGGGAAAATGGAATGAATTCAGGGGAAATGACAGTATGGTTCTGGATGGCAGCAGTTTTTCATTTCACGTTACGTTTACGGACGGAACATCCATTTCTGCATCTGGAAATAATGCATTTCCAAAGAATCAGAGAAAGGTCTTTTCCGAGTTAAATTCCCTGATCGCTCCCGTCGTTGAGCAGTGGTATCAGGAGCAGTATCCGAAGATGATCGAGGATAACAGGATCAACGGTTTTTCGTTTTATGTCTGTTCAAAGGATCAGGCGCAGAAATTTGAGTGGAGATCTGAAAAAAGAAACGATGATCCCCAAGCCGATTACCTGTATGCGGATATTGTTAATATAGACCAGTTTAAACCGATCGGTGAAGTGGAGTATTTCTTTTACGGAAAAGTTCCGAAGCTGCCGTATGAAGAATTGCAGGAGATCGTAGAAAGGTTCCACCTGGCGGAATGGAATGGGGAAACTTATCCTGCTTCATCAGAACAAGAGGAGAAAAGCTTTAGACTGCTCATTGAATACCAGTCAGGCGAATCGATCATGGCATCCGGAGATTCTCTTCCCGATGGATATGAGGCGGCGGAAGATGCGATCATCTCACTTCTCTGGGATTATATTCAGGAGAATCGTGAACAATTTGTAGTTTGGAAATAATTAAGAGGTGAGTGCTATGAAAAATATACATATCAGAAAACAGACAGGAATCCTTTTGTGCATGCTTTTTGCGCTGGCATTGAGTGCATGTACTTCAAAGAATATAACAGAACCGGCAGAACCGGCAAAGCAGACCTTTGGTGCAGCACCGATACAGAAGTCAGAAGAAGCGGAAGCTGTGATGGAATCCCAGTCAGAAGAAATCGCAGAAGAAAACCGGTTTTGCGGACAATGGATACTTGCTGGTTATGAATATGGGGAACGTGAGAATGCAGGGGATACGCCGATTAGAACTCCATATTATTTAGCAGGGGATGAAGGCGAGGAATCTAAGATCCACATTTATTCAGAAGGTGACCAGCTATATGCAGATTATTATCATTGCCAAAATGAAGGAACAACAACGATCAATGGTATGGCATTTGAGGAAGAAACAACGACCACAGAGGATCAGCCGGCTGCCCGCTTAAAAAACAGAATGGATGAATCGGAAATACGCCGTACAGTGACTCTTTTGGAGGACAATGTGCTGCAATACCGGGAACAGTATTATGGCATGACATCGGATTATACATATAACGGAATCTATATGCGGGAAGGATCGAAGGAACTGGAACAACGTAGTGAGTATCAGTATCTGGATGTTGTTACTGTATCAACGGTGGAGGAACTGGTGGAAGCGATCCAGGACAGGACGAAGGTCATTCTAAAAGGGGGAGAATATAATTTTTCCAGTCTTGATGATACAGAAATCCAGAATCCTAAATTGGATGCGATTTCGTATTATGATGAACCGGCGGAATATACGATCAAAGATCTCCATAACTTCTGCATGGAAGCAGCAAATGGTGAAAAGGTCGTGGTCAGCACGGCATCACCCTATGGAAAAGTACTGGCTTTTGAAGGCTGCGACAATATTACGGTCCGTGGACTGACCTGTGGCCATGAGGTAGAGCCGGGATATTGTACCGGAAGTGTGATCTATTTGAGCGAGACAAACAATGTCATGATCGATGACTGTCATTTGTATGGAAGCGGAACTTACGGTGTGGAGGCACATAACTCAAGAGCTTTGCATGTGGAGGGAACAGAGCTGTTTGATTGTACTTACGGACTTCTTGAACTGGACAATGTAACTGCAGCAAGATTTCAGGAATGTACATTCCGGGACAGCAAGGAATATAATATGTTTTCCTTCCAGGATTGCTATAATATACTTCTTCAGGACTGTCTGATCTCCGGAAATCATTCTGATGCAGGGTATTTTCCATTTATATCGGCTCCGAATTCATATAAAGTCCTGTTTAAGAATTGTGAGTTTAAGGAGAATACCTACAGTGATTTTTTAGCTGAGACAGACAGCCTGAGTATGGAACGGATTGTATTTGAAAATTGTCTGATGGATGATGGGGAAACCGTAAATACAGTTGATGAACATTAAAAAAAGGGGGATGCGATCATGAAACACACAAAAAAAATTACGATCCTGCATTCAAATGACCTGCATGGGGATTTTCTTGCAGAACAGGTAGATGAAAAGCTGGTTGGTGGAGTTTCGATGCTGTCCGGTTATATTGAGAGTGTCCGTAAAGAAGAACCGAATACGTTGTATGTGATCGCAGGAGATATGTTCCGCGGTTCAGTCATCGATTCGGAATACAAAGGGCTTTCTACGATTGAAATCATGAATGCTCTGGCTCCTGATGTAGTCACTATCGGAAATCATGAGGTTGATTACGGGATCGCCCACCTTCTGTTTATCGAGAAATGTGCAAGATTTCCGATCATCAATGCGAATCTTTACATTAAGAATACGGCGACCAGATTATTTACCCCGTATAAGATCTTCCGGGTGGACGGTATGAACATCCTGTTCATCGGTGTCATTACCCAGGATGTGATCAATCAGACGAAATCGGAATCATTAGTTGGAGCATTTGTGGATACAGCTGCTGCGGCTGCTGAAATTGGAAAGATCTGTAACGCACACAACAGTATCGATATCGATTTTACGGTTATTCTGACGCATATTGGTTTTGAGGAGGATAAGCATCTTGCAAGACAGCTGGATCCGGCCTGGGGTGTAGATCTTATTATTGGAGGACATTCCCACACATTTCTGGAGCATGCTGTGGAAGAAAACGGCGTTGTGATCGCACAGGCTGGTACCGGTACGGACCAGATCGGCCGCTTTGATATCATTGTTGACACCGACGGAAACTGTATTGATTCATATACCTGGCGGAGCATACCGATCATAGCAGATACCTGTCCGCGAAGTCCGATGATAGAGCAGGTGCTGGAGCGTTTCACACAGCAGATCGACGAGAAATATAATTTCATTATTGGCCGTTTCCGCCGTGAACTGACACATCCGGAGCGGACGCAGGAAACAGAGCTTGGAAACCTGTTTGCAGATATTTTTACGGAAAGTCTCGGCGTGGATATCATGCTGATCGGTTCCGGCAGTATCCGGAGTGAGAAGCTTGGTCCGATTGTTACATATGCAGACCTGATCGAAGGATTCCCTTATGATGATGGTGTATATATGTTCAAGGTGACGGCAGGCCAGCTGCGAAAGATGCTGCTCTACATGGTCCGGGATGAGGCGTTTTTAGGACATACAGAGTTTTACCAGATCCCATCAAAGTTCCGTTTCTGTTATAACCGTGAGCGGGGCGAGTTTGATTCCTTTACCTATTGCGGCAAGGAACTTGGCAGAGAAATCAGTGATGATACGGTTTTTACAGTTGGAATGCAGAATTTCCATTTCCAAAATGTGGAGAAGTTCCTGAGTATATCTTATGAAACTATATCCCAGCTTCAGAAACCACGCTGCATTGCTTCCTCCTGTCAGGATATCCTGATGGAGTATTTCAGGGAACATGAGTGGCTGGATTCAGCTGTGGATGGCCGGATGACCATAGAAGGATAAACTATATATATGAAATAATTTAAAACAGACACTATATCTTGTATACTCACGGTGAGTATTTTGCCAAAATTGCCCTAAAAGGGATAAATATACTAACGGTGAGTATATATTTTCGTGAAAAATCTGATATATTCAAACCAGATCAAAGATTTGGATCATGAAAAGGATCATGAAAAATCCGGTGATATGGAAAGGAGAAATGAGTATGGGACTTATTAGAGCAGGAATTGGAGCAATGGGCGGAACATTGGCAGATCAGTGGAAAGAGTTTTTCTACTGTGATTCCATGGGAAAAGATGTACTGGTTACAAAGGGTCAGAAGCGAACATCCGGTCGTTCCTCTAACACAAAAGGTAATGACAACATCATTTCCAACGGCAGTGGAATTGCTGTTGCGGATGGACAGTGTATGTTGATCGTGGAACAGGGAAAGATCGTTGAGTTCTGTGCAGAGTCTGGAGAATTTACTTATGATACTTCCACAGAGCCCAGTATTTTCAGCGGTAATCTGGGAGACAGCGTTAAGAAGACCTTCCAGGTTATTGGAAAACGTTTCGCATATGGTGGCGATACAGGAAAGGATCAGAGAGTTTATTACATTAACACAAAAGAAATGGGTGAGATCCTTTACGGTACAGCAACACCGGTTCCATTCCGCGTGATCGTAAATGAAGAGCTTGGATATAAGCTTTCTGTAGATATCCGTTGCAACGGAAACTTTACATACCGGATCTGTGATCCGCTGCTTTTCTATACAAACGTATGTGGAAATGTGGAACAGGATTATGAGAGCTCAGAGATCGCAGGACGTTTAAAGGGCGAGCTTATGACAGCACTGCAGCCGGCACTTTCCACACTGTCTGCAAAGAAAGTCCAGTATTATGAGATTCCGGCTCATACACAGGATCTGTCTGATGCATTAAATGAAGTCCTTTCAAAGACATGGAAGGAAAAACGAGGCATTGAGGTATTTTCCTTTAATATCAATTCCTTAAGTATTCCGGAAGATCAGCGTAAGAAGATCAATGAGTGGGAAGAAAATGCAATGACCACCAATCCGACAACAGCGGCTGCCCGTCTTGTTGGAGGACAGATCGATGCGATGAAAACAGCTGCAGGAAACAGCGCCGGCGCAATGACAGGGTTTATGGGAATGGGAATGGCAATGAATGCCGGCGGAATGGGCGGCATGAATGCCCAGAACCTGTTTGCAATGGGACAGCAGCAGCCGCAGGCAGCACCGCAACCGCAGGCAGCTCCACAGCCGGCAGCGCCGGAACAGCCACAGGGTGATACATGGACCTGTTCCTGCGGAACAACGGTGCGAGGAAAATTCTGTCCGGAGTGTGGTTCAAAGAAGCCGGAGCCGAAGATAGAGCCAGCAGGAGGCTGGAAGTGTAAATGTGGTGCAACAGTAACCGGAAAGTTCTGTCCGGAATGCGGTTCTCCGAAGCCGGCGGACAGCGAAGGCTGGACCTGTTCCTGCGGAGCCGTAAATAAAGGCAAGTTCTGTCAGAATTGTGGAGCGAAGAAACCGCAAGGAGCACCGTTATACCGCTGTGATAAGTGCGGATGGGAGCCGGAAGATCCGAAAAATCCACCGAAGTTCTGTCCGGAGTGTGGTGACCCATTTGATGATGGAGATATCAAAAACTAAAAATTAAGAACAGTAATATACTGGCCGCGGTTGTTTCCTGAAAGGGAATCTGACCGCGGCACATGAAAATTAAGGGAACTGTATGTTCTCACAAGATCAGGTGCAGGCAGGACTTCAAGAGTACATCTGTTAGAAAGGGAGGTTTATATGGGATTTTTTGATAAAAAATACTGTGACGTATGTGGAGAAAAGATAGGTCTTCTTGGCAACCGGAAATTAGAAAATGGGAATCTCTGTAAAGACTGTGCGGCGAAGCTTTCCCCATTCTTTTCTGAGAGGAAATCGTCTACAGTAGAGGAAATCAAGGAACAGCTGGCTTACCGTGAAGAAAACAGAAAAGAGCTGGAACGCTTCCAGGCAACGCGTATCATCGGCGAGAGGATGAAAGTTATGGTTGACGAAGCGGGAAAACGCTTTGTAGTGACCTCTTCTTCAGACCTTTTAAAGGCAAATCCGGATATTATCAATCTTTCTGACGTGATTTCCTGTAATCTGGATCTTGATGTAGAAGATACAGAAATCATGAGGAAGGATTCACAGGGCAAGGAGGTCAGTTATAATCCGCCGAGATTCTGTTATTCCTATAACTTTAACATTGAGATCGGGGTAAGAAATCCATGGTTTACCCAGATCCGTTTCCGCTTAAATCCCAGTGATGTGGAGATTGTTGATGAGCAGTCCGGTGGTGGTTTTGGTGGAGTCGGAAGACTGACAAGCAACAGGCGTCAGAGCATGGTACATCCGGAGTATAATGCGGATTACCGGAAATACCAGCGTATGTCCGATGAGATCATTGCTGTTTTATTAAATCAGCCGATGCCGGCCAGTGTCCTTGCAGATCAGATGATGGACGGACCGGGAATGGTAAATAAGATTCTGCAGACAGGTGCAGGAATGCTGGCTGGCGGAATGATGCAGGGCGGAAACATGATGCAGAATGGAAATATGGCGCAGAACGGAAGCTGGACCTGCTCCTGCGGCATGACAAATACAGGAAGATTCTGCCAGAACTGCGGCGCACAGAAGCCGGAGGCGATCCGGTACCGTTGTGACAAATGCGGCTGGGAGCCGGCAGATCCGGCACATCCACCGAAATTCTGTCCGCAGTGCGGAGATCCTTTTGACGGTGGAGACAGAACTAATTAAGTGATGATGTTGTTAGAATTGCGAGAGTGCATCCCGGTGGAAAAGGAGGAACGGATAATGAAAAAAAGTAGATTTATGACGGCTGCTCTGGCAGCAATGCTGATACTCAGCCTGACTGCATGTGGCGGTGAAAAGAAGCCGGCGGAAACCAAAGGATCCGTTCAGGCATCACAGGAGACTACGGCTGTGGCAGCGAAAGAAACAGAAGCTGCGGCAAAAGAAACTACAGAAAAAGAAACAGAGCCTTTGGAGACAGAGGCAAAGATACCGGAAAATGCAGAAGAGATCACCATGACGAACCAGAAGCTTCAGATCCAGGCAAAGTTCTATCTTCCAAAACAGGAAGGAGAATGGGAAGTAGAAAACCGGGATGGAAGAGATCCGGTTACACCGGTGCAGAAAAATGTTTATAAAGCAAAGATCAATGAGGATGAATCAGTGTATGTGACGATCCAGCTTACAGCAACGACACCGGAAAGTCTTGAGAAGCAGATGGATGGCAAGGAAAAAATCACGATCCGGGATTATCCGGGAACATTTGAAACAGGAACTACATCCTGGGATTATCTGATTGATCTCGGTAAATATGAGGATGGATTAGAAACCTATATGCTGGTGAAATTCTGGGCCGGAGATGACAGCTATGCCCAGGTGGCAGAGCTGAAGGAGACAAGAGATCTGTTCCTTGATACGGTTACGGTGGCAACAGACTATGAAGGCAAGGAGGACCGCAGCGGACGCAAATATATGGGAACTCCTACATGTTCTCTTCCAGAAAGCTTTGAATACAATGGAGTAACTGCTGAAGTGACACAGCCTGCGGATTCTTACTGTGTGCATCAGCTCCGTTCAGAGATCCACGAGACAGATGAGATTCCGGTCAGACTTGTTGGCCTTATGACCTCTACGATCAATCAAGCAACCTATGAAGTGACAGAAGGATATTCCGACTACACCATAGCCGGTTATCCTGCACATATCAAACAGACAAAGTTTGTAGGTTATCTTAGCACCGATGTCCGTTTTCAGGTCGGAGATAACTATTATCGTGCATTCGCATATACCTATGTAGATGATTCTAATATGGATGTGAAGGCAACGGCAGAGGCTGTTAAGGTTCTGAACGAGAATGAAACTGTATACTTCCAGAAATCACTGGATTTCCTGGATGCCATGATCAAAGCTGCAGAATTTACGGAGCCGGATGAAGAATGGTTTAAATAAATACAGGCAGCAGGG
>OIXG01002204.1_pt1 | contig 15548 bp, 12 predicted proteins | sample 1587731 | NCBI WGS metagenome assembly OIXG01 (sample SAMEA3888908, study PRJEB22519) | human gut metagenome | biome: human gut; feature: human-associated habitat; material: faeces | place: Denmark | collected 2010
CTGATTCAGGATCTCTTCCAGAGCGCTTCCGCTGCTGGAATGACTGCGAACAATCTCGGTGTTGTTTCTCTTTGCTTCATTGGTTGCGGTGATGATCATCTTATGCGATACAGTATTCGTAAAAAGCACCATCAGATCCGGCTTTCCCAGGCGATCCTTCATATCGCCTTCCATCTGGGTGAAAACCTTCGCGCGACAGCGATAATTCTTACAGATCTCCTTGTATTGACGAACCATACGGTCATGACCGCCTACAATCACAATACTCATATACTTCCTCCTGCTTTGCAGCCATAAATCATCGGTTTGGTTAGATTAAACTAACTCACAGCTCAAAATATTGGTTAGCCTTTGCTAACCTGCTCTCATTATATCAGCTTCTATAACAACTGTCAATCCTTTTTCTTCCTGCTTTCCATCATCTCTGCGGTTCCACTCCAGGATCGCCTGATTTAAGGAAAACATCTTGGCGTCTAACATATCCACCACATCAGCACAGGCCTTTAATTCCCGCTGCAGATAGTCCGGCGCCTCAAAATCTGATTTGTAATAGATCTTATGCTCCAGACTCGCCCAGAAATCCATGGCGATCGTACGGATCTGGATCTCCACCTTGGTATCTACCATGCGATCGGACAAGAAGATCGGGATCGTAACGATCATATGATAACTCTTATAGCCGCTCGGCTTTGGATTTTTGATATAATCCTTGATGGATAAAACGGTGATATCACTCTGTCTGCCAATCATATCCGCCAGACGATAGATATCGGATGTAAAGGAACAGACAATACGCACACCTGCGATATCGTTACAGTATTCGATCATATTCTGAATGGAATCCTCATATCCATAGCGCTTCAATTTCTTGACAATACTCTCCGGCGATTTCAATCTGGTCTTGACGTATTCAATCGGATTGTACTGATGTACATGCTGGAATTCATCATTTAAGATCTCAATCTTGGTTCCCATTTCTTTCAGTGCTGAATTGTATAAAAGCATTGCCGTATTCCACGACAAAACCGAATCGTCCTGCATCATTATGCTTTCCATTTCTAACTACCCCCTGCTTTTCGACCCATCCTAGTCTTCCTCAATGACATCGATCTCTAAATAATCAAACGGAACTTCTTCCATAAAACAATCTTTGGTAAATCTGGCTTTTGCCTGGCGTTTAAAATCACGCACCGTAACATCCAGCCATAAAGGTCTGCCCAGATCCATATCATAACACGCCTGATCCAGTGCGCCAAATACCTTGTGCGTTCTCGTCTCATCCGAATTGTCCTCAATGACCAGATCCCGCACCATACGGCTGTCTTTCCACTGTTTGAACCATATACGCAACTTCTTACGTCCTCCTACTTTTGTCTTCTCTGCCTGTTGACCTCATACATGAGTATGCCTGCCGCCATTGCCGCATTCAGAGATTCTACCGATCCCTCCATCGGAATACGCAGATAAGCGTCCGCCATCGCTGCCGTCGCATCCGTCAGACCATTACCCTCGTTTCCGATTAGGAATCCGCAATCAGACCTATAATCAAACATATCATACATTTGCTTTCCTTGCAAATGCGCTGCATATAAAGATATGCCTGCCTCCGAGATCCTATGCAGGTCTTTTTCCCAGTCTTCTGCCACATAAAAAGGCACCCGGTAAAGGCTTCCCATGGTCGAGCGCACGGTCTTTGGATGAAAAAGATCTACCGTCGTCTTGTGCATGATCACACCGGTAACGCCTGCGCCTTCCCCGGTGCGAAACATGGTCCCCAGATTTCCCGGATCCTGAATTCCTTCCACCAAAAGCAGATGTGCCGGGCGCCTGGCAAGAATATCCTCCAGATCATAGGAAGGTCTTTTTACCACAGCAAGCACTCCCTGTGGGGTCTGTGTATCCGACATAGCCTTCATCACCGCGTCACTGACGATCTCATCTACCGGTCCATCCCAGGTATCTTCAAAAGACTCTGCCACATAGATCTCTTCCAGCATTTCTTTTGGCGTCTCAATGACCATGCGCGGGCCCTCTGCGATAAAGACATTTTCCTCGCGACGAAGCCGCGCTTTTTTCTGTAATTGTATAATGTGTTTTACCTGCTTATTTGCGGTGCTTGTGATCATACTTCCTGCCTTTCTGTATGGTAGAAAACCAAAAAAGGGATGATGCACGCGGCATCACCCCTCATATCATTCCTGTTATGAATTGCAAAGCGTATTGCAGATCTCGAACTGATATTCATCAATTCCCTTTGTCATTGCAAGTGCCTCATCAATATCATAATCAACAAACTTACCATCCTTGTATGCTACAAGTCTGTTACTCTTTCCTTCAGCAAGAAGATCAACCGCATAAGCACCCATAATAGACGCATACATTCTGTCCTTACATGTTGGTGAACCACCACGCTGCATGTATCCTAAAATAGTAGCTCTTGTCTCAATACCTGTTGCAGCTTCAATTCTTCTTGCCATTCCTGTAGAATGTCCGATACCTTCAGCATTAATAATAAGATGGTGTTTCTTGCCCTTCTTTCTTCCTTCTATAATATGATTAATAAGAGCCTGCTCATCATTGTCATATCTTTCCGGAAGAAGGATATCCTCTGCTCCATTGGCAATACCACACCACAATGCAATATATCCTGCATTTCTTCCCATAACCTCAATAATACTGCATCTTTCATGTGATGTAGATGTATCTCTTATCTTATCAATAGCTTCCATTGCTGTATTAACAGCAGTATCAAATCCAATAGTATAATCTGTACATGCAATATCAAGATCAATTGTTCCCGGAAGTCCGATAGTATTAATTCCCTGTGCTGCAAGCTTCTGTGCACCTCTGAAAGAACCATCTCCACCGATTACAACTATACCGTCAATTCCATGCTTTCTGCATACTTCAGCACCTCTCTTCTGACCTTCTTCAGTCATGAATTCCATGCATCGTGCTGTATAGAGGACTGTTCCACCACGCTGGATAATATCAGCAACGCTTCGCTTGTCCATATCAATTATCTCATCATTAAGAAGTCCGTTATAGCCCTTCTGAATACCCTTGACCTTAAGTCCCTTATTCAAAGCAGTTCTTACAACTGCACGGATAGCAGCATTCATACCTGGAGCATCTCCACCACTTGTTAATACGCCGATTGTTTTAATTTCCTTTGCCATAACTTCCCCTTTCTTATCTCTTAATATTATTTTCTGCTTTATGTTACCACATTATAAAAGAAAAATCTTCTTTTTTTGATAATTTTTTACCAATGTTAATTAAAATTTATGTTGTAGCAACATTTTTCTCACCATATTTACTCTTAAGAATATAAAGCAGGTCTGATGTCACCTTCACGCACTGACTCTGTGGAAGCACTATTCTCTGTTTTTCTGCCACACAATATATTGTGACTGTGTCTTTACCGTCCGATTCTTTGAAAATATCAGTAAGCTCATCCCTGTGTGTCTCATACTCAGCAAGACTGTCAAACCTAAGCCACAATCTTCTTGGAACACTGTCAAAGCTCACAACACTGTCTGCCGTAAGTCTTGCTGGTTTGTCGGCATCTGCCTGTATTCTTCCCGTAACAAATACTTTGTTGGTCGTATCAAAAAGTCTTTTATATTTTTGATAATTTCTTGCAAACATGATTACCTCAACGCTTCCAACAAAATCTTCTATTGTAAGGTACGCCATCTGCTGGCCTGAACCGGTAGTAATAACCTTAATGTTACTTATAAGGCCACCTATCGTCTGCTTTGAACCGTTCATAAGCTTTGCCTGTCCGGTTTCCTCATCAATAAGAAAATCTGTACTTCTCGCAGAAATATGCTTCTCCCACATACCAGTATATTCATCCAGCGGATGTCCTGTTACATATACACCGAGAACTTCTTTTTCACGTTCAAGCAGATCCTCCTTTTCAAACTCCTGAATATCAGGCACTTTCATTTCAAGGCTCTGTTTATCCTCTTCACTTACGAAATCGAATAGTGACATTTGTCCTGAAATAGCATCTTTATTCTGCTTAACAGCACTATCAATCATTCTCTCATAGACATTCATCATGCCCCGTCTTGTATTACCAAATGTGTCAAATGCACCTGCAAGTATAAGATGTTCCACTGTTCTCTTATTAATTACCCCTGCCATCCTTGTAATAAAATCCTGCATGGAGTGAAAATCGCCATTATTGGTTCTTTCTTCAATAATTGCAGTAATTGTAGGTCTTCCCATACTCTTTACCGCATTAAATCCAAACCTTATATTCTTACCTTCAACACCAAAATCAGCAACTGATTTATTGACATCAACAGGAAGAATACTAATTCCCATCTCTCTTGCTGCAAGAATATATTCTGCGACCTTACTTGTTTTATCAGTTACACTTGATATCAGCCATGCCATATACTGTACAGGAAAATGTACTTTCAGATATGCAGTCTGGTATGCCACAACCGCATAGCATGCCGCATGTGATTTGTTAAATGCGTATTTTGCAAAGTCCTTCATCTCATCATATATCTTATTGGCAGTCTGTTCACTTATGCCATTCTTAATACAGCCTGGTACTCCGTTAGCCTCATTACCGTATACGAAATTCTGACGTTCCTGCTCCATTACATCAAGCTTTTTCTTAGCCATTGCTCTTCGCACATTATCACTACCGCCCCACGAATATCCGGCAAGGTCACGGACAATCTGCATAACCTGCTCCTGATAAACCATACAGCCATATGTCGGCTCTAAGATTGACTCTAACTGCGGGCATTCATAGGTTATGTTTCCCGCGTTCTCTTTTCCTTTAATATACTGTGGTATGAAATCCATTGGTCCCGGTCTGTAAAGCGATATACCGGCAATTAAATCCTCTAAACAATCCGGTTTTAACTCTTTCATGAAGTTTTTCATTCCGCCACTCTCTAACTGGAATATACCTGCACATTTGCCCTGACTTATACATTCAAATACAGCCTTATCGTTATATGGTATATTATCCACCGAAAATGCAGGGTCAATCTGCTGTTCACATTTTTCAGTCTGTTGGATTACAGTTAAGTTTCTAAGACCTAAAAAGTCGAATTTTAACAGTCCCAAATGTTCCAGAGTAGGACCTTCAAACTGCGTAACCTTAACATTATCTGCTCCAACTGCAACCGGAACATACTCTCCAACATCCTTCTGACTGATAAGAACACCTGATGCATGAACTGAAGCATGCCTTGGCAGTCCTTCAAGTCTCTTTGCTTTATCTATAAGATCCCTCACTGTCTCATCAGCTTCATATAATGCCTTAAACTCAGCATTTGGCTTAATGTCCCTGTCTGCGTCACCATTCATTGCACTGTCAATCGTAACACCAACCTTCTGTGGTATCATCTTCGCAATGTTATCAACCATCGCATATGGAAGATCCATAACCCTTCCGACATCTTTAATAACGGCTCTTGCTGCCATAGTTCCAAATGTGATTATCTGGCACACACATTCTTTACCATATTTTTCTATAACATAATCAATAACCTTCTGTCTGCCTTCTGGTGCAAAGTCCACGTCAATATCGGGCATGGACACACGCTCAGGATTCAGAAATCGTTCGAATACAAGATTGTATTTAACAGGGTCAAGCGTTGTTATTCCAAGACAGTATGACACAAGACTTCCTGCCGCCGAGCCTCGTCCGGGTCCAACCGGAATATCATGTGTCTTGGCATAATTAATGTAATCCCACACAATCAGGAAATAATCGACATATCCCATTGAATAGATAACTGACAGCTCGTAAGAAAGTCTCTGGAATATATCATTCGAATCCTCTGCCCTTTTTATAACAACATCTTTTCTGTCTGCAACTATTGATGCTTTTGCCTGCTCTATAATATCTTCAATGCATACATCTGCGGTCTTGTCCGGATATCTCTTCTTTAATCCCTCATAACATAAAGCATTAAGATACACCCATGAATTCTTTCCATATTCTTCAGGCACATCAAATGCTGGCAGCTTTGTAACTCCGAATTCTATCTCAACATTACATCTTTCTGCTATCTTATGAGTGTTCTCAACTGCTTCCGGTACGTATTTGAACAATTCCGCCATCTCTTCCTCTGACTTTAAATAGAACTGTCCACCCTCATATCGCATCCTGTTTTCATCAGAAAGCTTCTTGCCTGTCTGTATACACAATAATATATCATGTGCATCTACATCATCTGCATAGGTATAATGAACATCATTCGTACATACCAGTTCAATTCCGGTCTCATTATGCATACGCATAAGCTGTGGATTGACATAGTGCTGTTCTGCTATTCCGTGATCCTGTAATTCAAGAAAGAAATTTCCCTTTCCGAATATATCCTGAAGTTCAAGGGCAGCGTCTCTTGCAGTCTCATACATGCCTCTTGACAGATATCTCTGCACCTCACCTGCAAGACACGCACTCGTAGCAATAATTCCCTCGTGATATTCTCTTAAGACTTCCTTGTCTACTCTCGGCTTATAGTAAAAGCCTTCTGTAAACCCCTTTGAGACTATCTTCATAAGATTCTGATATCCGGTGTTATTCTCTGCCAGCAATACAAGGTGATTATATTTATCCTCACTCTGTCCTGCGCCTTTATCAAACCTTGACCCCGGAGCTACATACACCTCACAGCCAAGAACAGGCTTGATTCCTGCCTTCTTAGCCGCCTCGTAAAATTCAATAACACCATACATCACACCATGGTCAGTTATTGCAAGGCTGTCCATGCCAAGTTCCTTTGCCCGTTTAGTAATCTCTTTTATCTTACTGGAGCCATCCAGCAATGAATATTCAGTATGCACATGCAAATGTGTAAAACTCATAGCATCTCCTCCCTATGTAAAAAAATATAACATATTTTCGTTTATTAATCAGCAATTTTATGATATTCTATATTTAATTATTAATGTAAGGGAGTTGTATTATGTTAATATCTGCTATTCCCGTAGGCGGGCCAATTTCAATTGAAATATCCATAGATAATGTCAGCTACGAGATGCCTTCCTCTGTTGTTGCATCCAAGAATGGCTACATTCTCATAGCGCCTTTTACATCAAAAGGTGCTGTAATAGATTTTTCTTCTTATAAGGATATTTTATTTAGTCTTTATACCATAGACCCAGCAACAAAGAACCGTGTAGTCTGGAAGAATATTAACATAGAAACTATCACTTATAAATCAACCGGTTTCGCATCTGCTTACTACAAAATCTCGACCAATGTTTTTGCCAGCATTGCCTCTGAATGCGACAGAAGATTTAATCAGCGCATTTCAACCATGGCTTTGGGACATATCTCATCAGATACCACAGAAGCTGATATTCCGGTAACGTTAATTGACGTCAGTGATAAAGGACTTTCATTTTCAACCAGCAACGAACTATTATATAACTATAATAATACATATATAACATTTTCAGATCAGGCAAACGGAAAGCAGTTTAACTTTCATTTTAAATGTTTTATCATACGCAGCCAGTTGTATGGAGAACGCTACATTTATGGATGTATTATCCCAACTCCGTCCCGCGAATATCTTACATATGTTTTTCTTAAAAAAATTGAATCCAGAATCAGTTCTGCTAAAGAACAATCTGAACAGACCGCTCTTAAAGATGCTGCTGACGTTGCTTCACAATCTATTGAAAGCACTTCGTCAGGATATCATTCACACATATCTGAAAAGAATAAGCGTTGATATAAGGGGCATATCACATTGTGATATGCCCCTTTATTATTAATCATCTTCTTTTTCTTTAGCTGTATCATCAGATTCATTATCGTCTGAATGACTACCAATGTTCTTCCATATATCGCTTTCTGGCTCACCACTAACTGTTGATGAATAGCTTCCATCTTCATTAAATGTTACACTCTCTGCAACCTTCTCTGATGTTGAGAATAATGAAGTATCAACCGGTTCAGGGATTCCCTTTGCCTCTCTGAATATCTTCATGAATTCCTTGCCTGTGATAGTCTCATGGTCATACAGATATCTTGCAAGCTGATCCATTACTTCTCTGTTCTCTCTTATAATCTGCTTAGCCTCTTCATAACATGACGCAATAAGCTTCTTTACCTCGTCATCAACCTCTGCCTCTGTTGCCTGTGCACAGTTCATAGATGCTCTTCCGCTAAGATACTCATCTTCGACTGTTGATAATGCAACAAGTCCGAATCTGTCTGACATACCGTATCTTGTAATCATTGTCTTGGCAAGGTTAGTTGCTTTCTTGATATCATCATAAGCACCATTAGTAACTGAACCAAATACAACTTCTTCTGCAGCACGTCCACCTACAAGTGATATAAGGTCTGTCATAAGTTCATCCTTAGTCTCAAGATGCTTCTCTTCCTCTGGGAAGTTAAGCACATAACCAAGTGAACCATTAGTATGAGGTATAATAGTAATCTTCTGGACCGGATCAGAATTATTCTTGATAGCTCTTATAAGGGCATGTCCAATCTCATGGTAAGCAACAACCTGCTTTTCCTTCTTGCTAAGAACTCTTTCCTTCTTCTCCTTACCTGCTACAACTGTATCAAAAGCACCAAGAAGGTCCTTCTGGGTAACAACATTTCTTCCATTCTTAACTGCCGCAATAGCAGCTTCATTAATGATATTGGCAAGGTCTGAACCAACAAGACCGCTTGTTGCCATTGCAATCTCATCAAAATCAACTGTATCGTCCATAAGCACATCCTTAGAATGTACCTTAAGAGTCTCAATTCTTCCCTTCTTATCAGGTCTGTCAACGGTAATTCTTCTGTCGAGACGACCTGGTCTAAGTAAAGCCTTATCAAGTACTTCCGGTCTGTTAGTTGCTGCCAGAATGAATATTCCCTTAGATGAATCAAAACCATCCATCTCTGCAAGTAACTGGTTCAATGTCTGCTCACGCTCATCATTGCCACCGCCATACTTGGAATCTCTGCTCTTACCAATAGCATCAATCTCATCAATAAATATAATACATGGAGCCTGCTTAGTTGCTTCCTTGAACAAATCTCTTACTCGTGATGCACCAACACCAACGAACATCTCTACAAAATCAGAACCTGCAAGTGAGAAGAACGGTACATCTGCCTCACCGGCTACAGCCTTAGCAAGAAGCGTCTTACCTGTTCCCGGAGGTCCTACTAAAAGTGCACCCTTAGGAAGCTTTGCACCAATCTTGGCATATTTCTCAGGGTAATGTAAGAAATCAACAATCTCTGTAAGTGATTCCTTAGCTTCATCCTGACCTGCAACATCCTTGAATGTAACACCTGTCTTTTTCTGGACATATACTTTGGCGTTGCTCTTTCCAACGCCCATTCCGCCCATCATTCCACCATTCTTAGCAATTCTTCTATATACAAATGCAAAGATTATATATATGAATAAAAATGGCAGTACATATGCAAGCAGAAATTCTACAATTGAAGAACTCGAATCCGGAATATATCCTTCAAACTCAATACCCTTTCTCTTAAGAAGTGGTACAAGAGTATCATCATTAACATACCCTGTATAATATGTGTATGAAACTCCTGCTATGCCAGACTGTTTCTCCTCTTCAACAGGTGTAATAAGAATTCTGTCCTGCTCTAATGCTACTTTCTTTACCTTATCTTCATCAATCATCTGCATGAACTGGTCGTAGCTTATCTCCTTGTAAGTTGCATTCCTAAACATATTGCTAAGAAGCGTAAGTCCGATAAATGTTACAACTGCCGCTATAATAATGAATATTATAAGGTTAACATTCTTTGGCTTCTTGTTATTATTGTTGTTATTATGATTATTGTTGCGGTTATCGTTATTATTATAACCATTGTCATAACCGTTGTTGTTATAATTATCCATACTCTTCTCCTGATATGATACTGTACTTATCTTAAGCATTTCCAAATAAGTCTGTTTTCATTATAAAGAAGGAAAAAATATAAATCAACCAAAATCTAAGTGTTTAATAAGATGTTTATATTTACTTTATATTCTTAGTTTTTTTCTTTAAACTATGGAAATTTGTAATACAGGGCTGTATAATATTGCATATTTTTTTGATTACACATTCAGATTGGAGGAAAAGATGGCTGTTAAATATGTATTTGTAACAGGTGGTGTTGTTTCCGGTTTAGGAAAAGGTATCACTGCCGCATCTTTAGGCAGACTGCTTAAAGCCCGTGGTTTTTCTGTAACCATGCAGAAGTTTGACCCTTATATTAATATTGATCCAGGTACTATGAACCCTATCCAGCACGGAGAAGTTTTCGTAACTGACGATGGTGCTGAGACAGACCTTGACCTTGGTCACTATGAAAGATTTATTGATGAGAGCCTTAATAAGAATTCTAATGTAACAACAGGTAAGGTATACTGGTCTGTATTACAGAAGGAACGCCGTGGCGATTTTGGTGGAGGAACAGTTCAGGTAATTCCTCATATAACTAATGAAATAAAGAGCCGTTTTTTCAGAGATTATTCAACTGATGAAACTAAGATTGCAATTATAGAAGTTGGTGGTACTGTTGGAGATATCGAGAGTCAGCCTTTCCTTGAGGCAATCAGACAGTTCCAGCATGAAGTCGGACATGAGAACGCAATTCTTATTCACGTAACACTTATTCCTTATCTTAAAGCATCTGGTGAGATGAAGACTAAGCCAACTCAGGCAAGTGTTAAGGAACTTCAGGGAATGGGAATCCGTCCGGATATTCTTGTGTGCCGTACCGAACATCCACTTGAGGCTGGTATCAAGGATAAGATAGCACTTTTCTGTAATGTACCTAAGTCTCATGTACTTCAGAACTTAGATGTTGAGATTCTTTATGATGCACCTCTTGCGATGGAAGAAGAACATCTTGCACAGGTAGCATGTGAATGTTTACACCTTGACTGTCCAGAACCAGACCTTGATGAATGGAGAGCGATGTGCAAGGCCTGGAAGAATCCTACTAAGAAGGTAACTGTTGCATTAGTCGGTAAATATATCCAGCTTCATGATGCTTATATCAGTGTTGTAGAAGCATTAAAGCATGGTGGTGTATATAATTCATGTGATGTAACTATCAAATGGATTGATTCAGAAACTGTAACTCCTGAAACTGCTGATGAGCTTCTCTCTGACGTATCTGGCATATTAGTTCCAGGTGGATTCGGTGACAGAGGTACAGAAGGAAAGATTGAAGCTATCCGTTATGCCAGAGAACATAATATTCCATTCTTAGGATTGTGTCTGGGAATGCAGCTTTCAATTGTTGAATTTGCAAGAAATGTTATAGGATATGACGACGCACACAGTGTTGAACTTAATCCTAACACAACTCACCCTGTTATACATCTTATGCCAGACCAGGAAGGCATTGATGATATCGGCGGTACATTAAGACTTGGTTCTTATCCTTGTGTACTTGATAAAACAAGCAAGGCTTATGAACTCTATGGCGAAGAGCTTATACATGAACGTCACAGACACAGATATGAAGTTAATAATGATTACAGAAAAGTTCTTACTGAGAATGGTATGATGCTTTCAGGAATATCTCCTGACGGAAGAATTGTTGAGATGATAGAATTAAAGAATCACCCATGGTTTATTGCCACACAGGCTCATCCAGAGTTAAAGTCAAGACCTAATCGTCCACATCCATTATTCAGAGGCTTCATAACAGCAGCACTTGAATATCAGAATAAAAACCATTAATTATATTATATATGCATAACAAAAAACATCACCTGACGAATCCGACTTTCGTATCAGGTGATGTTTTTTATTGCTTTTGCTTATAAAATTATTATTTATTAAGACCATTAAGAATCTTCTTAATTCTCTTAACTTCATCGTCTTCTAACTTCTGTGATTCACAAATAGAAGCAACCATATCAACAGCCTTTCCGTTGAACCAGAAATCAGCTTCTTCCTTTAAAAGCTGTCTTCTATATTCTTCTTCTGAACGAAGTGGATGAATGAAAGCTGCCTTTCCTTTACGGTATGTATCAACAAATCTCTTGTCCTTCAACTTACCTACGAAAGTAACAACTGTTGTTCTTGCGTAATCCTTACCATAATCGTCTCTTAACTGATCAATAAGTTCCTGTACAGGAATATCCTGTGGTGCTTCCCATATAAGCTTCATAATTAATGCTTCACATGGACTTAATTCATTAAAATGATTTCTGCTCATAAACCCTCCTTAGGCTCTTCCATAGATATACATATTCTATATTATACTGCCATTATTAATATTTTTCAACTGTATAATGAATAGTCGGATATGGATTTCACAATTGTATTACCGATAAACTGAATCCATCAACTTCCTTTTCTACAATAGTGAAATTCTGGGGAAGTCCGCACATATATGCTTTCATTTTCCCTTTCTCTAATCTATAAACTATTTTGTCCAAAATGTCAAGCACACCTTGACCTGTAGCCTTGCCATAAGCCTCTTTTAATGTCCATATTCTGAAGAATCTTTGATCACTATCGCACTCTTTAATCCATTCTGCTTCAGATATGTCAAAGAAGCGTTTTGCCAGATTCTGTCTACCTTTGCGGGCTTTTTCAATATCAATTCCTACCGGTCTGTCGCCTATCACGCATGCTACATAATTAGACGAATGTGAGATATTGAAAAAAATTTCACGATTTGACAAAAAATAAGGTTTTCCTTGCGAATTATATGCTATTTCATAATCAAAATACTGATTATTTGCCTCAATCACAGAAATAATATCCACCTTCTCATATAGATTTTCATCTGTTTTATAATCTCTTTCTCCTGTTTTTATAGACCATTTTCCTACCGCATAATTAAGAAGTAGGCCTGCCGTCACGGTTTGCAGCTTATTTTCACGCATTTTCATCTTATCAGCCTTAGCTTTCCTGTATTCCGGAATAAGCGAATAAGCCTTTTCATATAACTTTTCATCTGCTAATGCATCTGTCGTTGTCACAAATATCATCATAATCATTCACCATCTATACACTTATTGTCTGTGCATCTGCCATATAACGCTTTGAGAACACGAATACTATATCACCTGATTTAATCAAAGTATCACCATTTCTTAACACTGCTGCAAGAATAAGTCCTCTTGGAAGACTAAGCTCGCATACCTTCTTTTCATTCCAGTTGTGGTCCTTAGTTATAATAAGCTTAATAAACTTAAGTTCCTTCTCCATAAGGTAATCTGTAGACTTCTTAATAAGGCTGTACTGCTCAACGAAACCTGCAGATAAGATACCTGTTGGAATAGCGACCATTCCGACGCCAAGAAATGTAATGATAATACTGAACATTTTTCCAAGCACTGTCACAGGATAGATATCGCCGTAACCTACTGTAAGAAGTGTTGATACCGACCACCATATTCCTGAAAATGCATTCTTAAACACTTCCGGCTGTGCCTCATGCTCCAGACTGTACATGCACAGTGATGATGCTATGATAAGCATCACAATGATGAATACAGAGGATAATATCTGGTCCCTTTTTCGCCTTATTACCTCTGTTATAACATTTAACGCATCATAATATGAATTGACACGGAATATCCTTAGGATTCTTATAACCCTGAACATACGGAAAGCAACTGCTCCTGCCGGAAAAAATACAGGCAGATAATTGGGCAGGAACGATAAAAGGTCAACAATACCGCTTCCTGAGAAGATGTATTTTATTCTCGCAATACCTGTACATTTATTAGGATACAGATATTCTGCCGTCCATACACGCAGTATGTATTCAATTGTAAAGCTGATAACTGTAATCCACTCTATAACATCTAACACAGGCTGGTACGGAATTGACTGTTCAAATGTATCAAATATCGCAATGAACAGGTTGATTATAATTGCAGCAGTTATCGCAATATCAAATGTACGGCTTGCAACATCACCCACATATCCAATCTGGATAATGTCAAATATACGTTTTTTCTTATTATTCACCGTATCCCATCCTCCTACTTAAGCATATACCACGGAAGCAGCAATGCTCTTATATATTTTGCAAATGGCACATATGCCGTTATGTTAATGAATACCGGACATAATATAAGACACGCTATAAGAAGCACCGGTATTATTGAAATCATTGCATTGGCTCTCCTTACAGGTATTGCCACAAGCCATGCAAATAAAGTAACCGCTATTACATACACAACCATATGAAGTATATCTGCTGCCCCCTTAAGTTGTCCTGCCACCGCAAGTGTTAACATTGCTGATACTGCAAAAAGTACACATGATATGAATGCATACAACGGCTTTCCTGCCACACGGTACATACGAGGCAGTGTTATAAATGTTCCGGAATTCTTATCAAGATAATATTCCACGATTCCAAAAAGTCCGCCTATATATACAAGAATTATAAGTAATGCCCTTAACGGAAACTCTCCTGTCTTATCTTCAAGCTGTGTCCCATTATCCTGTACACCATCTAGCACCTTAAAATCAATTCTGAATGTGTCATCTCCGGATATGTATTTCTCGTACCCTTTTCTTATCTCTTCCTCTGCCTTTTCTGAATGCTTTTTAAATATGTCTACAGAATTAACATAATTAACTGCAACCTCAGGCGAATATGCCTTAAACATAGCAGAAAAGAATATCTCATCAGTCATTGAGCTGACAAAATCTGACCTGCATATGATAAGCTCTATAATGTCTCTGTAGCTGCCACTGTCAAGCTTATCCTTAAGCCCGGTACCAACCACATAGCCACACTCTGTGTATTTATTCATTATATCCTGTTCAAGCTTTTCCTGCGATTCTGCTTCGTAAAATTGAACTGAATAATCGCCATTTACAAGATAATCTCTTGTCATTATGGCAATCTTATCGTCATCTTCAAGCACTATTCCAACCCTTACAGGCTCTGTCTCCTTAAGAGACGCTGTATTCGTAATTATTAACGCTGCAACAGGCATTGCAATAAGCACCACGACAATCACAGGATTCTTTAACTGCCTTTTAACAAGCAGATACAGCCAGTATAACAATCTCTTCATTATCTGTCTCTCCTTATCTTAACCGCCAATGCCCCTGCTGCCTGAAATATAATTATCCACATAACATTTGTCATAATGGTACTGATATCCACAGTTCCCTTGATTATCTGACATGCAAGTGTGAATAAGCCGTTAGTCGGAAGATACATGCCAATAACCCTCACACCCGGCGCAAGAAATGCTGATGAAACAATACATCCGGATGCATACATGCACGCCATTCCAAGGATACACACCGTAATAACTGAATACACCGTGTCGTCAACTACTGAGAATATACAGTTTATAAATGAAACTGCCGCATACACAAGCACCACAATCCCCAGTATGGAAGCAATGAATTCTCCAACTGTCGAAACTGCCAGAACTCCTGATATTGCAGGCACCCCCAGCCTCATTACATTAATTATAATAAAAAGCACTTCAAATATCATTATATACACAATGCCAACTCCGGTAGTTCTTGCAATTCCGGTATCAAATGCTGATATTCCCGCACCTTTAAGGCTCTTTGCA
>OIXG01002208.1_pt1 | contig 15515 bp, 14 predicted proteins | sample 1587731 | NCBI WGS metagenome assembly OIXG01 (sample SAMEA3888908, study PRJEB22519) | human gut metagenome | biome: human gut; feature: human-associated habitat; material: faeces | place: Denmark | collected 2010
TCTTGGGGGTCAAAGGGGGATATTCTCTTTCCGAGGAAAGAGAATATCCCCCTTAACCGCTCCCCCTGCGCGGCCGCAGGGAATTTCTAAAGGCTTCCTGAGCCTTTAATTCTTTGCAAAATGAATGGTAATCGGACAAATCTCTGCTTTTGTCCCCACGCGCATGTTGGGTCCGAACAGGCCGACACCGGAGGTGACGATGTTGTGCATCTTTCCCTTTTGGAGATACCCGCAGGCGTTTTCCCACATCAGCTTGATGGTGAGATTTCCCGGGAACATCTGTCCATCGTGCGTGTGGCCGCAGAGGTCTATGTCGACGCCCGCGTCCGCAAGCTCCTGCAGCTCCTTGGGCTGGTGGTCGAGGACAATGATGGGCTTATTCTTATCCATATCCGCCGTGATCTCGTCGGACGTTTTTCGCGTTTCGATGCCGCGGCCCGGACGGTGCGCGTCGGGGCGGCCGTAGAGGTAGAACTTTCCGTCGATGAGCGTACCCTCGTCGCGCAGGAGCGTAATGTTCGCGTTCTTCAAAAATTCGTCCATGCGCGGGTCGCTCTCCTTCTTCTCGCTCTGGCGGAAGGTGAAGCCCGCGAGCACCGGCTCTTCGATGTCGTGGTTGCCGTAGCAGGCGTAAACGCCGTATTTCGACCGGATGCTGCGCAGCGTGGTGACGATGGTCTCAGGGTCTTCCACCGCCTCCCACTCGTTATCGAAGATGTCTCCCGCGATGACGACGAGGTCGGCGTCCTGTTCGTTGATCCTGTCTACCATCTGCTGCATCTGCTTTTCGCCGATGTTGTAGCCAAGGTGCAGGTCGGCCACGAGCACAACCTTCATCTCGTCCATGCCCTCAACAGTCTTATCGACCGTCACGTCATACGGCGTCACGTGGATGATGCGCGCGTTGACGACGCCCCAGATGGATGCGATCAAAATGACCAGTGCGCACACACAGCCCGCGATGCGGTGCATCTGTGTCGTGGCAAAAATGTGCTTGAACGGCAGCACGTACCCCAGCAGCAGCCGCAGCAGGTCCGCCGCGATGACCGCGAGCAGCACATACAGCAGTACGCCGAGCCAGTAGTTGCCGATGAGCTTCATCACGCGCCGTGCCCGCCCCTCCGGCAGGAAAAACGCGATGACAATGGAGCAGGCCAGAAACGCCTGCACAGCCACGGGCAGCGCCCAGTGGCGCGCTGTGCGGAAAAACGGGAACCAGGCCTTCACCCAGCCCATCACGCGGCGCAGTAAATAGTAATTCGCCAGCAGGTACACCGGCGCAAGCAGAATCGCGATCATGTCAACGCGGGAGCATCGCTCCCCTCGCTTCCTTTCGAATCAAAAATCTTCGGTCATCATAGCACGTTTTTCTATCCATTGCAACGCATCCCCGCGGTTGACATTCCGCATGCGGCATGGTACCTTTAGAGTCGAAAAATAACATGGATCAAGGAGGACGATCCGATGAAAATGCTCGAAACCATCCACATTCTCCCCGTGCGCGCGGAGAGCGACGCGCCCGCGCCGCTGCGCGGCAAAAAGCTCAACCAGCGCGCCGTGCTGCAAGTCGTCCGCAAGGTCGACTGGAAAAAGGCCGGCCTCATCGCCGGCGGCGTGACTATCGTGTGCGCCGCGGCCGGCACAGCGAGCCGGTACAAATTCTATCAGGGCATCGTCGCGCGCGAGCTCAAAAAGCAGCTCGCCCCGCTGAATGACAAGCTCGACGCCCTGCAGGCTGAAAACCGCATGCTGCGCGCGGAGCTTGAAAAGAAGAACACCCCCTCCGAGGAACAGAACTGAACCAAAATTGCCCGAACAAATTCCTGTTCGGGCGATTTTTTGCTCTCCGCTGGCGCTTTCCCCCTCTGCATGGTAAAATGGGTGAAAACAGGACTGTTTTCCGCAAAAAGTCTTCATTGCTACCCACGGTTGCGCGATTGCCTACTGAAATGCATGGCGTTTTGCGCGCAATAACGTTATGCTCTTTGCGAAAGGAGGAACCATGGCACTACCGGAAAAACTCTATGCACTGCGCAAAAAGAGCGGCCTTTCGCAGGAGCAGCTCGCGGAGGCGCTGAACGTCTCGCGTCAGGCCATCTCTAAATGGGAGGGCGGCAGCGCGACGCCTGAGAGCGACAAGCTCCTCGCACTGAGCAATTACTTCGGTGTCTCGCTCGACTACCTTCTAAAAGACGGTGCGCCGAATGCCGCGACCGCCGAAGCGCAGGAGGAGCACCGGACGATGCGGCTTTTGAGCCTCATTCTCTGCTTCGGCGGCGTGGCCGCGCTGATCGTCTATGGCGTTTTGTCGATCCTTGTCCCGTCCGTTCCCGCGCAGATCAGCGGATCGTCGATGATCCGCATCGACGGCAGTGGCATTTTTCTGCTGCTCTGCGTCGCGGCCATTGCCGCGGGCGCGGCGCTGCTGCTCAAAAGTACGAAACACAAATAAACAAGGAGGTCTCTCCATGAAAGCTCTGTCCTGTACCTTCGCTGCGCTGGCGATCCTGCTCTCCGACGTGATGTGCGCCGCCGTCGCATTCAGCTATTGCGACATGCTCTGGGGTATCCGCTACGCTTCCTACAGCGCACCGGCGAGCACCGCGTTTCTGCTCGTCATCCCCTATGCCGCCGCCATCGCGGTCTGCGCCGCGCTCGCGGTCATCTTTGGGCGAAAAAGCGCAAAATGCTGAAAAAGAACCACCGTATGGCGAGCCATACGGTGGTTTCTCCTTTACTTTCTCACAAACAGGATGCCGAGCGTGTTCGGGCCGCAGTGGCACGAGACGGTGCAGCCCGCCTGCGTCTCTTCGACGGTCTCAAACGAGCCGTACTGTGCCGCTTCCTCCTTCGCCGCGGCCACGACGTTCGCGTCCGCCGCCGCGTGGGTGATGAACGCGAGCTCCGGCGCGATGTCGTCGCGCCCGTCAAGGCGCTCTTTTACATACTGGCGGATGCACTTTTCAAACGAGCCGCGGTACTTCTTGCACACGGCCATCTTGCCGTTTCGCACCTCGATGCAGGGCTTCAGGTGCAGAAGATTCGCGCCCAGCGCAGCCACAGCCGAGCAGCGGCCGCCCTTTCGCATGTAGTCGAGGCGCTCGATCAAAAAGCTCGCCTCGACCTTCGGCGCGAGCGCGCGCACGCGCTCGGCGATCTCCGCGCCGGAAAGGCCCTGCTCGGCGAGCTTCGCCGCCGCGACGACCAGAAGGCCCTGGCCAGTGCTCAGATTCTCCGAATCGACCACAAAGACGTTCGCATACTCCTGCGCCGCGGCGCAGGCATTCTGATAGCAGCAGGAGAAATTCGCGCCGATGGTGATCTGCACCACCGCGTCATACTCGTTCGCGTAGCGCGCGAACATCTCGCCGTACTCGTACTGGCTGACCGCCGACGTGCTGCAAAGGTCTCCGCCGCCGTCCACGTGGGCAAAAATGTCGGCGGGCGTGATGTCCACACCATCGTGGAAGTCCTTGCCGTCCTTGATGACGCACAGCGGCGTGACGGCAATATCATAGCGCTCGAGCAGCGCGGGCGACAGGTCGCACGTGCTGTCGGAAATAATCTTCACTCGCATCGTTCGTTTCTTCCTTCCTGAAAGATAAAAACCTCATCTGTGGGCATCCCCGCCGGAACTTACAACATCAGATTTTATATTTTTACCGCAAGTAGATGAACTCTTTCTCAACGCAGCATCAACTTCTGTTGATATTTCTCCCGCCCGTTCCGCAAAAAGGGCCCCCGAAGAAAATCTTCGGGGGCTCTCCTGTTTGCTTTTGCCGCTTACTTGCTCAGGCAGCGATAGAGGAAGGTGACGATCTGACCGCGCGTGCAGTCGCCCGTGGGATCGAAAGTCGTCGCGCTCGCGCCGGTGGTCACACCGTTTTCCACGGCCCACAAGACGGCGTTTGCGTAGTAGGCGTCCGCCTTCACATCGGTGAACGGATTCTCTGCCTTGCTCTCAGGGCTGTTCTGCATGCGGTACAGGAACGTCACGATCTGGCTGCGCGAGCAGGTCGCGTCGGGCGCGAACAGCGTGTCGCTCATGCCGGAGGTAATCTTGTTCTCGACGGCCCACAGGACGGCCTTATAGTAGTAGCTGTCCGCCTTCACGTCGGTGAAGGTCATCTCGCTTGCGGTCGGCTCCGGACTGCCGGCGGCGCGCCACAGGAACGTGACGGCCTGCGCACGGGTGCAGGAATCGTTGGGGGCGAAGGTCGTCTCGGTCTTACCGGAGGTGACCTTCTTATCCACGGCCCAGTTCACAGCGTCCACATAGTAGGCGCCTTCCTTGACATCGGTGAACACGCTCGGCTGGAGCGCTTCATCCTTCGTGATGTACTCGACGAGCTCAACACCAAGCTTGTGGGCCTTTTCAGCCATGGTCTTGCCGTTCTCAGTGGCAAGAGCGCGGGCGTCGCTCGCCTTGGCGAGCTGGTCGGTCGTGACGAAATCCTTGTAGAGCTCCTGCTGAAGGGCAGCGAGCTTATCGGCGACGTAGGTCTTGGCCTCAGCCTTCAGCGGCGCACCGGTGATCTTCTCGGCGTTGGCGATGTAGCCGCCGAGACCCTCAAACGTGAAATAATAGGAATCCTTCCAGTTGCTCGGATATGCCTTGAAGCCGGAAACGCGCTGCCAGTTGCCCTCGGCATCCTGCGCCCAGCTCGTACCGTAGGTGCAGAAGGTGTCGGGCTTTTCAGTCGTAAACTTCGCGGACGCGGTGCTGACCTGATAACCCTTGTACATGCCGTCGATCAGCATGGGATAGTACGGGACAAACACGTTGTAGGACATGTTGCCGACGCCGACCCAGCCCACGGTCGCGGTCTCGACCGGACGGTCCTTGAAGAGCTGGAATATCTCGATCTCCTGGTTGCTGGCCTTGCCGATGGAGGAAAGCTTGTAGTAGCCGAACACATCGTCCTTGTCGAGCTTGCGGTCGGCCTTGATGTTGGTGTAGAGCGCGACGAGCTTGTCGCTCGCGTCAAGGTTGGAGATGGTGAACTTCGTGTTGTCAGCCACGAGCGCGTCGCTGTCGTACTTGTAAGTAGCGTTCAGGTAGTTCAGGCCGTCAATCATGCGCTGGTCCATCTTCTCGCTGATGCGGGCGTAGGACGCGCGGAAGTCGATGATGTTCTTTGCCTCGTCGCCGACGAACGTTCCGGCCTTCTTCGCCACCGCGATCAGGTCCTTGGAGGCGATGACGTTCTCATCGTCCAAATCGACACGGCCGATGACGGCCATGTTGGGCTCAAGGAAGATCATGTTGTCGTTGAGCTTGATGGCAACATACTGTGTGCCGCTGCAATTCTCGATGTACCAGACCTCGTCCTTGTCGCAGATGAACACGCCGGAGGCGTACACGCAGCCGTAATTTTCGTAGATGTCGAGCAGCAGCTTCACGCCCTCGCGCGCAGAAGATGCCTCGGCCAGGATGATAGTCGGGATGTCGGTCTCCTCAATGCCGATGCGCTCGCTCTTGTTCGCCTCCGCCCATTCAGCGTCGCGGTACGGGTCGGCTTCCGTCACCTTTTCGTTGCCGTAGAGCGTTTCGGTCGCGGAGACGGACACGCCCTTTTCGTTCGTGCCGAACTCGGTGTAGGAGTAGTGGTCAGCCTTTTCGCCGCACTCGGGGCAGATACCGTCATAGTAGATATCGTTCGTAAAATAGGTGAAACGGTAGCTGTCGTGGGTGAAATCCCACTCGAACGGTCCGTATTCCGGGCAGCCGACGTAGTGGTCGCCCTGCTTCCACTTGCCGCTCTCGCTGATGAACCAGAGCTTGTTGTAGTCAGAGCCGTAGTCCTCCGTGCGGGCGACGAACGGCGTGCCCTCCTCGACGAGGTCGCCGCCGACGTAGATCGTCGTGCAGGCGGAGGCGCTGATGGTCGTCGCGGCGAAGGCCGCGGCCGTCACCAGACAGGTGCAGAGAAACTTTTTGAGTACGCTTCCTTTCATGTGTTGTTTCCTCCTAAAATTTTCAGTGTTCGAACGAATGCCGCTTTGTCTGCAAAGTCGATGTATTCCCCCGTTCACTTTATCGCGCTACCGTAATATAGCACTTTATTTTGCGTTCCGCAAGAGGCAGATCTGAAAAAACACCGCTTCAGTCTCTCATTTCGTCACACTTGCACAAAGCAAGCCATATTATTCGACGTGATTTATTTCAATATAACACAACGCAACATCTTCCGCTATTGCCAAAAAAGCGAAAGCCGCTGTACATTTTTGGTCAAATCGTCCACCAGCGATGAACAGTGAAAAAGCTCCGCAGCTTCGGCTGCGGAGCTTCTTCGTATTTTCTTTTACTCTGCCGCGATGCGCCAGAGCTCGGCCTGCTCGCGGATGGCGGTGAAGCGGCGGTAGACGCCGTTTTGCTTCACCAGCTCATCGTGCGTGCCAGACTCCGCGATGCGGCCATCCTCCACCACAAGGATCTGGTCGGCATTTCTAATGGTTGCCAGGCGATGGGCGATGGTGATGATCGTCTTGCCGCGCGTCAGCTCGGAGATTGCCTGCTGGATGAGGTGCTCGTTTTCGGGGTCGATGCTCGCCGTCGCCTCGTCAAGGATGATAATGGGCGCGTTTTTTAAGATCGCGCGAGCGATGGAGATACGCTGCTTTTCGCCGCCGGAGAGCGTGCCGCCGCCCTCGCCGACGACCGTGTCGTAGCCGTTCGGCAGCGCCATGATGAAGTCGTGGCAGCGCGCCTTTTTCGCTGCCGCGATCATCTCGTCCTCCGTCGCGTCGGGCTTGCCGAAGAGGATGTTCGCGCGGATCGTGTCGTTGAAGAGGTAGACGTTCTGGAAGACCATCGAGATGTTCGAGAGCAGACTGTCGCAGGTAAATTCGCGCAGGTCGTGTCCGCCGACAGAAATGCTGCCGCTCTGCGGGTCGTAAAAGCGCGCGAGCAGACTGCAAATGGTCGTCTTGCCGCTGCCCGAAGGGCCGACGATGGCGGTCGAGGTCTTCTCGGGGATGGTAAACGACACGTCCTTGAGGATCTTTCGCTCATCGTAGCCGAAGTCGACGTGGTCGAAGCGGATGTCGTAGCGGCCGAGCTTCACATCGTGGCCGTCCGCGTCGATGAAGTGCTCACCTCTGAGCGCGTCGAGCTGGTCCATCGCGTCATCGATGACGCCGAGTGTGTGCGCGCTGTCGCTGATGGGCTCAAGGCTCGCAAAGATGCTGAACGAGAAGAAGACAAACATCAGCATGACGGAAAAATCCATCTGCCCGTTCAAACACTGCATCGCCGCCGCGAACGCGAGGCCCACGCTGCCGCACTTGAGCGCGAGCAGATGCAGGGCGTTGGCGGGCACATAGCCCCACTCAATTTTTAAGTGGATGCGCTTGCTGTCGCCGATGGCCTTTGTCACCGATTCCATCGCCGCGCCGCTCTTCTTGCCGAACGACTTAACGACCGCAAGGCCGCGCGCATATTCGATGACCGCGCCGGTCATGTCGCGGTTCGCCTGCGCCTCCACGGGCGCGTTGACGCTGCTGTAATGCGAGATGATGAGCATGAAGCCGAGCGACAGCGCCGCCGCGGCAAGCGCGATGAGCGCCGTGACCGGACTGCACACGGCAAGGCAGACGAAGATAACGAGGAAATTTAAGTACCCGCCGATGAAGTTGTCGATCATGCGGATGCCCATGTTTTCAAGCGTTGAAAGGCCCGTCGTGATGGAATTCAAGATATTGCCGGTGCTCATTGTCTGGAAGTAACCGAGCGACACGCGCTTGAGCGCATCGCCGACGGCAAGGCGGTCGCGCGCTGTGAGCTGGTAGCTGATGGGCTCCTGCAATCTCGCGCGGAGATAGTCGAAGAGGAAGCGCAGCAGCACGAGCACGATCTGAATCACGATCGTCTTCCAGATCCACGCGGCGTCAAACGCCGCGCCGCCCGACTGCGACTCGATCAGAAGTCCCACGGTGTAGGCCGCGAGCGCCAGCGGCAGCGCCGCGAAGATATGGGAGAAAAAGGTCATCACAAAGCCGAGGTACAGCTTGCCCTTGAATTCGCCGCACCAGTCGATGATGCGTTTTACCGTTTTGAACATTGCTCACGCCTCCTTTTTCGCGGCTGAGACCGCCCAGTTTTGCGCGCCGATGTGCGCCAGCCACATGTCCTTGTAGAGCGGGCAGGAGGCAAGCAGCTCCTCCTGCGTGCCCGCAGCCTCGATCGCGCCGTTTTTGAGCACAACAATGTTGTCGGCATTTTTGATCGTGGACAGGCGGTGCGCGATGACGAGCAGCGTCTTGCCCTTCGTCAGCGCAGCGATGCTGCGCTGGAGCTTGTCCTCATTTTCGGGATCGGTGAAGGCCGTGGCCTCGTCCAGAATGACGATGGGCGCGTTTTTGAGCATCATGCGCGCGATGGCGATGCGCTGCTTTTCGCCGCCGGAGAGGCGCTTGCCCGCCTCGCCCGCAGGCGTGTCGTAGCCCTGCGGGAGCTTTTCGATGAATTCCTCGCACTGCGCGGCGCGCGCCGCGGCCCGGACCTGCTCGTCCGTCGCGCCCGGATCGCCGAGGCGGATGTTTTCAAGCAGCGAACAGTTGAAGAGGAAATTATCCTGCGTGACAAAGCTGACGTATTCCGAGAGCTGAGAGAGCGGCATATCCTTGACATTCACGCCGCCGACCGTGATCTCGCCCGAGCTCACATCCCAGAATCGCGCAATGAGCTTCGCGACCGTCGACTTGCCGCCGCCCGACGGGCCGACGAGCGTGGTGAAGCTGCCCTCGGGGAGCGTTAAGTCGATGCCGTACAGCACCTCGTCCTTTTCCTCTCCCGTGTAGGAAAAGCGGACATTTTTGAGCGCGACGTCCGTGTGCTCTACCTTTGCGCGCTGCGCCGGTTCGGGCAGCGACGGCATCTCGAGAAATTCCTGCAAATTCTCCACCGTGAACTTGACCTGCCGCATATTTTCGGAAAACACTTCTAACTTCGCCAGCGAGCCGACCATCGAGATCGACAGCATCACTGCGAGCGCCGCCTGCGGCGCGGTGATCGTGCCACGGTCCGCCAGCGCAAGCGCGGCCGGCAGCGTGCCGATGAGCGTCGAGGGGAAGAGTGCGAAGCTCAGCTTCATCGTGACGAACGTGGACGTGAGCCACCGGACGACAAACGTGCGGAAGTCATTGATTGCGCCCGCGTATTTTTCATAGCTGACGCCCGCACGGCCAAAGGCCTTGATGACCTCGATTCCCTCGATATACTCGACGATCGTGCTGTTCATGTAGCTTGCAGATCGGTCGTACTTTGAAAAGCTCTCGCCGCTGATCTTGAACGTAAGCCCCATGCAGAGAAAAGAAAGCGGGAACGTCACGAGCGACGCGAGCGCCAGCCGCCAGTCGATGCACAGCAGCGCGAGGATGCTGACGACGGGCAGCACGATGTGTCCCGCACCCTCGGGGATCATGTGCGCGAGCGGCGGCTCGAGATTTTCGATCTTGTCGACCATCATGCTCTTGATCTCGCCGATGGAGTGGTTCTCCACATCGCCGAGCGGCGCGTGGAGGAAGCGGTCGGCCAGCCGCAGGCGCAGCGCCTCCAAGATCGTGTAGGCCATCGCGTGCGACACGCCGGTCGACAGGCTGAAGAGCAGAATTTTGACGGCATAGGCCAGCAGCGCCAGCAGGCACCACTTTATAATTCCCGCCGCCGTAGCCGTTCCCGCCACGAACAGACACAGCATTGCGTACATGCAGTAAAACGGCGCAAGCCCTGCCGCCACGCTGAGCACGGACAAAACGACCGACAGGTACATCCGCTTTTTCTCGCCCTCCGCGTAGGCAAAGAGCGTGCTCATCCAGCTTTTCTTTTTTTCATCCTTCATATCGTCTTCCCCTTTCCCTGCGGTACTCCGACGGCGTCAAATGCATGACCTTTTTGAACGCACCGGTGAATTTGCCCGCGCTGTCGTAGCCGACACGCCCGCCGACCTCGGCGACGCTCAGGCCCTTTTCTTTCAGCAGCAGCTCTGCCGCCAGATTCATGCGGTAATTCGTCAGCCACGTGCCGATGGCCGCGCCGCAGACCGAACGGAAGCACGTCTTCATCGGTGTCATCGGAATGTCGAAGCGGCTCGATAGCTCCTCCTGCGTGAAATTTTCCGCCACATGCTCGGCTAAAAAGCGCTTGATGGCCTCGACCTTTTCGACCTGCGTTTTGTAGAAGTACGGACGCTCGCTCTCCACCTGCGGAATAGTCATCGCGTCGAGGTAGAGCAGCAGCTCTAAAATCTTGACCTTGAAGTACGGGATGCGGATCTTTTCCGGCACGCGGTACATCTCGCCGAAGATGTGCTCCATCCGCTCTGCCCCGCGGACGACGCGCGGCGTGCTGCCGAGCTGCCAGCGCTCGATGATCTTCTCCGGCGTCGCGGGAAAGTCCCTGACTTCGCGCGGGAGCGATTCTCTCACAATGTTCCGGTCGAACGCGACCGTCAGCCCGTGGTAGTGGCAGGACGGGAAGTGGAACGTGCCCGTGTGCTGCTCGCGCAAATCGAGCTTCATATCCCCTGCCGCCGTGTAGGCGACTAAGTTGTCGCCCGCGGGGTATTCCATGCGCCCCTCGCGGCAGTGGTCGATGGCGAGCATCCGCCGGTTGGCCACAAAGTCGCACTCGTAGTGCTCCATGTGAAAGTCGTTGAACGCGAGCATCACGCCCGAAAAGATCTCATAGGTGGTCATCGTGCCGTCGCCGGTCTCGTTTCGAAACTGCCAGACCGCGCAGCCGTCGCTCTGCGCCAGCAAAATAGCGCCCTGATGTTCAAATAGTTTCTCTGCGGTCATCTCTTCCGCTCCTGTCTTTTTCAGGTTAGTTGTCTCTAACTGTTTGGCAGTATACCACAGCTTTTGCCGCTTGTCTTTCCCCATCGGGCGAAATTGTTCCGTTTGGACTTCATTTTTCTCTGTAAAAATGAAGATATCGTACAAGCCATTTCCCCGCCGCAGTGGTACAATGGCTCTGCAAGGGAGGGATGCGCATAAAAGACGAGCGCCGCAGCGTGGTCTATGACGACGAGCTGCACCTTGAGGCCTACCGCTTCGAGGGCATCGTGCAGCCCTTTCCAGCCCACTTTCACGAGCATTACGTCCTCGGCCTTGTCGAGCGCGGCGAGCGCCGCCTCTCCTGCTGCGGCAAGGAACTCCCCCTGCGCGCGGGCGATCTGCTGCTTCTCAATCCCGGCGACAGTCACGCCTGCGAGCAACGCGGCGGCGAAACGCTCGACTACCGCAGCCTCACGATCACGCAGAACGTCATGCTCTCGCTGTCGGAAGAGATCACCGGAACAGACACGCTCCCCCCGCTTTTCTCCCAATGTCCTGCGCGACAGCGAGCGCTGCCTGCGACTTCCGCACGCTGCACGAACTCATTTTGTCGCGCTCACGGGAATTTGAAAAGGAGGAAGCGCTGCTGCTCCTGCTCTCGCGCTTGTTCGAGCGCTGCGCGCCGCCCTTTGCAGCGCCCCAGCCCCCGCGCGGCGAGATCGACGCAGTCTGCGCATTCATGCAGCGGCACTTTGCCGAGCGCATCACGCTCGACCGGCTCTGCCGCTGCGCGCATCTCAGCAAATCGACGCTGCTGCGCGCCTTCACGCGTGAAAAGGGCGTGACGCCGTACCGCTACTTAGAAGCCGTCCGCATCGGTGAGGCCAAAAGCTCTTAGAGCGGGGCGTGCCGCCCGCCGAAGCGGCGCTGCGCACGGGCTTTTCCGACCAGAGACACTTCACAAACTTTTTCACCCGCTTTATTGGCCTTTCTCCCGGCACTTACCGCGAAATTTTCACCGGCAAGCGCACGCCGCCAGCACCGAACGAACCAGAAAACACATAAACCGCAAAGAAAAGAGGAACACCATGGACTTCACCAACGAAAAATGTGTCATGCTCATCGACGACTCTCTCCCGCTCAGCATCATCGAATTTCCCATACCGATCTTAAAGGCCCCGCCCGAGCGCATCAAGGCCATCCGCGAAGCACTCTACGAAGACGAGTTTGCTTACCTCACGGTCGTGGACTTTTCCAACCTCGCACAGGGCTGCAAGACCTATTCAGAATTCATCGAAAAGATGGCGCAGACAGATGAAGCTGCGCTCTCCTACCTCGGCATCGCCCTCTGCGGCAATAAAAAGAAGATGAACAAACTCACCGGCAGCCTGCCGCTGCTGCGGTAAAATGAAAAAGGGACTTGAAGCAGCTTCAAGTCCCTTTTTATCGGTTTTTTGCTCTTTACCGGTTCACGAGCAGCTTTTTCATGCCGCGCTCGAGACCGTCGACGGTCAGCGGGTACATGTCCACCGCCCTTGCGATATAGCCGTAGCTTTCGCCCCAGTAGCCGCCCCAGCGCGGGGGCTCCTCGGGATTGAGCCAGATCAGGTGATCGTAGTGCTCGCGGAAGCGCTTGATCTGATCAAGGCCCGACCATTTCGCCTCGCCGGTGCGGTAGTCGTAGCGCTTTTCCATCAGCTCGTACATGTCCATCAGCGCATCGCCGACTAAAATGACCTTGTACTCGCTGCCGAAATTCTGCAGGATCCAGTCCGTCGGCACCGCGTGCTCGCGGTACATCCGCGGGTCGGTGTAGACACTCGAATAAATACAGTTGTGGAAGTAGTAGACGTGCAGCTCCTTAAAATGGTTCGACTGCCGCGCCGCCTGAAAGAGCATCGAGCAAAGGTTGGAATAATACTCCATCGAGCCGCCGGAATCCATCAGCATCAGCACCTTGACGGTATTTTTGCGCGGGCGCTTATAGCAGACTGACAGCGTTCCCGCGTTGTCGCAGGTCTCGCGGATGGTCCCGTCCACATCGAATTCCGTTTTGGCCTCCTGCGTCTGCTCGGAGTACTGGCGCAGCAGGCGGAACGCCATCTGAAACTGTCGGATATCGAGCACATTGTCCTTGCGGAAGTCGCGGAACCTGCGCTCCCCCGCCACCTGAAACGCGCGGCGGTACATGCTCTTCCCGCCCACACGGATGCCCTGCGGGCTGTGGCCGCTATTGCCGAAGTTTGAGTAGCCGTTCGTGCCGATCCAGTACGAGCCGCCGTTGTGCTCCTCGGTCTGCTCCTTGAGGCGCTCTTCGAACATTTTGAGAATTTCCTCAATGCTCTTTTCCTCATAGCCCTGCGTGCGCAGGAACTTGCGGAACTCCGCCATTGCGGCGGCAGGGTTGTTGAGCCAGTCCATCAGCTCCTTGGGAAGCTCGTCCTGATATGGCACGCCGTCGAAGTATTCAAGGAAGATCTGGTCGAACTTGTCGTAATCTGCCTCGGACTTGACGAGCACCGCGCGACAGAGCTCGTAAAAGCCCGTGAGCGAATCGTGCTGCAGGTCCAGCATCAGCCCCTCGATGAGCGTCATCCACTCATTCAGGCTGACGCGAAAGCCGTGCGCGCGCAGAAGGTAGAAAAATCCAGTAAACATGATGCTGTTATCTTCTCAGGCGGCGCTGCACGGTGGAGATATCCTTGTCCTTTTTGAGGAGCACCCCGATGAACGGGATCTCCTTCGTGATGCGGGACGTGTCCACGCCGGTAAGCTCGAGCGCGCGGATCCAGTCGACAAGCTCGGATGTCGAGGGTTTTTTCTCCACCGAGTCGATCGAGCGGATATAGTAGAACGCCTGCATCGCCTGCATCAAAAGCGTCTCGTCGACATGATCGAAGTGGACGCGGATGATCTTTTCCATCTGCTGCTGGTCGGGGAATTCAATATAGTGGAAGATGCAGCGGCGCAGGAACGCGTCCGGCAGCTCCTTTTCCGCGTTCGAGGTGATGATGACGATGGGACGGTGCTTGGCCTTGATGGTCTCTTTCGTCTCGGGAATGTAGAATTCCATCTTGTCGAGCTCCCAAAGAAGGTCGTTTGGGAACTCGAGGTCTGCTTTGTCGACCTCGTCGATCAGCAGCACGACCTGCTCGTCGGCGGAAAACGCCTCGCCGAGCTTGCCGAGCTTGATATACTTTGCGATATCGTCCACGCCGGATGTGCCGAACTGGCTGTCGTATAAACGCTGCACCACATCGTAGACGTACAGGCCGTCCTGTGCCTTCGTCGTGGACTTGACGCTCCAGATGATGAGCTTTTTGCCCAGCGCCTCGGCCACAGCCTCGGCGAGCATCGTCTTTCCCGTGCCCGGCTCGCCCTTGATGAGAAGCGGTTTTTTGAGCGCCATCGCGATGTTCACCGCATTCATCAGCTCTGGGCTCGCAACGTAGTTTTTGCTGCCTTTGAAAGTATTTTCCATAGTGTGCTCCTTGCAAAAAATCAAAATCAATGATATTGTACCCTTGCCACACGCCTCTTGTCAAATTCATTGTTTTGACCTGTCCCCAAATTTTTTCTAAAAATTTGAAATTTCCTCTTGCATTTCCCTGAAAGCTGTGGTAGTATAACACCGTTGTCCGATATGAGACACGCGCCGTTAGCTCAGCTGGATAGAGCGTCTGGCTACGGACCAGAAGGCCGGGGGTTCGAATCCCTCACGGCGTACCAAAAGTCCTCGAAATCGTCTGATTTCGAGGACTTTTGCTTTTCATAAGTTCCGTTTTTAGTGTGCCGCTTTTTTCTGACCCAAACGCTGACCCCAACGGGAGCGGGTAGCGGAAAGCATCAGACGGCACGGGAGAGGATATTTCCCATGGTTTGCGCCGCTTTGAGCTGGGCGTCGGTGGTGACGTGGGCGTAGGTGTCCAGCGTAAAGCCCGCGGAGTAGTGACCGAGCATACTGCTGACCGTTTTCACGTCCACGCCGTTTTGCAGGGCCATGGTCGCAAAGGTGTGGCGCAGGTCGTGGAAGCGTATTCTCGGGAGGCCCGCCCGTTTCAGAACCCGCTGGAGCATGTGCAGCACGCTGTCCGGCGACATGGGGCCTCCTGTTGGTGACGGGAACACCCATTCGCTGTTCCCTACTTTGCATTTCTGCATTTTCAGAACGTCTATCGCATCCGCCGACAGGGGCAGTGTGCGGTAGGCGTTTTTCGTTTTCAACGGTGCCTCGACCACTTTGCCGTTTTGCCGCGAGATGGCTCTCTGAATTTTCAGTGCTCCGTGCTGGAAGTCCACATCCGTCCACTTCAATCCCAGCAGTTCGCCCCGCCGCAATCCCGTGGCAAGGTCGAGGTAGTAGAGCTCGTACACGCCGCTGTCCCTGGCCTCCTGGAAGAAGGTGCTGAGCTGGTCGGCGGTCAGCGTTTTCATCTCCTTGTGTTCGACTTTCGGTAAGGCGCAGCCCTGCGTTGGATTTTTTGTGACAAGACGCTGCTCGATGGCGAGGTTGTATGCCGAGCCGATCATCTGGTGGATGTTCCGTACCGTTTTGGGAGCCAGACCTTTCGGCTTTTTCTTGGCCTCGACGCGGTCTACCCGGCCGCCGTCCAGCAGGTGCTTATAGAACCGCTGTAAGTCCAGAGAAGTGAGATCTGCCAGCGGGATGCTGCCGATCTGCGGCTTGATGTGGTTTTTGAGGAAGCCTTGGCTGGTCTTGAACGTAGACGGGCGCA
>OIXG01002215.1_pt1 | contig 15457 bp, 13 predicted proteins | sample 1587731 | NCBI WGS metagenome assembly OIXG01 (sample SAMEA3888908, study PRJEB22519) | human gut metagenome | biome: human gut; feature: human-associated habitat; material: faeces | place: Denmark | collected 2010
CATAACTGCCGGAGTCTTGGACCAATCTGTCACTTTTTCACTGTGTTCACCAATATATGCATATTCGTCGCTTTCCACATCGTTGGACGGATCTCCATTGCGGAATCGATCCACAAAAATCTGATACATCACCGCACCCTTTGCCCAATCAGGTGTATGATAATTCGGATAGATTTCAAACTGTGCCCATTCCTGCAGCTCAGAACAGACTCCCTGTTCCGTGTAATAGCATGTAGCCCATCCATACTGAATTTCAAAATGATACCGAAAAATCTCTTCCGGCATCACAATCTTTGTTCCATAATAATCAAAACCTTTTGTTACCGCAAATGCAAACGCGCCGTGAAAAACATCGCCCGCACCGTTTGAGTCAACCGCATCTACCTTAAATGCACCGTAAGTATTAACCGATACACCATCGTATATTGTTCCGCCGCTTTTGCCCTGTGTTATTACAACTACCTCGGGACGGTATTTGTTGTACAATTCAGCCGCCGCGTCGGCTGCATTATCCATACCCGTTACCGCAAGTGCAAATTCCTCCGACGGTATTAAAATATCGGCAAGCGGCAAAAGATTTTCTATACCGTCATACAGTCCTCCGGCATCATAAAGTACCTTTGTACCGCTTTGTTTGGCAATATGCGCACCGCTTACGGCGGCGGACATATCGTTTCCGTCAACCATTAAAATTTGCGCGTCCTTTATTGCCGATTTTTGCTCATCATTTAACACAAGATTTGGAACATTGCCTTTATCAAACACTACGGTACGCGACGCATTTTTTTTATTTAACATAACATACGACACAAAACTTTCGTATCCCGATTTTACCGTTACATATTGAGTTGACACATTGTATTTTTTAAAATCCGATATTAAAAAATCTCCGCTTGCGTCATCCGATACATTGCCTATATATGCCGCACGTCCGCCGAGTTTTGAACACGCAACAAGTCCTGTTGCGCAAGGTCCGCCGCCGCACGATATACGGCTGTCCGCCTTGAGCTTTGTATCTTCTTTAGGGTAGTTTGGTATCTCTATTAAAGTATCGTGTACATTTGCGCCTATTCCCACAACCTCAATCATAATTTTGCTCCCAAAAGTTTTATTTTTTCCAAACCGAATTTTTTAATGTTTTGTACAGCGTCTTTCATAAACAAATCTATGGCAACTATATCTCTTGACGTATCAAATACCTTGTTAAGGAACGAACAGCAAACGTCCGTACCAAAATTTATTTTTCTTATACCTGCCGCAACCGCCGCCTTAATTTGGTCATCGGGTACGCCCGAACCGCCGTGAAGTACAAGCGGTATGCCCGTTGCTTTTTTAATATCGGCAATTCTTTCTATATCAAGAACGGGAGCCTGTTTATAATGTCCGTGCGCCGTGCCAACCATTACGGCAAGTGCCCCTACTCCTGTTTTTTGCACAAATGTTTTGGCTTCCTCCACATCGGTATATGCACTCATTTTATCGTCATTTACCGAGCCTATGTGTCCGAGTTCCCCCTCAACCGCAATACCGATATGTGAACACATATCAACAATCTTTTTTGTGCCCTCAATATTTTGCTCCAATTCAAGTGTTGAACAGTCTATCATAATTCCCGTACAGCCGTATCTTATGGCACGTGTTACTTCTCTTTCGCCTGCGCCGTGGTCTAAATGAAAAGCAACGGGAACGCTTGCTTTTTCAGCAGCAGCCTTTATAACGGGGGCAAGGTAATATGCCTCACCCTCCGTAAAAAGGCGCGAATACGACTGTAATATTACAGGTGCCTGTGCCTGCTCCGCCGCCTCAATAATACCCATTACCGTTTCCATATTATACACGTTAAATGCAGGAATTGCAAATCCGCCTTTCTCGGCAATATCCAAAACTCTATCCAAACCGACTAACATAGCACAACATCCCCCAAAGTTTTAATTTCAACGCCGTCGGGTTTTACCAAAGACAGCATTGCATAATCTGCCGCCGATGCGGTAACAAGTATTTTTGTACCTACATTTACGGCATTTGTCCACCTGTCGCGCGCAACGTCTTTCATTACTTCGGGCATATACTCGTTCATAATAAGATTACCGCCGAGCATTGTGTCTTTGCCGTTTAGCAGCATTTCGCACACATTTCCGCAAGCCGATAAAATTTCGCGTGCGGGTGTTATTTCTTCCAAATCTCTTGCAAGATGAACAGGGTCGTTAAACGTATATGTATTATCGGTTTTCTTAACATTTAGTTTGTTTTCTGATATCAGATTTGCAACAACCGATGTAAAAGTTTTAACTTCAAACGGTACATCAATTCCCCACTCACCGTATTCTCTTTTAAACATCATAGCGTCTTCGCTTTCAAGACATATAACAGTTTTATACTCTTTTAAAGCGTTTGCGGCATTAATTGCCGTCTGCCGTGTTTCCTCCGAAAGTCCCGTTAAAAATTCCATAGTATATCCGCTGTCGGGCTCGTTTAAATCAACTGTAAATTCCACACCTGCCCTTTCAAGTATTTTTATTGCGTCAACGGCAATTTTGGATACCTTGTACAAACAATCTTTACCTATAAATAAAAGCGTATCACATTTGGCAATGTGTGATTTTGCTGCGTCTTTAAGGTTTGAGTCAATATCTTTTATACCGTATGCGTTTCCCGTATTTTCAATATTGTCGAGCATTTTTTCAACATATGAGGGGAGCTTGCCCTCAAGAGCCGCCTCAAGACGGGCCTCTTTTGTAAATGCAACGGGGTCCCAGCCCGTTACACATTCTTTTGTGCAGGCACCGCAAAGTGCGCACTCATACACACTGTCTATAATGTCCGACGAATACTCAACTCCGCCTCTTGCCACAAGCGCAAGTATCATACCTCTTGCACGCGCCGTATTTCTTTCGTGTCCCGTTGCGTTACCGATAGGGCAAATATGTCTGCACATCCAGCAAAAACGGCATTGGTCCATATGTTCTTTACTTTTCTGTGAAAATTGCATAATTTATTTACCTCCCTATTAAAGTCCGAGTTTATACGGATTCATAATTCCGTTGGGGTCAAGCTGTTTTTTAAGTCCCTCAAACACCTGCATTGCGGGGCCGTACTGTTCTTTCATAAGTCTGCCGAGTTTTATTCCCACACCGTGATGGTCGTTTACAACACCGCCGTTTGCAATAGCCGTTCTTACACCGAGTGACCAAATTGCATTGTGAAGTCTTAATGCTTCGTGTGGGTCTTTTGGAGGATTGTCAACAATAAATCTGTCGTAAATCATACATCCCCACTCATACCAATGCGAAAAATGTGCTATAAATTTGGCCTGCGGATAGTTTGTTTCAACTGCCTCTTTCATTGCCCAATATATTTTTTCTATTTTATCGTACGGTGCTATGGTATCCATTGTGCCAAACATTTGCGGAAGATCCATCATATGTCCCGGATAAAAGAAAGTAATTTTTTCTTTCCACCATTTTTCTCCGTACTCCGAGCCTAAATCCTCTGCGTGATATTTTTGGAATGTGTCAAGCATTATTTTTTCTTCAACATCCACAAGCGCTTCAACACCCTCAATTGCAATATTCATAAATGCTCCGGGTTTTTCCACACCTACAATTTTTTTAATAAGAGTTGCCGTTTCCGCCTCGTTATACAAGCGCATAACCGACGGTTTAAACTTTTGCAAAATTTCTCTTGACGCACTGAATGCGTCACTCATATTTTTAAACAAAAATCCTCTGAAACGTCTTGTTTCGGGCTGGTCGTAAATTCTAATCTGCGCCTTTGTCATAATGCCCAGAGTCCCCTCCGAACCTATAAATATTTGGTTAAGATCGGGGCCTGCCGCGTGCTTGGGTGCGGGTGATGTGTTTATAATATCACCGTTTGGAAGTACAACTTCCATTTTCAATACCATATCGTCTATTTTTCCGTATTTGGTTGATACAACACCTATACCGCGGTGTGCCAAAAATCCGCCTACAGTTGAGCAGGTAAGCGACGACGGATAATGCATTGTTGCATATCCTCTTTCGTTTGCCGCCCATTCAATATGCTTGTATATTGAACCTGTGCCGCACTCTATGTACATACTTTTTTCGTTAAAATCGGTTATTTCGTTCATTCGTTTGGTATCGAGCACAATACCGCCGCATACAGGGAGTGCGCCGCCTTGTGTGCCGCCTCCGCCGCCCCACGTTGTAACGGGCATTTTGTAATAGTTTGCAATTTTAAGTACGTTCGATACTTCTTTTGCATTTTTCGGCGATACAACAACATCGGCTTCGGGCATTCTCAATCCCCTGTCAGCCCACATTCTTGAAAGCCAAAAATAGTCAACACTGTGTGTTATTTTGTCAACCGTGCGCTCCGAACAGTTTTCTCTGCCCACAGCGTCCTCAAGCTCCGATAAAATCATATCGAATAAAAATTCATTCATTTTTTATACCTCCGTTTGTTTTTATCTGATATCAGAATTATGAATTAATATTGTCAAATGTCAGTTCGGGAATAAACTTGCAAAATTCCTCAAGACATTGTGCATACTGTCCGTACACTTCGCTCATATGGTGAATATACGGACCGTTTATAAGTTTCTTTTCTATTTTGGATAAGTTTTCAAACTCCGCCCACATATATGTACCAAATGTATTCGGCCCGTCTGTTGTATGAAAATCACCGCCCAAAAGCGTGTAATTACCTCTGTCACCCTGAAATCTTGCAATTGTGTAATTACCGTCTTTTACAATAAAACTTGGTTTTGTGTTGTATAAATATGCTCTTGCTCCGTCTTTTTTCATAGAATACGGGAACGGACCGCAATGCCACAAAAGCTCCGCATTTTTATTTTCGGGGTGGCGAACGGTAAACTCGCCGAAAAGCGGCGCGTATTCGCCGCGTGTTGCGCACATTAAAAGCGCCTGCGTTATTGCGCCGTGAATATCCGATTCACAGGCTACAATATACCCCATATCGTAAAGAATTGACATTGCAAGGCAAGGGTTGGCGTTAAAAGCCTGCGGCATACACGTCCAACATTCGCTTGAGAGAACATCTGCCCCCGTCATATTAAACACCTCTATATATGCGTACACAAACGTAAGCATTTTTTTAAGGGTTTCATCATCAAGCCCCGATACATCATACTTTTGTTTAAGCTCTTTTAAATCCGCTTCAAGTTCCGTTTGTTTTTCGGCATAAAGTCTTTCAAGAATTTGAGTCATAACCGCCATATTTACCGTTTGCATATTAATACCAAACTTTTCGGTTAATTCAAGTTCATTGTACATAACGCTTTTAAACGGATTTAAACGTGTACCCACTTGGGTTACTTTAAGGTTTTTAAAGTTTTTTACCATACAGACAACCGACATAAACTGTTTTAATCCGTCGGCAAATCTCACATCATCAACGGGGCAGTTTTCTATGTACGAAAAAGGAATGTTTAATCTGCGAAATTGCTTGCTTATGGCAAACAAACCGCACTGACAATCCGTGTATCTTGTACCGTCCTCATCAAATACAGTATCCTGCGGCCCCCATAAAAGAGTTGGCAATCCCATTATTTTTGCAATTTGTCCGGCGGCTTCTTCATTGCCGAAATTGCAATTAATAATAAATATTGCGTCAACACCTTCTTTTAAAAACCTTTCTTTTACGCGAATGCAATCGTCCGTTTCGCTTAAAAGTCCCTCGTCATTAAGCCACTCCAAATCAACAAACGTTGTTTTTTCATCGGTAAACCGGCTTTTAATGTACTCTACAACCTTTTCTTTGTTGGCAACCGCACAGGCAGGTTTAAATATACCCTTTCTTGTTGCGGCATCGGCGAGCCACCGCCGTTCGGGAATAAGCCCGATTTTAAGTGAATAATCAAGCATAGAAGCATCTCCTTAAATTTGTCGGTTATTTTAATAATATTATTGTATCACGAAATGAAAATTTTTTCAATAGTTTTTTAATATTTTTTTAAGTTTTGTTTTATTTATGAAAATTCTTTTCATTTTTGGAAAAAATTTGCATATTTTTTCAGCATAATTTAAAAAAAATCACCCCGAAACACAACGTGTATCGGAGTGATTTTTTTAAAACTCAACAACTATATATCCCATTCTTCCAAAATCAATTTTACCGTCATTTATATCAGCGTTGTTTGAAAACAACACCTTTGCATTTTGCGGTATTTGTTCCGCATCTACCGTACAGCCTTCTTTTGCGGTATTACCGGCAAACATAATGGTTTTACCGTTATATTTACGTTTAAAGGTTACCGTATTTTCGGGATTTGAATTTTTAATCCACTCGGTTTCACCGTACATCAAAATATCGCTTTGCTTTTTAAATTCGTTTAGTTTTTTTATTATTTCCGTACGGCGTATTGCCTCGGGCGTATTCTTTTTACTTCTGTCGGATGTTTGATATTTGCCCGGATGAAAACGATTTGCAAACATACTTAAATTTGCATTGCACGCAATTTCGTTGCCTGCATATACCATAGGTACACCGTCTATAGTATAATTTAAAACCAATATTTGTTCCATTCCGTCACTGCCTGCGCTTATCTCAACCCTTTGCGGCCAATCGGTAACCGTATCGTGATTATCCATATCACGCAATATTTTACCGCCGTACGGCAATTTATGATACTCCTTTTGTACTGTATCCGTTTCGGCAACAATTGCCGCACTTTCATTTTCGCAATAAACTTTATACAATTTTTCGTGCCAATCAAAACAATACGATACATCAAACGAGCTCATAAGCTTTTCGTACTTTGTACCCTCATTAATAAGTATTGAATCGGGTTTTATTGTTTTCATTCTTTTATGTGCCTCATACCAAAAATCATCGGGAACAGCATCGCCCACATCACATCTGAAACCGTCAACGTCAATTACCGATATATAATATATCATATTACAATACAGGTATTCTCTCAATCCGTCGCATTTAAAATCGAGTGCCGGAAAGTTCCATTGTGTATTAATTATTTCGCCGTCGGGTGTTTGCTGTACAAATTCTCTGTGCCGTTTTATAATATCGGCATTGGGACCTATATGCGCATACACAAGGTCAAGCAAAACTTTCATATTACGCTTATGCGCCTCACATACAAGTTCTTTTAAATCGTCCATAGTGCCGTATTCGCTGTCTATAAAAAAGTAATCGTTCATTCTGTACGGATTTTTCGGGTTTTCCGTTTCAGACTTTAATTGTCTTTCGCTCCAATTGGTTTTATCCATACTGTCATCCTCACTGAAAATTGGGCAAAGATAAACAATATCAAATCCTGTTTGCTTTAAAAAATCAAGTTCTTTTGTAATTGCTTTAATTGTACCGTCTTTTGAGAATGTGCGCGGATTTATTTGATATACCGCACCGCGCGTAATCCATTCGGGTGATGAAACCGCAATGTTTTTCATATTTCAATACGCTCCTTTTGTTTTTTTATATAATAACATATATTTTTTTTGTGTACAAGATACAAAAAACGCAATAAGGATTGTTTTTCGATACAAAAAGTGCTATAATTTGCGTATAGCAGAGGTGATTTAGAGTGTTTTTCGATAATAATATATCTGTAAATGTAATAGATGTTTTAAATTTTAAAAATGATAAAAAAGCACGTTTTCATACGGGAGCACGCCCCTTTTGCGCATTGAGTTACCGAAAACGCGGAAATACCGTTTTTATGTTTAACGGTAAAACAAAAGAAGCCTTAAATAACAGTATATCCTATGTTCCGTCCGACTTAACATACGACAGAATTTCTCAAAACGAAGATTTTATTGTAATACACTTTTTATCTTACGGAAAAGTTTTAAAAAATATAAATGTTTTTAATCCCAAGGATTATATAAACTATGAAATATTATTTAATGAAATACTTGGTGTATGGAATCAAAAAAATACAGGGTTTCAATTTAAATGCAATTCATTGTTAAACGAAATTTTATATATGATACAAAAAAACACGGCGGCAAAACAAAATGATATTGCGCAAAAGGGCGCGCATATAATAGAAAAAAAGCTCGGCGACAGCAATTTTTCACTGTGCGAGCTTTCAAAAAAACTCAAAATAAGCGACGCTTATCTAAGAATAAAATTTAAACAAAAATACGGTATGTCACCAAAAGAATATCAAACCAATCTAAAGCTTGAACAGGCAAAAATGCTTATTCAAACAGGTTATTTTTCTGTTAAAGATGTGGCACACCGCCTGGGATTTACCAACGAAAAATATTTTTCGCAAATGTTTAAAAAACACTTTAAAGTATCTCCCAAAAACTTTAAATCTAATTCTTTTTAAGACGTTTGTCCGATTTAATTGCAACTTTTGTTCCGATTGACTGAAAAATTTGTACAAGCAAAATAAGAAAAATAACCGCAATAATCATTACAAGATATTTGTACCTGTAATAACCGTAGTTAATTGCAATTTTTCCCAAACCGCCTCCGCCTATAATACCGCTCATTGCCGAATAACCGAGTACGGTTGTAATGGCAATGGTAAAGTTTGAAACAAGCGACGGAATACTTTCGGGTATCATTACCTTTGTAATAATTTGAAAAGGTGTGGCACCCATACTTTGTGCCGCCTCTATTATATTGGGGTTTACTTCACGCAGGCTGCTCTCGGCAAGACGCGCCACAAACGGCGCCGCCGCAATAACAAGCGGCACAATGGATGCCGCCGTGCCTACAACCGTGCCCATTATAAGACGTGTAAGTGGAAATACAAGTATCATAAGTATTAAAAACGGAACAGAGCGCAAAAGATTAATTATAACGTTTAAAACGCTCATTACGGGCTTTGGCAAAGGCATTACACCGTCTTTTTCGCCGGTTACCATAAGCACACCGAGAGGAAGACCTATAATAACCGAAAAAAGTGTTGCAACAACCGTAACATAAAATGTTTCCCATATTGCAAGCACAAGCTCGCTTTTAAGTATTTCTACCGCTTCCGAAACCGTTTCGTTAGCCAACAGCTGTTCAATCATTATCAGTCACCCTCTTTACCGTAATATTTGGAGTATTTTCAAGATACTCTACCGCACGTTTAAATTCATCATCTCCGCCTTTGATATCCAAAAGCATATTGCCGTACACTTTATCGCCTATACACTTTGTTTGCGCGCCCAAAATATTTGCCGCTATTCCCTTATCCATTGCCATTTTTGCAATAAGAGGCGTATCGGCTACCATTGCACCGTTATATACAAGACGTACTGTACGGTTTGATGCAAAATCAGGTATTTCCGAAAGTTCATTATCCGAAAACACAAGCCTTTTCGCCGCGTCGGATTTTGGATTTGTAAACACATCGCTTACATCGCCGTTTTCTACCACAACACCGCCGTCAAGAATTGCAACCTTATTGCATATTCTTTCTACAACACTCATTTGATGTGTAATAACTATAACGGTTATGCCGAGTTTTTTGTTTATTTGCCGTATAAGCTCAAGTATCGACTGTGTTGTTTTGGGGTCAAGCGCACTTGTAGCCTCGTCGCACAAGAGAATTTCGGGGTCTGTGGCAAGCGCACGTGCTATTGCAATACGCTGCATTTGTCCGCCGCTTAACTGCGCCGGGTATGCATTGCCTTTATCGGGCAATCCCACAGTGTTTAAAAGCTCAATTGCTCTTTTGCGTGCCGTATCTTTTTTTACACCGGCAAGTTCAAGAGGAAAACATATGTTATCCAAACAGGTTCTTTGCATAAGCAAGTTAAAACTCTGAAATATCATAGTTATTTTACGGCGGCGTTTACGAAGCTGCGTCATATTTAATCCGCCTATATCTTCTCCGTTTATTAAAACCTCTCCCGCCGTGGGGCGTTCAAGCATATTTATACAACGAACAAGCGTGCTTTTGCCTGCTCCGCTCATTCCTATTATTCCGTAAATATCGCCGTCGTTAATTGTAAGATTTACGTCTTTTAAAGCTTCAACCGTCCCGTCGGACGTGTTAAACGACTTTGAAATGTTTTTAAGCTGTATCACTTTTTTACCTCCGTATATACAAAACCCAAAAAACACGCGTCAATTACCGTATGTATGTTTTTTAAGTCTCCGAAAGGCGGTGTGTTTTTCACACCGCCTTTCAAAAATATTATTTATTTTTAATTGCGTCTGTTGATGTTTGTTTTCCGCCGTAAAGCGCTATAGGTTCAACGTGAATTGCGCCGATTGAAACAAGATGAGTTCCGTTTTGCTTGTTAAAATCGTTAAGATACGGAAGATGCTGGAAGTAGTTTGCATCAATTTCTCCGCTGTCTACAACGTTATTTGGCTGTACATAATCGGTAAACTCTTTTACATCAAGTGTAATATCTTTTTCGGCAAGAATGTCTTTTGCAATTTTTAATATTTCGGCGTGGGGTGTGGGCGATGCCGCAACGGTAATTGTTTTGCCTGCCAATGCCGCATAATCCACACTGTCGTCAAAGCCGTTTCCGGGGTTGTCAACCGTGCTTACAACCGCGCCGTCATATTCTTTTGTAATAAAAGCTTTTACCTTTTCACTTTCAAGAGCCGCTTTGAGCGCTTTAATAAAATCGCTGTTTTCGTTGCCCTCTTTAACAGCAACTATGTTACCGTAATCAGATGATGAGTCTTCCATTAAAAGCGAGTCTTTAACGGGGTTTAAGTCTGCCTGAATTGCGAAGTTTGAATTAATAACCGCATAATCCACGTCTTTTAACGCATTCGGAAGCTGTGCCGCTTCAATTTCTTTAAATGTAATGTTGTACGGATTGTCTTTAATATCTTTAATTGTAGCAGTAATTCCCGCACCGTCTTTTAAAGTAATATATCCGTTCTTTTCAAGCAGTAAAAGCGCACGCGCCTCATTTGTAGTGTCATTGGGAACCGCAATTGTTATGCCCTTTGAGCCGCCGCAAGCGGTAAAGAGTGTAAGTGCAATAACCGCAGCCAATGTAACCGACAATAGTGTTTTTAATTTTTTAATATTTTTTACATTATTCATTTTCTTGTCCTCCCAAACTTTCTTTTGATACTGAAATTATAGCACACGTATATAGTTTTGTCCAATACATAATAATTATATAAAGTTATAAATTTTATTTATTAAAATACTTTTTAAGTTCTTTAATATATATATCGCCTATTATGCTTACGGGAACATTTTTTTTGCATATATACCCTATTTGCATAGTTTGATTTGGATTGTCCTCATCCGACTTATACGGCACAGCCAAAAAATCACTGCCGTTTAATTCTTCGCATATTATGCCTGAACAAAGAGTATATCCGTTAAGCCCCACCATAAGATTAAGCATTGTTGAACGGTCGGTTGCCTTTATTATGCGCGGATACTCGTTTGTGCTCAAAATTTCCTCGGCAAAGTAGAACGAACCTTTTTCGCCCTGTTCAAAAGAAAGACAGGGATATTTTTCGAGTTCGGCAAATGTAATCGATTTGTTTTTAGCAAGCGGGTGGTTTTTCCATATATACACATATGCTTTGCAGTCTATAAGCGGATGAAATTCCAAATCATTGTCACGCAGCATTTTGTTTATAATTTTACTGTTAAAATCGTTAATGTACAAAATACCTATTTCGCTTTTTAAAGTGCTTACATCGCCTATAACGTCAGCTGTTTTTTCTTCACGCATTGCAAACTCATATTTTTTCATATCAAACCGTTTTACGGTTTCAACAAACGCTTTTACCGCAAACGAATAGTGCTGTGACGAAACGCCGAATTTACGCTTAACGTTTGAAAAATCGGAGTATTTTTCGCGTATCAGCTCATATTGCTGATACATTTGGCGCGCATAAATTAAAAATTCTTCGCCCTCAACAGTTAAATATGTACCCCTGCCCGTACGTTTAAAAATAGTTATTCCAAGCTCGCTTTCAAGCTCTTTAACAGCACTTGTAAGCGTAGGCTGTGATATATAAAGCGACTCCGCCGCCTTATTCATTGAGCCGCAGTCGGATATGGTTATTACGTAAAAAATTTGCTGTAAAGTCATATAAAAATTATCCCCCATAACAAAATTCTTTACATTATTATACTTTACAATTAAAAAAATTGCAAGTTATTTTATTTTACACTTTTTGTACTTTCTCATACTTTTTCAAGCACAATAATTTCAGCCGAAAAATCGCGCAGCTCTTTGCGTTTTAAACCTATATTCATTAAAATATCGCCGCTGTATATTTTGCCCGTCAGCACGTCTTTATATTTAGCGTTTGCGTCAAGAGCTTTAAGTCTTATAACCTGTTTTGCGCCGTTTGGAACAGCCATTTTGGTAAATATTTCGCATATTACCGTATCTTTATTTTCCGATACAAACTCCCATACCGTTAAGTTGCCGTCAAACGGAGATTTTATGCGATACATATCGCCGCTGTGAAATACATTCCTGTATTTTTTGTAAAATTCAACCTGATCCGCCACAATTTCAAGTTCTTCATCGGTAAGAGTTGCAAGGTCAAGTTCATAACCAAACTGTCCCGCCATTGCAACATAACCCCTTGTTTTTATATCGCATACTCTGCCAACCTGATGATTGGGCACTGCCGATACGTGCGCGCCCATTGTAACGGTTGGGTATGCAAAACTTGTTGCGTGCTGAATATACTGTCTTTCAATTGCGTCCGAATCGTCGCTTGTCCAAAACTGCGGAAAATAGTAAAACATTCCCATATCAAAACGTCCGCCGCCCGACGCACATCCCTCAAACAGTATATCGGGATATTTTGTCATAAGCTTTTCCAAAACTTCATACAGTCCCAGCATATATCTGTGTGCAATCTCGCCCGAGCGGTCACTGTCGATAAGCGATGAGCCTATCTCGGTTATATTTCTGTTCATATCCCATTTTACATAACCTATATTTGCCCCATCAAATATCTTTGAAAGCGCACTTATAATATATTCTCTCACATCGGCTCTTGAAAGGTCGAGCACAAGCTGATGCCTTGAAAGGCTGTTTTGTCTGCCCTCCGTATGAATACACCAATCGGGGTGAGCGCGGTAAAGTTCACTGTCGGGTGATATCATTTCGGGTTCAAACCACAAACCGAATTTAAGGCCGAGTTCGTTTACTTTTTTTGCAAGACCGTCTATACCGTTGGGGAGTTTTTCTTTAAATACCGTCCAATCACCCAATGATGAAAAATCATCATTTCTTTTGCCGAACCAACCATCATCGAGCACCATAAGGTCAATGCCGTATTTTGCCGCACCTTTTGCAATGTTTACAATTTTTTCCTCGTTAAAATTAAAATATGTTGCCTCCCAATTGTTAAGCAATACGGGGCGTTCGGCATTTTTATATTTGCCGCGCAAAAGATTATTGCGTATTAATTTGTGCAATGTACGGCTCATTTTGCCAAATCCCTCGTTTGAATAGCACATAACCGCCTCGGGCGACTGAAAACTTTCGCCCGCGTCAAGCTTCCACTCAAAATCAAACGGATTTATGCCCGTAAACACACGTGTTCTGCCCATAGTGGAAACTTCTGCACCCGATACAAAGTTACCGCTGTACACAAGGTTTAAGCCGTACACTTCGCCTTTGTTTTCGTCAGCATTGCTTTTTGCAATACACATAAACGGGTTGTGAAAATGTCCGCTTGCTCCAAAACGGCTTTCCACCGTTTGAACACCTGCCCGAAGTGGCGTTCTTGTTATATGTCTTTCCCTTGCCCACGCGCCGTCAAAAGTAATATAATCGTATCCGTTGTCCGCCAAATGAAAACCGCCGCTTAAAACGCGCTCTATATACATAGGCTCATTGCCGTCGTTTTTAAGCAGTACACTGCGTGTAATTACGTCAAGCTTATTAAATGCGGTATATATAAGCGTTGCGCAAAGACCCGTAACATCATCTTTTAAATACAGTTCCAATGTATCCGCTTCATCATCGGCACACACATATGTTGACGGGAGTCCGTTAAAATTTGGCTTGCCCGCATATATTTTGTGTCCGCTGTACAAAAGCTTTGTAATGCGCGAACCGTTTTTGTATTTTATATGTAAAAGCGGATAGCCGTAATCGTCGCTGCCGTAGCACGGCAGTTCACAGTTTAGCATATTTTGCGTTATTGTTTCACCAAATGTGCAGTCACGAGAACCGTAAGTATCTTCATCGGGAGCAAACCCCAAAAAGTTTTCTATTGTATCAACACTTTCAATTTTGTTTCCGTAATGCAAATTTATGGGAAGCTTTTCACCGTATATTCCCAACACATACGATGTTGACGGTGTTTTTAAATTAAATATTTTATTTGCTTCATCAAATATAACAGGCATATTTTTTCCTCGCTTTTCTTAATTTAATATATTAATTAAGTGTATAATAACACATTTTCACAGGCAAGTCAACACAAAAAACAACTTTTTTTGGGCATAAAAAAACGACGTTTAAACGCCGTATTATCATTGTATTTTTTCGTTTAAAAAGTTGGCAATTTCGCTGTACATTTGCGCCGCATTTTCGTTAAAATATGCCGCCGCTTTTTTTGCGCGTTCTTTACTGCCTACATAAAAATCAAGTTTTAAAAGCGGTACCGAACTTTCTTTAACGGTAAATTTAAGTGCAAACTCATTTGAGCTTACAGGGTAAAAATCCGCCGATATCTCGTTGCCCGCATTTTGTTTTTTATTTACAAGGCGTACCTTTTGGGTAAGTGCCTCTCTTATTGTAAACGGCAGTTTGTCGGCAAAAAAGCCAACCGTTTCACTGCCCGAATTTGTAAGGGAATAAATTATTCCGTCATTGGTTTTAAGTTCTTTTAAATCTTTTGACTCAACCAGATTATTTAAATATTTTTGCAGTTCAAAGTAATTGAGTTCTGTTGTATCTTTAACAATATAGTCCAAAAGAGTATATGTTGCATTGGTTTTTAAATTATTAACGATATAAAGCAGCATAATCTTTATTTCAAAATCATCGGGTCTGTATTTTATTTCCATTAATATGCCTCCGCAAACCATATATTCAAAAGGGGATGCCGCAAACTTATTTGTGACAGCCCCGTATAATTACCTTTTTAAATTAGTCAACCATATAAGGTTTAATGTCGTTTAAAAATTCCTCGGAATTTTCTGTATGAGCTTCAACTTTAATTGATTTTGTAAGGTCAAGGCTGAAAATTCCCATAATTGATTTTGCGTCTACAACATATCTGTCTGAAATAAGATCAATATCAAAGTCGTATTTGTTTACAATGTTTACAAGATTTTTAACATCATTAATTGAACTGAGCATAATTTTTGCGGTTGTCATAATTAATACCTCCGTTTTTAGTTCATATTTTTTGGTTTATTTTACTCAAATTTACTTCTAACTGCATTAATATAATACTACTTTTACCGCAAAAAGTCAATTATTTTTAAAATCTATTGCAAAATTTAGTAAGTTGTGTATAATATAAATATAAGAAATTTGGAACTTTAGTATATTTTGGTTACAAACACATTTCACTGTTT
>OIXG01002218.1_pt1 | contig 15436 bp, 9 predicted proteins | sample 1587731 | NCBI WGS metagenome assembly OIXG01 (sample SAMEA3888908, study PRJEB22519) | human gut metagenome | biome: human gut; feature: human-associated habitat; material: faeces | place: Denmark | collected 2010
CAGACTTACAAAGCTATATGCTTAATCCCCCCTGGTTTATCGGGTGAGCCCAAACCACAACAACAGTTTAAAATTCCGCATTTTAAAAATGTTGTATATCTTTATATTCCTACACCAAACCACAACGAGGGGGGAATATTTCCACTGTTGGATATGTTGTATATCTTTATATTCCTACACCAAACCACAACCGTTTGCAAGAATATCAACGTCTTTGCTTGGTTGTATATCTTTATATTCCTACACCAAACCACAACCTCGGCTAATTTCATCAATGCCGCACGTAGTTGTATATCTTTATATTCCTACACCAAACCACAACCTAAAGAAACGAATATACTGATAATCAGGTAATAATAACCATATTTCTTGTAAGAAATGGCGAGTAGGACTTTTTTATATGCAAATTTACTAAAAAAATTCCAGTTGAATAGGTTCACTGATTACTTTTTTCTTAATTTTACTCTTATTAATACTTTTAGGCTTCCCCCAGAAATTATAAATATCGCCATATTGCTTATCTGTAACACTCAGTATACTAACCTTTCCAGATTCTGGCAATAAGGATTTCACACGTTTAATATGAACTTCTAAACTTTCTCTCGAAGCACAATGACGAATATAGACAGAAAATTGCATCATGGAGAAACCATCTTTCTCTAAGTTCTTACGAAACAGAGAAGCTGCTTTCATGTCTTTTTTAGTGGTAACTGGTAAATCGAAGAATACAAATAGCCACATAATATGATATGCATTAAGTCTATCTTCTGTCATATAATGATGGGCAAAGACAGTTTTTTTACTTGACCAGAATAATATTTAACGAGAGAGGCTGTAGTAATAGTTAAAGCTATTTGTAATGGACGCTTTACTTTTCCAATATTTACATCACAATTTAGCACCCGCAATAATTCGGATTTTGAATCTTTATTTAAATCGGTTACGCCTTTGCTGAAAAGAGTGTAAACAATTTCGTCAACAAAAGGACGATAAGGTTCCATAACGTCATCTGCCAGGGGAAAAGCATTGTATCTACTCTTATGAAATATACCCAAATTTGGCAATAAACCGGATCCAAGTAAAGCCCGAGCTGTTGCTGCTCGCAAAATGGAATATCCATAATTCAATAGTTCATTGGGAGTACTGCCATCACGTTCTCTCTTAAAAGAATGACCAAAGAGCATATTCCAATATACTTTAGCTGCTAATCCTTCTCTGTTATCAGAATCTCCGCTTTTGACGTTACTAAAATATGGTTTTAATACATCACCACTTTTTCCTGTAAGGGACAAAATGGAAGCCTGATTTTTAATTTTTGACTCAATTATTTGTTTCCAGGCTTGCTTTTTCATGGGTTCACTAACAGCAAGCTGAAATTTAAAACTTTCAGCTTGCGTAGTATTTGCGTCTAAACTCTGTAACATAGATGTCGGCATCATCTTGTTATCACATAATATGACAGCAACATTATTCTTTACCAACTCGTTAAGAAGCGGCAAGGTAATGTTTATCATTTGATTTTCTAAAACGACACACCCTATATCTTCAATAGGACGAGTTACCTTATCGTCGCAGTCTTTCCAAGAAATTACAATCTGGCAATTCTTAAGCGAAAGACAAACAGGAGTTGAAAAGAATAATGTCTGCTTAATCATATTACCTTAATCTTTTAATTTCTCCAAGTTCGTTAATTTCAAAATCATAGCCTTGAACAAGTATTTTCGCAGATGCAAGACTAATTCTAATCTTTGACCTCATATCAGAAGTTTTATTATCATTTCGAGGAAGCTCTTTATCTTGTCGTGCTTCTTGATGATACTTAAACGTTACTCTACCATCAGATTCTATCACGGATACATAATAAAGATTTCTAACTATCTCATTTTGAGAATATTCCCATACCTCCTCTTTTGTTTCTTTAAAGAATATAACCAAAGTTCCCTTTTTTATAATTAAAGCCAATTGACAATCATCTTTTTTAAGTGGAACTATATTATGGGCAACAACAGATTTATCATTGCTTGTCTTATAATAATCTGCAGCTTCCATCATATTAACAAATTCAAGGAAAGTCTTTCTCTTACCAGTTTTTGTAGAACCAACATATAACGCAACCATATAATTACCATCAGTAGTAACATAATAGTTTCTTTTATATTCTTTATCTGACAAATCTCGTTGTTTTTTCTTATTGAAAGATAAAGGATTCCTTATAGAAGTAAAACATCTCACCTTTTTAATCGGTATCTGCTTTTCTTCATTCATCCATATTGTTCCAGCCATAGCATCTTTAAAACCTTTCTCACGGATAGCTGCTTTTATAATCTCTCTTACAGTATCGTCTACTATATTTTTCACATCGCTCTCTTTGAGTGATGTCAAGTCTATTCGTTTAACGTACTTCACTTGACCATCGTTCTCTATAGCACCATAGTATGTATCATTATGTAAAGAACCTCTCGCAGCATCACCCTTGCAAAGCACTTTTTGACCATTGATTTTAATTCTACGACGTCCTTGCTTTGGCATATTATCTGGTGTATAATGATAAACCAAGATTTCATCTTGCACCTTTTTGATATCTTCAACAAAAGTTGGCCATGGCTTTTTAAAATAAGCCTTAGACTTACCATACCATTCATGATTTTCTTCATCATGATAATATGCACCCAACTTATTATATTCATCCAAGCCTGTACAAGCTATTACAATGGCATCTATGCAATGATGCACATGGTTAACGCGTTCTTTTTTGCTATAAATATCTTGTATACCCCAGATTTTTCTGAAATCGGAAGTTGCAATACCCTTAACGGTATAGACATGCTTGAATAGTGATTTTAGGTAAAGACGTGCATACTTTGAAATCACACTGATATCAGTACCTTGACGACGGCTAAATCCTTCAGGTACACTCTCCATCGTAAAACGTAGATACTTTCCTTTCCAATAATCACGACGAAGTTCTAATAAATGACGTTTACGTATGATATTATCTTTCTGTTCTTTAGTCGTTGCACCTTTTGATAACTTCTTTTGCTTACGAATTTGAGCTTCAAGAGATTCATATTCATCTTTCCAGTCTTGAATACGAGTCATAATCTCATCGTAATTAGACAACTCTGTTGGCAACTTGGTTTTCTTGACTTCTCTATTGAAACGACTATCACAAAGTGTCAGGTTCATTTTCGTACTATCGCCACCAACACTACGAGGAATCGTATGTTCAATATCAAACTTTGGATTTGCCCCTACAAAATCAGAAATAGCTATCTGCTTTCCTGTATACAGGCAAATGTGTTTCTGCTCTTTCCAAAGAACATATTTCAAGACATCATTATCAGTGGGGGCGATATCCTTTCCTGTTTCTTTCTTGAAAAGAGCAATAATCTGCTTTCTGGCATCATCATTTGCATTTTGATTTTCCTTTGTAAAAGCAGCAATAGCATTACGCTTGTTAGCATCATTCAGCTCACGTGCAAACTCTATATGAATTTCGGTATCCGAATCTATCTTTCCCTCTTCCAACAAGCGGTTTACCAATTTGCGCAATCTAAACATAGAGCGCATAGCCATTGGGTTACGAACGCTATCAATTCGAGGTGATCCAAGCTGATAAACACCTTGATTGTTAGTATGTTGTACTCTTGGATATACCTCCATCATCGAAGGATGGTACAACTTTTTGAGTTTCTCATCAGATACATGATACTGCTCCCTCAGATATTCTTTAATACAAACCTCGAAAGTACGTGCATCCTTAGAATCGATCTGGTTCATTTCGTGGATAATATTATCAATGGCTGCTTCACGCATTTCCTCTATATTCCATTCGTATTGCGGCATTACTTCACACAAATTACCCAAAAAGACAGCATGAGAATAAATCAAACCTCTTCTTAGATAAGGAAGAATCTTACAAATAGCTTTCAAACTTAATGAAGCATAATCAGAAGGCAAAGAAATATCGCAAAACTTCTTTGCTTCTTCATCGCTCAATTGTAAACGATTCTTAGCAAACTCTGCAAGTTTAGTATCATCTGTATAGAAGAATAATGCATGCCAAATATCATTGACAATATCCAAACGACTTTTACCCTCAGCCAGCGTATAGGTTTCGCAAAGACCATCAATCCAGTTGTCTCCAAAGATATCTTTCAGTGCGGCTGTTACAGGACAACCAGAAACAGATGTATCCATAGGATAATTGAAAAGATACGGCATACCAGCATCAGCACTCTTTTTAAAAAATCCATATTGCTTCTTGGGTGCCAGTTTCTTTGCTATATCTTCAAAATCAAATTGCTTCTTCGATTTACGGAAGAACAAAGGCATGATAAGTTCTCGTTCCTCTGCAGACAAAGATCGTAATGCATCATCTTTTGGCGTTAGGATTTTAATATTATTGATGAAAGAGAGCATTCTATACTCTTCGTACATAGGATGAGAAGAGGGGCATTTGGTCTTGTTTTTCTCAAACACACATTTGCCCACTTGCCCCTTTTGTGACTTTAAGGGACGCTGGTCGAAGATAGCTTTTTCTATTTGACTTACCACCTCTTGACCAAGATTCTTATCTAAGTCCTGCTTTTCACAAATGGCTTTAAATTCGCTCAGATAATGCTCATTGCGTGCAGTATAATGATTACGAATCTTCTCTCCTCTTTTATATAGAGAATAGAAATAATCTCCAAGATACTCATAACCGGCATCATGCATTTCTTGAGTAAGGTTACTGATACTTTCTTTTACCTTTCCTGTATCATCACCACTCTGATCTTTACGATTGCTTAAAAAGCCACGTCGCTGAATCATGTGATAAAAGGCACGTCCTAAGATATATCTATCAGTCAAGCTACTAAAATCAAGACTCTCATGTAGGCACTTGTGTCTACATGCGTATGGTGTCTTTTCTAATGCATCATCAGTACCTTGCCATTGCATAAACAATTCATTCTTGGGATACTCTTTCTTAAGTCTCCATGCTGAAAGTTCTGCCTTAGAAAGTGGTGGACACAAATGAGCATCACTTAAAATACGAAGCAGACGTATCTTACGTAATTTTATGCGATAGTTTCTTACTCTTGCTGCTTTATGAGCCGTACGCTCTGCTGCTTTAGAAGACTCTATGCCTTTTTCGATTTTGACACCTTCTTGGAAGATGTTTACACCTTTATCAAGCAAATGATATCCATCGGTCTGCTTCTCAACAATAGCCCATCCAAGACTATTAGTTCCTGTGTCAATTCCTAAAATTTTAGTCATACTTTCATGATTTTATAGAATGAATTATTAATTTTTTGTAAAAGTACAGCAAATAATTTGGATAAACAAGTTTTTTGTTATATTTTTGCCTCCAGAATAAGATTTCCTACATCTTATCACAATAAGGCAGTAATTGCCGAAGGTGTTAAACCTATACTCCCGCTTCGGTGGGAGTTTTTTTTACTATTCTGTGCGATTTTTCTATTTGTCCATCTTTCTTATTTCTCCAAATACTCCAACACTTCCCTATCTGCTGGCAACCAGTTGACACTGTGCAGATTATCTAAGGACAACCATTTGGCTGCTTCATGTTCTAAAAGGGTGAGGTTGCCACTCTCTACTTTACACAGATAACAATGCATCGTGAGATGGAAATGGGGATAATCGTACTCTACGGTATGAAGCAATTTACCTACGGATATTTCTGTAGCCAACTCCTCACGTATTTCACGACAGAGTGCCTGTTCGGGACTCTCTCCTATTTCTATCTTACCACCAGGGAACTCCCACCAGTCTTTCCATTCGCCATATCCTCGTTGGGTGGCAAATATTTTGCCGCCATTGCAGATGATGGCGGCAACTACTTCTATTTGTTTCATATCTCGTGTCGTTATACAGCTTTAGCCGATTCAAGAATAAATCCTGGAATAGATTGTTGCATATCCCAAATGACATTCATAGGGCATTCATTATGACAGCTGTCAAAGTCCATAAATCCAAGACAATAGTACGCATTTGTCATTCCATATTCGTCCTGCTTTGAATCACGGACAAAGAGCAGGAACTTCCATCCATTCTCACGCTGCTGAATGATACGCTGTCCCTCTTCACTATTCTGACGAACTTTATTCATTGATTGCCAGTGGAACTGCTCGGGCGATATGGCATAATCTTCATATAGTGTGCTGGGCGAATATTCCTTATCGGATTTATTCAATGTCACAAAGACCATGGCAAATTTGCGCTCCTTATTATATTGTGTACCCAATACCTGCCAGCGTCCCAGTTTATTCTCCAAGAGTAAGTGAATCTCGTCTGAGCTATAGCAGCCATAGAGTTCTATTTCGGCTTGATCATCTACCTTTAGCCAGTTGGTGGTTTGGTTCAACTGACTATGACGAAGTGAAACCATAAAACTAAGTTCCTCCATAAACCACTTAAGACTGGCTACGGAACGAACAGCATCAGAACAACTTGCAAAAGATTGCTGATATAGTTTGTTTACTTTTTGAATGTCATCCATCCATACAGTATAATAGAACAACTGGAAGAATTTATCTTCTCGTGCCGTGGCATTTGAGGGATGAACCATTCCGTTGTCTATCAGTTTCAGAAGATATTCAAGATACTGATAGCTGTTGGTATGGAAGAGACGAGCCAAGCCGCCTTCCAACAACTTCGTGTACTTGCTTTGCTCATCAAAGTCTGGCACATCTATGCCCGACTGCTTCTTTAAGCGAGCCCACGACCCCGGTGATTTATAGACGATTCGCCAGTCAAGATCAAAGTTATTAATGAAGTTCTCATAAGTAAGTTCTTGCCCCGTGTTCTGAGTGAAAGAACGACATTCTCTTCTCAACCGGGAAAGATTAAATATGGCTTCATGAATATTTTTAAGAATATATGATTGTGCTCGTTTCTCCATCGTGATGGTACAACCACGTGGCAAGAAGATAAAGCCATTCTTTATCTCCTTCTCTATACTCTGAGAGGAACGTCCTACGAGAGCACGAAAACGACTCTCGTAATTATACGACTGGTTGGCCTGAGCTACAAAATCGAGCACTGTTAGACAGGTCTTGCCATCAGCCAATCGTAATCCTCGACCCAGCTGCTGCAAGAATATGGTCAACGATTCGGTAGGACGCAAAAACAAGACTGTATCTATCTCAGGAATATCGACACCCTCGTTCATGATATCTGCTACACAGAGATAGTTAATTTCTCCATGTGCAAGCATCATTGAGGCATGGCTTAACTCTGAGGAATTGCGTGAAGTGACAGCCATTGATTTGTATCCATGACTTCGGAACATGGTATCCATATAATTAGCATGGTCTATGCTACAACAGAAACAAACGGCCTTACATTCATGGGGATCATTCACGTAATTGTCCAAGGCTTTCTGTATAATACCAAAACGCTGTGCATTGTTATTATACACCTGATTTAGCTGGGATACATCATATTTGTCGCCTTTGCAGGCAAGCCTGCTCAAGTCTACACTATCGTCTGTGACACAGAAATAATCGAAAGGTGACAAGAGCTGCTGATTAAGCGCTTCCTGCAAACGGATTTCTGCAGCAAAACGATTATTGAAATCGGGGCGAATCTCTTTGCCATCCATTCGTTCTGGAGTAGCAGTAAGACCTACAAATATCTCGGGCTTAAATCTATTAAAGAGCTCACGATAACTACCTGCAGCACTATGATGTACCTCATCAATGACTATGTAATCATAATAATCTGGACCCATACGTTCAAAGGTGTCCCAGTTATTATTCAAGGTCTGGATGGTAATAAACAGATGTTCAAGACTACTATTATAATATGGTTTTGTCTTACCTGTCCATATCTCTCCAAAATTACTGTCTACCAAGACAGAGCAATAAGTACTGCGAGCTTGATTGAGAATCTTTTCTCGATGCACTACAAACAATAATCGTGCATTTCGTCCATGTTCTTTCTTGAATTTCTTGTTATAATCTTTGAAATCAAAAGCACTAATAGCTGTCTTGCCTGTACCTGTGGCTGCTATAATGAGGTTTTTATAACTATGAACAATATTGCGCTCAAACTGTAATTTCTCGAGCACCTTTATTTGATGTGTCTTACGTTCAAAACGAGTAACATACTCACTTGCTGATTTCTGATCACAGCTGACATGGCGCTCGTTCCAGATAGACTCTTCAAATCGACAAAGCGCTTCTTCGGTATCAAGCTTCTCAAAATCATCACTATTCCAATAACTATCAAACGTAGCTTTGGTCTTATTGATAATATGTGGATTCTCTATGGTCGTGATACGCAAATTCCACTCCAATCCCTTAGTCAAAGCAGACCGGCTGAGATTGCTCGAACCAATATATGCTGTATCAAAATTTGTTTTACGGGTAAAGATATAAGACTTAGCATGTAAACGTTCCTGCTTTGTATTGAAAGATGCACGTATCTCAACATTGCCCAACTCTCTAAGACCATACAACATTCGCACTGCTTTTGGGTCTGTGGCACCCATATAAGTAGTTGTCATGACTCGTAATCTGGTCCCAGAACGCTGAACAAACTCACGTAGTGAATCAATAATTAGTCGTAGACCCTCAAACTTGATAAATGAGACTAACAGATCTATTTCATCTGCTGTCTGGATATCTCGTCTTATTTCTTCATCAATAGAAAGATCGTTTCCACCAGTAAACAGATTGCTTACTCTATATCCAGAAATGGGTTGGTTCTTGACTTTCGCTGCGATTTGTTCATTGATATATCCCACCTTGTCATAAATGCCTCGAAGAAAAAACAGCTTGTTTTCTTCTGAAAGTAAATCTGGTGTGATTTCTATTCCCTCTGCATTCCATTCGTGTTCTATAAATTTAAGAATACGATTGACGACTTCTACTTGTGCGGAAATCGTATCATTGGCATCTTTACGCTTGAAATAATCTTTTAAGATACCTGAAACTATTTCAGTCAAATATTCAGCCAACATCTTGTAAGATTCAGCGCTATCTATATTCTCTTTTTTAACCAAGAACTTAGACTCGGATAAATCATCAAGCTTATCTTGAATGGCTTGAGAAATCAGTGTCTCGTAAACACCAGGATTTAAAATGATATTCGACATAATTTACTATTTACAGAATAATATCGTTATCACACTACTTTGTATAATTCTTACATTTTAAAATATGAGGCAGGATTATATTTGTTAGTGCTTTATTAGCTGTAAAAGTAATGCTTTTTATCTAAAAAGAAGAAGAATTTACATATTTTAAAATTAGAAACTGATGTTTTATGGTATTGGAATAATACAGACAGGCTGCTTTGCGGCTTCTTACGTCCAAAATTCGGAGTCGCCAGTGGGTTGCATCTCGCCTCCACAACGGGGGCAGGTGTGGTGATCCCAGAGGTGTATGCGGTCGGAACCGCAACGGAGGCAGAGTCTGCCTACAAGGGAGTTGAAGCTGGGGGCGGCATCTCCTATGACGCCGCCTACGACAAGGGGGACTATGTTGTGGCAGTCGGGGCAGGTCATGGCTTCTATGTGTTGGCCCATGAAGCCACGGCCTTCATATATGTCCGTGGCATAGCCGCATTTCTTGCATTTATATTTGCTTTTTCTTGACATAATAGTGATATTTTCGAAAACCCACCAGTCCTCCCTTACCCTTAAGTTTTTTCTAAAATCACCCCGTCCCTCTTTACCATTAAAGAGGGCTCCACCGCTTTCCCCAAGCCCCTTTCCCCTCAGGGGACAGGGGATGTGCCAACCGCCCTACTCGGAGCTCAAACCGCTTCGCTATAAGGTTGGCGGACCATCAGAGGTCTTCGCCAGCAGCGGAGCTGCGGTTTGCGGTATGCGACCGCATGGACACGAATCGCTTACAGGCTGCTTGCTCGATGCTTGCTGCTCATGCTGGGTGCTTGCTCGATGCTTGATGCTTGCTGAGTGCTTGCTGGGGATTGCTGCCAAGGGTTATTTGGAGAGTTTCTCGATCAACATGTTCTTGAGGAAGAGGGTGTTGCCGAGGATGTAACGACGCCACATGCGGCGGGGCTCTTTCAGGAGACGATAGAGCCATTCGAGACCGTGATTCTGCCACCATAAGGGGGCACGCGCTACGGTGCCGGCAAAGAAGTCGAAGACGGCTCCGATGGTACCTACATGACAGTGGATGTCGAGCTCTGACCAGTGGGAATAGGTCCATTTCTCTTGCTTCGGAGCGGTCATGCCTATCCACAGCAGGTCGGGATTGGAGGCATGGATGGCGGTGATGATAGCGCGGTTGTCCTCGTCGGTGAACTCGGGCTTGTAAGGGGGTGAATAGGTGGCTACCTTGAGATGGGGATATACTTCGGCGGCTCGCTTCACTATCAGGTCGAGTACTTTCTGGGAGCTTCCCATAAACATCACTGTCTTAGGACTTTCTCCTTTGGCGGTTGATGCTTCACTCTCACGTTCAAGACGGTTCATCTCGTAGTCGAAGAGATCCCAGCCTGCGATGCGCTCACGAGGCTGCGACTTCGCTCCTATCCATCGGCAGGCTTTCACGATGCTCACTCCGTCTGGGATGAGTACGTCGCCACACGACAGGGCCTCGGCAAAGAGGGTATCCTTCAGGGCCGTGTTGTAGGAATGGGCGTTGATCGTATTGATGAGCAGCTTGCCCTCGGGGAGGGTGGATAGCTCGGCCTTGCTGCCTAATATCGTTAATGTCTTCAGTCGGAACATATGTCTTTGTGTTATTTGAATTGAAATTCTTAGACTCGACAAAGGTATGGCTTTTCTATGAGACTGCCAAATATTTATTAAGAAATCAGTGAAAAGAGTAAGAATGTTTGGCTAATTGAAAACTATTTCCTATTTTTGCAAAGAATAATGTGGAGGAGGTTTCACAGGAGTTAAAGGAGTTAAGACAAATGCTTTGGTGGGCAATGATTTCTCCAAGGGGATTTATTGAGTTATCGCAAAGTGGTGGAAGCACGCCCTGAAGGGGCAGAAGCTCTTAGCCCAGGGTAACGCCCTGGGTATAAAGGTTGTCAGCAAGGCGCCCTGTAAGGGCAAAAGCTTTAAAATTCACCTAATGAAACTTGAAATTCCTTTGCGATATGTAAAGCTTTTGCCCTTACAGGGCGCATGGCTCATTGGCTTAACAACCCAGGGTGTTGCCCTGGGCTAAGAGCTTCTGCCCCTTCAGGGCGTGCTGGTTGCATGGGGCTTGCATTCGTGCCTCGGGCGATGGACATTAGTTCAGGGCGTGCTGATTATAGTAGTTTCTGCCCTTACAGGCGGTCTAAAAAGGCTGTTGTCTTAACTCCTTAACTCCCTTAACTTCTTAACTCCCGAAAGTCGTGGACTTCTATAACTTCTGAACTTGAGATAATAAAATAATATAATATATATGACACAGCAAGAAATGCTGATGAGGCAATGGGTGGATAAACTGAACCAGGCCTCGGAGGCTTACTATAACGGCAAGGGGGAACTGATGAGCGACTACGAATGGGACGCTCTGTTCGACCGGCTGAAACTGATGGAGGAGGAAACGGGTATCACCCTGCCCGACTCGCCTACTGCTAAGGTGTCGGAAGACAACGTGGCGGGACAGAAGGAGGAACATGAGTTCCCTGCCCTGTCGCTTGCCAAGACGAAGAGTGTGGCAGAACTGGTGAAATGGGCTGACGGAAGGTGTATCTGGATGTCGTGGAAACTGGACGGTCTGACTCTCGTCGTGACCTACGACAACGGTAGGCTGACCAAGGTGGTGACTCGTGGCAACGGACATATCGGTACCAACATCACTCATCTGGCACCTGCCATCGCGGGTATTCCTCAACAGATTGACGAGATGGGACACTTGGTGATTCGTGGCGAGGCGGTGATCTCCTATCCTGACTTCGAGCGATTTGTGTTGGAGACGGAGGGCGACTATGCCAATCCACGCAACCTGGCTTCGGGGTCGCTGGCCCTGAAGGACATCGAGGAGGTGAAGCCACGACATCTGCAGTGGATTCCCTTTACCTTAGTATATACGGAGCACGACATCACCTCGTGGGGCGAGAGGATGGACTTCCTCGTTTCGCTGGGCTTCAACCCCGTGGAGCGCGAACGCATCGACCACCCTACTGCTGAGAATATCCAGGCGGTGGTGGACCTCTTCACCCACAAGGTGACGAACAAGGTGTTCCCCTTCCCTGTCGACGGTCTGGTGATTGCCTACGATGATACGGTGTATGCTGCTACGGGGTCGGTGACCGGCCATCATGCTACACGTGCGGGCTATGCCTTCAAATGGCAGGACACGCATGCCGACACTACTCTGGACCATATTGAATGGTCGTGTGCCGCCAATACGATTTCGCCCGTGGCTGTCTTCACGCCTGTGGAGTTGGAGGGTACTACCGTGCAGCGTGCCTCGCTCTGTAACATCAGTGAGTGTGAGCGACTGGGTATCGGGGGCAAGGGTACGCGTCTGCAGGTGATCAAGGCCAATAAGATTATACCGAAGGTGATTCGCATCACTGAGAAGGTGGGTGTGCTCGAGGTGCCTGAGATGTGCCCTGTATGTGGTGCACAGGCGGTAGTGACGGAGAGTGAGAGCGGCACGAAGACGCTGCACTGCACCAACCCCGACTGTACGGCCAAGCAGCTGAAGAAGTTCTCGCGATTCGTGAGCAAGGAGGGCATCAACATCGAGGGTATCTCGGAACAGACGGTTTCGCGATTTATCAACTGCGGTTTCATCCACGAATATGCCGACTTCTATCATCTGTCGCAATACAGCCACCAGATTGCTACCTTCGAGGGGTTCGGCCGCAAGTCGGTGCACAACCTCTTGGAAAGTATCGAGAAGAGCCGTACCACCGACGGTCGTCATCTGCTCTATGCGCTCAACATTCCGCTGTGTGGCGGAGATGTGGCGAAGAGACTGCTGGCTGAATATCCTGTGGCAAAGCTCATCGAGGTGGCACGGACGGCTCTCTTCGACGACGAGCTGGCAAGCATCGAGGGTATCGGTCCGGAGAAGAGTGCCAAGTTTATCGGCTTCTTCCGCGACGACAAGAACTTCGGTAAGGTGCAGCGACTTCTGAAGGAACTCGCCATCAGGGAGGAGGAGCCTCAGGAGAAGGGTTCGATGTGCGAGGGACTGACCTTCGTGGTGACGGGCGACGTGCACCACTACAAGAACCGCAACGAGCTGAAGGCTTACATCGAGCAACAGGGCGGTAAGGTGACGGGAAGCGTGAGCAAGAGCACGTCCTTCCTGATCAACAACGATGCAGCCTCGGCAAGCACCAAGAACAGGAAGGCGCAGCAGTTGGGCATTCCTATCATCACGGAAGACCAGTTCGTGGAGAAGTTTACGAAAGAATCATAACAACGGATTGATAATATACTTATAACAACATAACATGTACATAGCAATAGCTGGCAACATCGGCAGCGGAAAGACGACACTCACCAATATGCTTGCAAAGCATTATGGATGGAAGAAATTTCTGGAGCCTGTAGATGATAACCCATACATCGACGACTACTACAAGGACATCTCGAGATGGGCGCTCAACCTGGAGGTGTATTTCCTGAAACAGCGCTTCAAAAACCTGTTGGAGATTGAAAAGAGCAAGGAGACCATCATACAGGACAGGACCATCTTTGAGGGCGTGTATGTTTTCGCTACCAACAACAAGAATATGGGGAACATGGACGAGCGGGACTACGATACCTATATGGGACTCTTCGACTCGATGATGAAGGTGATCAAAATGCCTGAACTCATGGTGTATCTGAGATCGTCAGTTCCGCACTTAGTAAAGAACATTCAGAAGCGGGGACGCGACTACGAGCAGCAGATGCCCATCGACTATCTGCAGGGCATCAACAACCTGTACGATGAGTTTATATACAAGAAGTACAAGGGTAAGGTGCTGGTCATAGAGGTGGATAACCTCGACTTCGAACACAACCCCAGGGAGTTTGGCGAAATCGTCGACAGAATAGACTCGCAACTCTTCGGACTCTTCTCGAAGGAGGAGAATTGTTAAGGAGGTATGGAGGTATGACTCTTCCATACTTATAGTAAGTTATGTAAAATAATAACCATCATAAAAATAAATAAAGAAATGCATATAGCTATAGCAGGCAACATAGGAAGCGGAAAGACTACGCTCACCAAACTACTCAGTAAACGTTACGGTTGGAAGCCTAACTTCGAACCTGTGGACAACAACCCTTACCTCGCTGACTACTACGAGGACATGAAAAGATGGTCGTTCAACCTGCAGATCTATTTCCTGAACAAGCGCTTCCACGACGTGGTGGAAATTGCACAGAACAAGGAAACCATCATCCAGGACCGTACTATCTTCGAGGACGCTAAGATTTTCGCACCCAACCTGCATGACAAGGGACTGATGAGCGATCGTGACTTCGCAAACTATACTGATCTCTTCGACCTGATGATCAGTCTGGTGAAACTGCCCGACCTGATGATCTATATCCGAAGCAGCATCCCTACACTCGTGAGTCATATCGAGAAGCGTGGACGTGACTTCGAGAAAAGTATTCGTATTGATTATCTGCAGGGGCTCAACGACCGCTACGAGGAATGGATCAAGGGGTATAAAGGGAAGCTGATCATCGTTGATGGTGACAACTTGCACTTTGAGGAAAATCCTGAGGATTTCCGCAAAGTGACGGATCAAATCGACGCTGAACTCTTCGGATTGTTCCCAATGTAACAGTGATAATGAAACCTCGTTTCTCTTTTTCCTTTAGAGAAACGAGGTTTTTGTTTCTCGAAACTCCACCTATCCTTAATTAGTCTTTATATGTTTTTCTTTCGATTCTTTTTTTCGAAGAACCTCCAGTTTTCGATTTTTTTCGAAAACCCACCAGTTTTTCCCTTTAGCCTTAAGTTTTTTCGAAAACCCACCAGTCCTCCCTTACCCTTAAGGGAGGGTCCACCTCTCATCTCGGTCTTCTCCCCTCAGGGAAGAAGAGGAAACCGCTCCTTCTCGTCGCTCGTAACCATTTCATTCTATGGTTGGCGGACCATCAGAGGTCTCGCCAGCAGCAGAGCTGCATTTTGCGGTATGCGACCGCATGGATATGAATCGCTTACGGGCTGCAGAAAGGCCATGAAGCCCATAGCAGCACGCCCTGAACCAACGGTCACCGGCCGAAGGGAAAGGTAAAGGGCGTGCTATTTCTGTGAGCTTCTTGGTCTTCGGGGCGTGTTGCTTATATGGACTTTTAATTACCCAATACGCCCTCCTGTAGGATTGAAATTACCCTGCACGCCCTGAAGGGGCAGAAGCTCATAGCCCAGGGCAAATGAACTCAAGCAGCACGCCCTGAAAGGGCAGAAGCTCTTAGCCCAGGGCAACGCCCTGGGGAGGGCACTGAAAAAGTCCCTTCATGGGTTATGTTAGTTTAACATTCGATCTT
>OIXG01002219.1_pt1 | contig 15435 bp, 13 predicted proteins | sample 1587731 | NCBI WGS metagenome assembly OIXG01 (sample SAMEA3888908, study PRJEB22519) | human gut metagenome | biome: human gut; feature: human-associated habitat; material: faeces | place: Denmark | collected 2010
CGGTCAACCCCTTCGGCTCGCAAGCTCGCCACTTCCCCTATATCGCGCTGACGCGGCGACACAGAGGAAGACATTGCAGCGTTTCCGGCTTTTAATTATGATGCACAGTTACATTGCATAGAGCAATAGCCTATATCGCGCTGACGCGGCGACACAGAGGAAGACATTCGCTGGTAACGGTCTATGGTTGAGAGGTTGGGTCAAATGCGCGCTGTTCTCCTTCGGATGTGAGAATGGAATCCTTTTGTCCAATCAAATTGATTCCCATCTTTTTTGATCAAGAAACAGATTTGCAACTTTGCCGCAACCCCGCTTTTCATGTCATTATCGAAGGATGCGGTTGCGCAACACTTGCACGACATGGTGGTGATTTTATGCGATGCCATGTAATGGTCGGGGTAGTGTAATGCGTTGGATTTTGGCGGCTTGCGGGTAAAACAAATCCGGCCGCATTACGCGGCCGGAAGCAATCTTGTTGTCTTACCCGGATTCGAACCAGGACAGGCAGAACCAAAAACTGCAGTGCTACCATTACACCATAAGACAATCCTAACTAAAAGGACTCCTCGTCCTAAAAGCGACGCAAAGATAGAGCGTTTTTTGCGATTGTGCAAATTTTTATTCGACATTTCCTTTGTGTTTTAATGTATATCTTTGATTTGTAGTTTGTTGTGTGGTGAAAATAAATTTGTAGAGTGTCGTATGTGGAAAAAATTGTATTTTCGTGCAACCGGAATGGCCGGTAGCAACGTCTAATGCATAGAAAACAAAAAAACAATATTATAATGAAAAGAACATTTTTAGTTTTGATTATCGTTTTGACCGGCGCGATTTCCGCGTTTGCAGTTGAAACACAGTCGGCATCTGCTCCGAACGAGATGACTGTTGCCGATACAAGTAGAATTGTGAATCTTCCCGATACGGCGGCAGTTGCCGCAACGCTTTCATTCGAGGAACGTGAGGCGATTGCCAATGTGGTGCGTGAAGAAATGAACAGCAACAGGTCGTTTTACAATACCGACATGCCTGTGCGGATTGTTGAAAGATTGGTAGCGATAGTGGCGATAGTCATGCCGTTTATTGCAATAATTTTCATTGCAGCTTTTCTGATCATCCATTCGACCAAGCGGCAACGGATCAAGTACGAGGTCATGGAAAAAGCGATTTCCGCCAATTACAAGCTTCCGAATGATATGTTCGAAGAGAAAAAGGAGAAGCCCGCAGACGCCATGCAGTCTTTGAAAAACGGCTGGCTGATTTTCTCCGTTGGAATTTCTTTCATGTTGTTTTTCCTTTTTGCCGGCAGCGGGGAAGTGGCGTCTCTTTGCTTGTTGGTCGTACTGATAGGCGTAGGCCGAATCGCCATTGCTTTATATGCAATCCGTGAATCGAAAAAATCAAAAGGGTCGGAAACCAACGGCACTGATGCCGAAAGCGATGCGAAATAAATTTGACGAACTTCGGTTGCTTGCGCGGTGCGCGCTGTCGGACGATCGGGATGCTTTCGGGCAAATCGTCGAGGCGTATCAAAGCGACATGCGGCGGTTTTTTCTCAACCTTACCGGCGGCGATATCGCTTTGAGCGACGACCTTGCCCAGGAAACGTTTCTGAAAGCCTACCTGAACATTCGAAGTTTTCGCGGGTTGTCGAAATTCCGAACGTGGCTTTACCGCATCGCCTACAATGAATTTTATTCATGGGCGAGGGAGCGGAAAGAGGAATTGGCAGAATCGTTGCCCGAGCGAATCGGGAGCGAACCGGCAACGGCGAGCAATATCCGAATCGACGTGGCGGAAGCGTTGAAATTGCTGACGGTGGCCGAACGGACGGCCGTGACGCTTTTCTTTGTCGAAGATCGTCCCGTGAAAGAGATTGCTGCCATCATGGGAATGCCGGAAGGAACGGTGAAATCGCACATAGCGCGGGCCAAGCCAAAACTTGCCCGCTTTCTTGAAGACAAATATTGAATTTAATTGCAATTAATGATATGAGAAATTCAGACGACGACAAATTGAAAAACCTATTGAAAGAAGGTGCATGGCAAGCTCCAGACAATCCGTGGTTCACGAAGCGATTGCTCAACCGTTTGCCTGAGAGGCATGCGAGTCGTGGCAAAGCGATATGGATAGTCGTGTGTGTGGTGGCGCTTGCCGGCTGCATGGTAGGATGGCGGCTTTTTTCAGAACAAGTTGTCGACGACACGACCACCATTACGCTTTTCGACACGTTGAAAGTCGACAATGCCGTGATGTATTATTGCGCGTTGCTTATTGTTACTGTTTTTATCATCCAGCAAATTGTGTCTGTGGCTATCAAGTCTCGGCAATAAAGTGTGCGTGCTTGCGTTTGGTCATGATAAATGGTGAATCTGCCGCTCGGATTTACCTATTTATTGCGATTGAACGCTTTTTTTTATGCAGGTACTTTTGTACAGCAAAAGACTAAAAAGTCGATTGATGTACAAGTTATTGAGTATCTGTATATTGCTTTTTCTATTTCCGGCGATTGTCTTTTCCGGAACGTCGGATGCCGTCGAAGATGCGCCAAGCGAGGAAACGCTCGATTCGATTTGGTTGAATTTGAGCGAAGTGGTCGTTACCGCGCAGGAATCGAAGGGTGTCGTTACGACATCGAAGATCAACCGTGCCGCGATGGACTTTTTGCAACCGACGAGTCTTGCGGACTTAATGGAGTTGCTCCCCGGCGGCATATCGAAAGACCCCGATTTGAGCAGTGCCAACACGCTCGGCCTTCGCGAGACGGGCACTTTCGATGCGCAAGGCAACGCCATCACCGACAACAATTACGCCATATCGTCGTTGGGGACGCTTTTTATTGTCGATGGCAATCCCATTGGCGCCGACGCGAATTTGCAATATTCTCCATTGTCGTCCACGCAATCGGTTTCTACGTCATCTTCCGCCGAACAAAAACGCAATACCACGAATCGGGGCGTCGACATGCGCAGCATTTCCACCGACGACATCGAGAGCGTGGAGGTGGTGCGCGGAATCCCTTCTGCCGAATACGGCAATCTGACGAGCGGAATGGTGAAGATCAATAAAATAAGACGTGAGACTCCATTCACGGCGCGTTTTAAGGCCGATGGATACAGCAAACTTTTATCTGTCGGGAAAGGCATGCGGCTCGGCGAATGGCTTTTGCTCAACGTCGATGCAGGCATTCTCGATGCAAAACCCGATCCGACCGACAATTTGCAGCAATATCGCCGCGGAAACGCTTCGGCGCGTTTCACTTTCGATCGTCGAAATGTGCGGTATGCGGCATCGGTCGACTATACCGGCTCGTTTGACAACAGCAAAGCCGATCCCGACCTCAACTATGGGCGGATAGACGAATACAAGTCGACGTACAACCGGATCGCACTTGCCAATAATTTTGTTTTCAAGTCGAAGCGGGACTGGTTTTTCAAGCAATTAGAAATAAATACCTCCATTGCGCAGCAATTCGACAGGCTGACGCAGCGCCGTCTTGTCGCTCCGCAACGTTATGGGCTTGTGCCGACGACCGACGAAGAAGGCGTGCACGATGCCAAAATTATTTTTTCGGAATATATTGCCAATTATTTGAGCGATGGAAAGCCGTTTACGGCGTATGCCAAAGCGAAAGCCGTTTTTTCCGAGCGGACCGGCGTGGTCGACAATCGGCTGTTGGGCGGTGTAGATTGGAATTTTTCAAAAAATTTCGGGCGCGGGCAAGTGTACGATCTCGACAGGCCGTTGTCGGTGTCCGGTTGGGGTTCGCGCCCGCGTGCCTACCGCGACATTCCGGCTCTTTCTCAAATTTCGGCATTTGCCGAATACCACGGCGTTTTGTATGCCGGCCGCCACAGCGTGGAGTTGCAAGCGGGATTGCGAACCAACAGCCTGACGGGATTGGATAGCCGCTACGCGATGAAAGGGCGCGTCTATTTCGATCCGCGTTTCAATTTGAAATGGACATTGCCGTCATGGACGGTTGCAGGCCGACGCGTTTCGCTGGGAATAGCCGGAGGCATCGGGAAAACAACCAAAATGCCAACGCTCAACTACCTTTATCCCGACAAGCACTACAATGATATCACCGAATTGGGATATTATGACATTAATCATCCCACGGAGTACAGCCGCTTTGTCGTGAGAAGTTATGTTCAGGACCCCACCAACTACGATTTGCAGCCTGCCGTCAATCTGAAAAAAGAGATACGGGTGGAATTGTCGTTTGGCGGCAATTCTTTGTCGGTCGTCTATTTCCGCGAGAACATGTCGTCGGGATTCCGCTATATGTCGGTATATGCGCCTTATGCTTATCGCGACTACGACGAAACGGCCATCGATGCCGCTTCTCTGGCGGGGCAGCCTTCGCTTGACGGACTTCCTTATGAGGAGCGCCGGAAACTCGACGGCTATACGAAAGCCGACAATGGCAGCCGAATCGACAAGGAGGGCGTGGAATTTCAATTCTCATCGGCTCGTATCCGGCCGTTGCGCACGCGAATTACGTTCAACGGCGCATGGTTTCGCTCCGCTTACAGCAACAGCCTGCCCATGTTTGAATCGGTGAGCGACGTTGTCGACAATGTTGTCGTCGGCGATCGCTATGTGGGCTTGTATGATTGGAACGACGGAAGGACGAATCAGACGCTCAACACCAATTTGATGCTCGACACGCAAATACCGGAATGGGGTTTGATTTTTGCCACCTCGGTGCAATGCATGTGGTTTGTCAAAACTCAAAACATGGCCAAGAACGGCATTCCGACAGCCTACATGGATGTTGCCGACGGCGAATTGCATCCTTACACGGAAGAATCGGCAAACGATCCATTGCTGTCTCATTTGATTAAAACCTACAATGCCGATTCGTTTCGGCAGTTCACCGTCCCGTTTGCCATGAATGTCAATTTGAAAGCAACGAAGAGCATCGGCAAATTCATGAAGTTGTCGATGTTTGCCAATAAAATAATAGACTACACGCCGGACTATTATTCCAACGGTTATAAAATAAGAAGAAATGTCAGCCCCTATTTCGGCGTAGAGGCAAATTTTATGTTTTAGCAATATGAAAAAATCATCAATCTTTTCAATTTGCGTTGCTGCATCGCTTGCTTTGCCGTTTTTTTCTTGCAGCGACGAGCCGGTTGTCCCGACGGTCGAAGCGTCGATTGAAATTGTCCGTCCGGAGGGCATCGACGATTTGCAGATACTAAAAGAAACAGTCGTTTTTCGCAATCTTTCCTCCGGAGAAGAAATGCGATTCGATTCGACCGAAGGATTGGCGATTCCCGTAGGCATATATGAATGTTCGTATGAGGCGGAAGCGACGTATGTCAATGCAGGGGATGAAGAAAGCGCCGTTGTCGAAGGCCGATTGATTGGCAACGCAGAATCCGTTCAGGTGACTGCCGCAGGCTTTAAGCTCGTTTTGCCGGTTTATCTTTCGGTGGATAAGGACGATTTCATTTTCGAGGAGATTTTTTTCACCGGCACGCGCCGAGCTTCGGGGTCGAGCTATATTGGCGATACGTATTTTAAAATCTACAATAATACCGACCATGTGCTTTATGCCGACGGGCTGGCAATATGCGAATCGAAATTCAAATCGACGCAATTTTACACTTACACTCCCGACATTCGCCAAGACGAAATGACGGTGCATGCCATCTACGTGATTCCCGGCAATGGGACGGAACATCCCGTGGCTCCGGGCGAGTCGTTGGTCATTTGCGACACGGGAATCGACCATCGCATATCCAATCCCAATTCTTTCGATTTGAGCGACGCTGATTTCGAGTGGTACGACGAATCGACCAATCCGAGCCATACCGACATCGACAGCCCGACAGTGCCAAATCTCGACAAATGGTATTGCTATACGCTGACTGTTTTCGTTCCTCACAATCGCGGGTTTTCCTCGTTTGCCCTTGCGCGCATACCCATCGGCAAAGAGGCGTATTTGAGCGATTATTACTATGACTATGAATACACGATATATGTCCCCGCCGGCACATTCCCGATGAGTGGCAGCGCGTATCGCCTTCCCAACGAATGGATTGTCGACGGCGTGAATTGCAGCGTGGAGACCGATCGCCAATGGAACGTGCTGCCTCCGTCGATTGATGCCGGATGGACGCATTGCGGGGCGATGGACTCCGACGAAAATCGCTTTTTCAAGAGCATTCGCCGCAAGATGCTTTATTTGACGGACGACGGGATCAGGGTGCTGAAAGATACGAACAATTCTACTGCCGATTTCAATCCTGATTGCGTCCCGTCGCTTGTCGAGATGCAACATGCCGCGATCGATGCTTCCGGAACGAAAGCGGAGCGCGTCACTTACGACGGGGTTCAGCCGGTGGAATCATAGAAAAATGCAAGCATGGGGAAAAGAGGTTTGCATATCGCATTGTTGCTTTCGCTATCGGAATCGATTTTCGCTGTCGATTCGGACGACGCGCTTTCCCGTGTCGTTGAAAACGAGCGGATGAATGTCGTCCCCGAACTCGGAGCCGAAAATCCGGCAATGATGAAAGACCGTTATGCGAAAACGCTTACGGAGATTGAGGCCGGATGGGTGTTTGGCGATGAAAATCAACCAAAAATCATGCAAGAAGGCGATGGGGAGAATCGCATGAGCGCCGTTGTGGACGCTTTTGTGAAGAATGGAAAAAATGATATTTGGGGAAATGCCGGTTACAGTATCGGGCAACGGCGGAACGTGGCGTTCAACGAAACGTCCGACTATCGGATGCTTTACCCTTATGTGACGGCCGATTTGGTCGGTGGCGATCTGCACGAAGAGATTTATCGTTTCGAAGGCGGATTCGCTCATCGTGTTTCTTCGTCAGTGGTGTTAGGCGCGCAGGCAGGGTATCGGGCATTGCTGGCTTATCGCAGTGTCGATCCGCGACCGAGAAATTTGACAGGCGATCTCGATTTCGCAGCCGGAATATCTTGGACGAAAAACGAGCATACTTTCGGGGCTGCTTTGAAAGTGTCGAAGTATAAGCAAACCAACGATGTGGAATTTTATAGCGAAACGGGTCATCCCACAGTCTATCATGCGACGGGGTTGGGCACCGATTATTATCGTTTCAGAGGTTCTAACACCGATACATACTACAATGGCCGTGGCTTCGGCGGCGTGGTCAATCATGTATGCGTGCGTGGCGCGACGGCTGTATCATTCAATGCGGTTTATGATTATTTCGGATTCGACAAAATCATATCTTCTCTCAACGAGTTGCCGATGGCTTCCGTGGGCGAACATCGCTTTTCCGCTGCCTTGACGGGTCTTTTCCGCCAAAAACAGAACCGCGACATTTTCGTCGAGGCAGGATATGAATACGTGCGGCGCAATGGGACGGAAAATATTTTTGGAGATGCTCAAAACAATATTTATCCTGAAATAGCTTCGCTGCCGATGTATCGGCGGAGCGCTCACGACGCGCACGTGAAATTAAGCTACGACAATCGGCTGAATCCGGTCGGATTCCGGCTTTCTGCCGTTGCCGGCTATCATGATGAAAATGTTCGCTATGTCTCTCCCGAACGGTTGTTGGCAGTACAAGCCCCTTATGCAGGCATTCAGGCTTCGACGACTTATCGGAAAAAACGCTGGCTGTTGCGGGGCGAGGCGCAAGTGGAAATGATGATTGGCCCGAATGGAAGTTTTGCAATGCCATCGGAAAGAAATTCAGTGCTTGACGAGGCAGCAAAACGCGTTTATGAGGTGATATCGGAAACGCAAACATCCATGTCGGCGGCATTGCGAGCCGATTATGCGGCGGGCAAGCGTTTTGCAGTGTTCCTCAGGTTGCGTTGGGCCGGCGAACTGTATGCCGGCGGCGGACGGGCGAATCATGCGGAAACGGCAGTCGGATTGCTATTTTGACGCAAACACAATTTATTAACCAAAATAAAAACAAAACGTTATGAAAAAAAACTTACTCCTCTGTTTGGGATTTGCTGTATTGGCGGTGTTCGGTGCAAATGCAGCCGAGCCAACGATGAATTGGGCAAAATTGATTGAGTCGGAAAGCGGGCAGGTGACGCCGGAAGACATGATTGAATCGGGCGATAAAGTTTATACTGCCGCACGATTCCAATCGAAAAGCAACGCAGACTTGCTTGGCGTGTGCTTCGGCGATGCTTTGGACGTGGCGATCGGCGCGCAAAACAATGGCAAGTCGGGAAACTACAACCTATTGCTTGCGCAAACGGATCGTGCCGGTGCTCCGCAATGGTATGCTTATACCAATTATGGCGATGTCTATTCCGCATCGTTGGGCGCGACATCCGATGGCGGCATTGTTGCAACGCTGATGGTGCGTCATACGAATAAAAATGAAGATGGTTCCAATCGCGTGCTTTCTGTGGTGGACGCGAAAGGCACAACTACTGCGATGGAATTGACGTATACGGCATGGACTTATCATATCGCAGTGTTGAAATTCGCTTCCGATGGCGCGTTGGAATGGAACAAGTTGATTCCTGTCGGCGACGGTGCTAACGACTTGAAAGCATGGACAGCAATCGACGCTTCGGATAATGTTTATATAGGTGGATGCCATGTGCTTCCGTTCAGCGTCGATGGGGTTGAAATTGCATCTCCGAAAGACGACAATTCGCTATATCTCGTAAAATTGACTTCGACGGGCGATTTTGTCAAGCAATTTGCCATTACCGGAACTACCGTCACCGACTATCTTGATGCGCTTACGATTGCCGACGAGACTGTATATGCAACAGGTCGCATCAAAGGCGACGGGACAAATTCCGCATATTTTGGCAATTTCGAGATTACACCGACTACCTACGACGATGTGTATGTGGCTGCGTTTACAACCGACCTCGAACCAAAATGGGCGAGCGTGGTTTATGCAACGCCATGGGTGGCACCGTCTGATGGCAAAAAAACGCATACCACTCAAATAAAGGGTATCGACGTCTCAGACGGGCGCGTGTTGGTGTCGGGACTTGTCAAAGGCGGATTTTCCACGGCCAACGACACTGATGCCGACGGCGTGAGCGCGAGCGAGCTGATCCACACCTCTTCTGCTTCCCTTGAAGGGTATGTGCTCGAATTTTCTGCAACCGACGGCTCGTTTGACAAGGCATTGATACATGGAACGGGCATTTCCGGCTATTTTGCCGCGACTGTCAGCGACAACGATATTTATGCATGCGGCTATTCCTACGCCTCGGGCGAAGGCGGCGTGCTTGTGAAATTTGACGAAAACGGCAACAAGCAATCTTCGTGGAATCTTGTGACGTCGTCGGGCATGATGACGGGTTTCTCAAGTTCTTTCTCGGGAAAAACGCTTTATGCCTCTTATCGCAATCGCAACGCCGATTTCAATTTTATCGGGAGCGACTTTGTCATACCGGCCACCGACGATTGGAGCGGCGTAGTGGCTTCATTCAATGTTGCCGATATTGAATCCGGAATTGTCGCGTTGCCCGATGTCAATGGCGCTACTGTCTGCGGAATGGACGGAGCCATCCGCATTGTGTCGGAAAAAGCGGAAACGTTCAGCGTGTACGACATTGCCGGCCGGCTTGTCAAATCCGTGGTGGTCGAAGGCGAAGCGGCAATCGCCATGCCTGCGGGATTCTATGTCGTGAACGGCGAAAAGGTGATTGTGAGATAAATAAGCAAATAGCCAACAGTTTTCTCTTAGCGCAAGGAGGCATTCCGATGGTTTCGGGGTGTCTCCTTCCATATTTTTTAAGAATCCCATGGCCGGAAAACTCCAAAAAATGCAATTTTTTTTGTAATTTTGTACGCTATTATGGCTAACAAATTTAATATGGCAGAACACAACGAAAATTATAGCGCAAGCAATATTCAAGTGCTTGAAGGTTTGGAGGCTGTGCGGAAACGTCCGGCCATGTACATTGGCGATACCGGTCCGAAAGGATTGCATCATCTTGTCTATGAAGTTGTCGACAATTCCATAGACGAGGCATTGGCGGGCTTTGCAACTCATATAGAGGTGACAATCGGGGAAGACAATTCCATTACGGTTGTCGACAACGGACGCGGTATTCCCGTCGACAAACACGAGAAGCTCCACAAGTCGGCTCTCGAAGTGGTGTTGACGGTGCTTCATGCCGGTGGCAAGTTCGACAAGGGTTCTTATAAAGTTTCCGGCGGTTTGCACGGCGTAGGCGTTTCGTGTGTCAACGCGTTGTCGTCTTATTTGCGTGCCGAGGTGCGTCGCGACGGGCATGTCTATATGCAAGAATATGCCTACGGGCATCCGAAAGCGCCGGTTGCGATTGTCGGCGACACGACGGAAACGGGCACGAAAGTGTTTTTCAAGCCGGATCCGACAATTTTCCAAGAAACGATTGTCTACAACTACGACACGCTTGCCAACCGTTTGCGCGACCTTGCTTTTCTCAACAAAGGCATTCATTTGACGTTGACCGATTTGCGCGTGCGCGACGATAATGGCGCTCCGAAACAAGAAGTGTTCTATTCCACCGAAGGGTTGAAGGAATTTGTGCGTTATATCGATGCCAGCAAGGAACATTTGATCGACGACATCATTTATATCAATACCGAGCGGCAGGGCATACCGGTGGAAGTGGCAATCACCTACAATACTTCGTACAACGAAAATATCTACTCTTTTGTCAATAACATAGACACGATTGAAGGCGGAACGCATCTCACGGGATTCCGTCGCGGATTGACTTCGACGTTGAAAAAATATGCGGAAGACTCGAAAATGCTCGAAAAAGTGAAAATCGACATTTCGAGCGACGATTTCCGTGAAGGTTTGACGGCTGTGATTTCCGTGAAGGTCTTGGAGCCTCAATTTGAAGGACAGACAAAGACGAAGTTGGGCAACAATGAGGTGATAGGAGCCGTGCAAACGGCCGTCAGCGAAGCATTGCGCAACTACCTTGAAGAGCATCCCAAGCAGGCGCGCACGATTGTGGAAAAGGTGGTGCTTGCCGCGCAAGCGCGTCATGCCGCTTACAATGCCCGCATGAAAGTGCAACGCAAATCGCCGCTTTCCGGAGGCGGGTTGCCGGGGAAATTGGCGGATTGCTCTTCGCGGACAGCGGAAGATTGCGAGCTTTTCATCGTGGAGGGCGACTCGGCCGGCGGCTCTGCAAAGCAGGGGCGCGATCGCCAATTCCAAGCGATTCTGCCATTGCGCGGAAAGATTTTGAATGTGGAGAAAGCGATGGAACACAAGGTGTTCGACAATCAGGAAATCACGAATATTTTCAAGGCGTTGGGCGTCACGATCGGAACGGAGGAAGATAGCAAAGCTCCGAATATTAGCAAGTTGCGCTATCATAAAATCATTATCATGACCGATGCCGATGTCGATGGCAGCCATATCGCCACCTTGTTGATGACGTTGTTCTTCCGTCGGATGCGTCCTGTCATAGAAAATGGATATCTCTATATTGCCACGCCTCCGCTTTATAAGTGCTCGAAAGGCAATGTGGAGCGTTATTGCTGGAACGACGACCAGTTGCGCGCGTTTATCGAGGAATTTGGCAAAGGCGATGAGAAAGCCGTGAAAGTGCAGCGCTACAAAGGTCTTGGCGAGATGAATCCGGAGCAATTGTGGGAAACGACAATGGATCCGGAAAACCGCTGGCTGAAACAAGTGCAAATTTCCGATGCGGCAGAAAGCGACCGTATTTTCTCCATGCTGATGGGCGAAGACGTTGCGCCGCGCCGCGAGTTTATTGAAACGAATGCGACATACGCCAATATCGATGCTTAGTTATCGATTGGGGTATTGAATATGATGAAGGTGTGCCGAAAAGCGCACCTTCTTTTTTGCACCACATAAAACTTTTTGGTTCATCCGTGCCTATATCGCCGTTGGTACGGCGACAAGAAGCATTGCCGGAAGAGGCTTTATTCGAGGTTGCAACTTTCCTGCCTTGATATTATTGACTTTTCCAATCCGTAGAGGATTGTTTGCTAATTTGGAAACAAAGTATTATCTTTGCGAACGTAACAAGGATCGTAATGAATGAGCGGACAATAACAGTAATATTAAGCGAGGAAGCAAATTCTTTTGTAAGGCAACAGCCTTTCAAGGCACAACAGAAGATAGCGTACAATATCAGAAAGTTGCAAAGTGGTCTGATGGAAAAGGAACTTTTCAAAAAGTTGGATAACTCTGAGATATGGGAGTTGCGGACGCTCTTCAATGGAATTTGTTACCGTTTGTTTGCTTTTTGGGACACAGAAACAAAGGCTTTGGTAGTAGCTACTCATGGGATAGTGAAAAAAACGCAGAAAACGCCTAAAAAGGAAATAGAAAAGGCGGAGAGAATAAGAAAAGAGTATTTTAACAATAAAAAATAAAGGCTATGGCAAATATGAAATTCACACCGGCAGACGAGTTGATAGACGACGTGTGGGGTAAGGTTGGCACCCCGGAGCGTGATGCAATGGAAGCGCAGCTCAAAGAGGATATGCAAGCCTACTTTGTCGGTGAAGCGATCAAAAAGGCACGTCTCAAACAAAACCTCACGCAGGAGGAATTAGGCAAAAGGTTAGGCGTGAAGCGCTCTCAAATTTGCAAGTTGGAAAGCGGAAAAAGTTCTATTACCCTTTCCACGATGAGCAGGGTGTTTCAAGCTTTGGGCATTGCAACGGCTACGCTCGATTTGGGTATAGGCGGAAAGGTCGCGTTGTGGTAGCATGAAGCAGAAGCAATGACGAGGAGGATGTTTTTTGTATCCTCCTTTTTTTATGGGATAGTTTTGGAATTGCACTTTTCTATTTCGCGCTTTGCGGGTGCGCGCTGTTAAAGGCGGATACATAGCAAAGTCTACCTCTGTTGCGTGATAGCGTGTTAATAGAGGAGAAAGATTTTTTTGTCAGGAAAAGACAACGGGGTTCCCCTATTTGCTTCGCAAACAGAGGAAGACATTGCTACGTTTTCGACCTTTCAATTTCAATTATAAAAACACAGCAGTCTCCGTAGAACGCTACGCCTTGTTCGCCGTTGGTACGGCGACAAGAAGCATTGCCGGAAGAGGTTTAGGATTAATGGTTTAGGTGCTTGTTGCAAACGCTCTCGTTAATTGAGTAGTGCTTTTTCGTGGAGCATAGCGGACTCGAACCGCTTACCTCAACACTGCCAGTGTTGCGCTCTACCAGATGAGCTAATGCCCCGTGGCGTTTCAATTGTTCGGATTGAAACTTGTTGCGTGGAAGCGTGGTCAGACATTGAAGCGGAAGTGCATGATGTCGCCGTCTTGTACCACGTAGTCCTTTCCTTCAATGCCGATTTTTCCGGCTTCGCGGCATTGCGCTTCGCCGCCAAGCCGCACATAGTCGTCGTATTTGATCACTTCGGCCCGAATAAATCCTTTTTCAAAATCGGAATGGATGATTCCGGCGCATTGCGGCGCTTTGCTGCCTTTCATGTATGTCCATGCTTTCACTTCAAGCGGGCCGGCCGTGAAATATGTTTCGAGATTGAGCAGGTGGAATGCAGCCCGAATGAGGCGGGACACGCCCGATTCTTTCAAGCCGATTTCGTCGAGAAACATTTGTCGCTCTTCGTAGCTTTCGAATTCTGCAATTTCAGATTCCGTTTGCGCGGCGACAATCAGGATTTCGGCATTTTCGTTTTTGACGGCTTCCCGCACCATGTCGACGTATTTGTTTCCGGCGACGGCCGATTGGTCGTCGACGTTGCATACGTAGAGTATCGGCTTGTTGGTCAGCAAAAACAAATCATGGGCGCAATGTTGCTCGTCTTTTGTTTCAAATTGCACGGTGCGGGCGGGTTGCCCTTGTTCGAGGGCTTCCTTGTAGCGACGCAACACTTCGTATTGTATCTTTGCTTGCTTGTCGCCTCCTGTTTGCGCTTGCTTTTGCACGCGTGTGATCCGGCTTTCGATTGTTTCAAGGTCTTTCAGCATCAGTTCGCAATCGATGATTTCTTTGTCGCGAACGGGATCGACCGAGCCGTCGACGTGTACCACGTTCGGATCGTCGAAACAGCGCAACACATGAATGATGGCATCTGTTTCCCGAATGTTTGCAAGAAATTTGTTGCCTAAGCCTTCGCCCTTCGATGCGCCTTTCACCAATCCTGCGATGTCGACAATTTCCACCGTGGCCGGCACGATGCGTTGCGGGCTGACGATGGCCGCAAGTTTGTTGAGCCGCTCGTCGGGGACGGTGATGACGCCTACGTTTGGCTCAATGGTGCAAAACGGGAAATTGGCGGATTGCGCCTTGGCGTTCGACAAACAGTTGAATAGGGTGGACTTGCCGACGTTAGGCAGTCCGACTATGCCGCATTGTAAAGACATGATTTGTTTCGTTTTTAAGTTGCAACAGCCGGTTCCCGTTTGCGGGCGGCTGTGTTTTCGAGTGCAAAGGTAGGAATTTTTCCGTGAGCATCAGAGTTTTTTGCGCGGGAAAGCGTCGATGAAGCTTTTGGGCGTGATGTTCCATATTCGGGCTTGGACGGAGTCGGCATATTCGCGTATCGTGTGGTAGGCTTTGAAGGCGACATAAAAGCTGTAAACAATCTGGTGCAGCGGATAGCGCATGTATTCTGTGTCTATTCGTTTGCGTTCGGTTTCTGCCTCTTTGTAGAAGTGGGGTTGTATGGAAATGACGCGGTTTTCGTCGTCGACTGAAAGTGTCTGCATCCATGAATGGTCGGCGCCTGCGACATAGATTGACTTAAAGCCGGACGCAATTGCGAGCATAAGCGATGGGATCAACACGTTGCGGGGGCGCGGCATTCCCAATCCTGCACGGTAAACGGCATGGCGAAACCATTTGAAGCCTTCGATGGGAGTCATGTTGTAGTATGCCACGGCTACCATGCTGTTGGCAGCTTTGATGTTGCGTATGCGGCTGTTTGTCCGTGTCGTGGCCGGCACGAAAAGGGTCATTGGCCAGTCGATGGCGTTGAAGGCGTTCCATAGCTTGTCGACATTCGGGTCGCTGGCCGAAAAGAAGTGAGGATCGGCAAGCACGTAATAGTCCGGCCGCAGTTCGCGGAACACCGGGGTGTTTGCGGCAAAATTCACGGCTATTTTTCTTCGGCAAGCAAGGAAGTCGGCATGGTGCGCGATTGTGTCGTTGAGCGACGGCCCGTTGCCAAGCACGACGATTTCTTCTCCGCTTTTTGCCGTCGGTTTGACGGTAGAGCGGCGCGACATCAATAAAATTTTCATCATTCCTCCAAGGGTTTGCCCTGTGGAAGCCAGCATGGCTGCTATGTGGTCGATTTTTCCCATTTTGCTTTTTGCGCGATAAGGCACGATAGTGCAAAGGTAGTGCAAGTTGAGCGCAATGCAAAGAGCTTGCTCGATTTGCATTGCCGAAACGCAGCCTGCCTTATGAAAAGGTAGCATTCAGGCTGAGCGCAATGCAAAGAGCTTGCTCGATTTGCATTGCCGAAACGCAGCCTG
>OIXG01002221.1_pt1 | contig 15416 bp, 11 predicted proteins | sample 1587731 | NCBI WGS metagenome assembly OIXG01 (sample SAMEA3888908, study PRJEB22519) | human gut metagenome | biome: human gut; feature: human-associated habitat; material: faeces | place: Denmark | collected 2010
CTGCGCCCTCGGTGCCCAGCACAAAGGGGCGGCGCATGGCCCGCACCACGCTGTCTACAAAGGCATCCTGCCCGAGGACGGTCTTTTTTACCTCGGCGGCAAGGCCCTCAAAGCTGCCCAGCTGCTCCGGCTTTGTGTCTGCCGTACCCTTGGCCAGCAGGCCGTCCGCTTCCATATCCCGCAGCATCCGGCGGCTGTCCTCCAGCGCCGTCTGCACCCCGGCATCCTGCGCTTTCAGCCGGGCGTTCTGCTGTTTGAGCAAGGCGTCCAGCTGCTTTTGCTGTTCCAGCAGCGCCGCGTTCAGGTCCGGCAGGCCGCTGCCCGCCGGTTTTTCGGGCTGTGGCTTTTCCGGCTGCGGCTGCGCGCCGCCGAACTTCAGTTTGCCGCCCGCGCCGAACACGCCGTTCATCAAGCTTTCCCAATCATCGGTGTATGCCATGGTGCTGCCCTCCATCGGTATTTTTCTTCCAGTATAGTGAACTGCGCGGCATTTTGCAAGCACAAAAAAGCTCCCCCTTTCGGGGGAGCCGGATGGGATCTATGCTGTTTTCTCAGCCCTTGCAGCCCTGCTCTTCCCAGTCGCCGAAGTCGTTGGCATCGGCGATCTTGGTGACGTCGATCTTGCCGTTCTCATCCTTGGGGGCAACGGCGGGGCCGGCCTCCACGGGGTTGGCGTTCGGAGCTTCGGGGTCGTACACAGGGCGCTCTTCGGCGGTCTCCGGCTGGGTCTGGGGTGCGTTCTCAGCAGGGGCAGGTGCTTCCGGTGCGGCTTTCTCGGCAGCTTCTGCGGCGGCATCGGCAGCCTTTGCCTCTTCCTTGGCCTCGGCCTCTTCGTAGGCTTCGGCGGTCTTTTCGGCCTCCTCGGCGTCCTTTTCGGCTTCCTCCGGGAACTCGACCTCCTCCACATGGAGCGGGTCTTTCTGGTTCAGGATCTTGTCCAGCACCACGATGGCAGCGCCGGTGACGGCCACGGCAGCAGCCGTGCCAAGAATACGGAACAGAGTTTTCATACCAGAACCTCCTTGTTATAAAGAAACGTTAAGAGAACGTTACGACCTCTTCCAGGGGCTTTTCGGCAGGCTCTACCGACACGGCGGTCAGCACCGGGCCCTTGCCCCGGTAGATGTTGTGGAACTTGTAGCCCACCTTGGCGGTCACCCGCACCCAAGCGCGCTGTTCCAGCGCCTTGTAGCCATCGTAGCTGCAGGGGAAGCCCACAAACTGGATGTCCTGCACGCAGCAGGTCATGGCAAAGCGGCCGGGCACAAAGCTGTTTTTGCCGGCGCGGTTGGTCTGGCAGACCTGTGCCAGAAAGCGCACCGTCTTGCCGGTGTACTTCTGGGGCTCGTCCTGACAGTCCATGTACCAGATGCCGAAATCGTCATCCGGGATGTCGATGGGGTCGGCGTTGATATCAAAGGGCAGCGGGTCGGGGATATCGTCGTAGGCTACGCTGCCGTCCTTGAACTCGTAGGCGATATCGCACTTGCGGGAGGCCTGCCGCACCAACTTGTGCAGCTCCTGCCGGGCGTCGTCGTTGTTCACGGCTTCGGCGCGGTTGAACACGATCAGCTCGCTGCGGGCGATCTTGTCCAGCATCAGGCTGCGCATGGAGTTATCGCGGGCGTAGGTCAGGGCGGTGGTGCCGTCGGCAGTGGCAATGCACTGGTACACTAGCCAGTTCTCGGGCAGGGCATCGGCCAAGTCCTGCAGCAGCCACATGCCGTTGTACTCGATGACCACGCGGCCTGCGTCCGCTTCCTTGCCCAGCTTTGCAAGGTTCTGGGGGTTCAGTTCAGACTTATCCTCCAGCACCTTCACGGTCACGCCGGGGAAGGCGAACTTTTTCTCGTTGTACTCCTCTTCGCCCTCCTCGCAGATCAGCAGCAGGGTCTTGTCGCCGGAGTCGAAATTGGGGTCTTCAAAGGTCTCCTGAATAAACTTGGTCTTGCCGCTTTCCAGAAAGCCCACAAACAGGTAGACCGGGATCTCTTTTGCCATAATAAATGGTTGCTCCTTCTCTCAATAATGGGGTTCTCAGCAGCCGAACAGCTGGGCGATAGCGGTCTCGTTCAGCTTGGAGCCGATGACCACCAGCTTGCCGCCCACGTCTGCGCTGCGGCTGCGCACTTCCCACTCGCCGGGCACATAGTCGAATTCCAGCCAGCCGTCTGCGCCGCCGTCCACGATGCCCTTGCTGCGCAGGATCATGCCGTAATTGCCGGTATCCAGCTCGGTGAGGGCGTGCTCCACCTCGGCCTTGGTGAACTTGCGGGCCGTCTCCACGCCCCAGCTGGTGAACACTTCATCAGCGTGGTGGTCGTGATGATGATGACCGCAGCAGCAATGACCGTCATGGTCATGATGGTGCTCGTGCTCCTCGTGATCATGCTCGTCGTGATCATGCTCGTCATGGTCATGGTGATGCTCATGCTCGTCATCATCTTCGTCATGATCGTGGTGGTGGCCGCAGCAGCAATGGTCATCATGATCGTGCTCGTCGTGGTCGTGGTGATGATGCTCGTGCTCATCCTCGTCGTCATCATGGTCATGATGATGGCCGCAGCTGCACACACCGTTCTCATCGTAGTGATGATGGTGATGCTCGTGCTCTTCTTCCTCGTCCTCGTGGGCGTGCTCCTCGTTTGCCTTGGCAGCCATGGCGATCAGCTCGGCCTTGAAGTCGTCCTTGGTGGACATGGCCTTCAGGATCTGCTCACCGGTCAGGTGATCCCATGCGGTGGTCACGATGGTGGCGGTGGGGTTCTTTTCCCGCAGCATTGCCACGGCGGCGGCGATCTTTTCCTCGCTGGCGGTCTGGGTGCGGCTGAGCAGGATGCAGCTTGCGTGGCTGATCTGGTCATCGTAGAACTCGCCGAAGTTCTTCATATACATCTTGACCTTGTTCACATCGGCCACGGTGACAAAGCTGTTCAGCTGCACATCCAGATGCTCGGCCACGCCCTCCACGGCGCGGGTCACATCGCTCAGCTTGCCCACGCCCGAGGGCTCGATGACGATGCGGTCGGGATGGTACTGCTCCACCACCTGCTGCAGAGCGGTGCGGAAATCGCCCACCAGAGAGCAGCAGATGCAGCCTGCGTTCAGCTCGTTGATCTGAATGCCGCTTTCCTTCAGAAAGCCGCCGTCAATGCCGATCTCGCCGAACTCGTTCTCGATCAGCACCACCTGCTGGCCTGCAAAGGCCTCGGTGATCAGCTTTTTGATCAGAGTGGTTTTGCCGGCGCCAAGGAAGCCGGAGAAGATATCGATTTTAGTCATGATCCAAATGCCTCTTTCTTTTTATCGCAATATTCGCAATTGTTAGCGCAAAGGGCCGCAGAGTGCTGACCCAAAAATACTACACCTCTATTATAACAAGGCTGTCAATGGAAAACCGGCCTTTTTCAAGAAAAAATTGTAACTTTTTTTGCAAATTGACGGCGTTTTGGGGGGAGTTTTGCCCCCGCATTGCATTCTTCCCCGCAGAATGATACAATAGCAGCAGCAAACCATCGCCGCCGGACGTTTTTCCGGCAAATGACAGAAAGAGGGCTTTTGTTATGAGTATGAACACAGTTCCCGAGCGTCTGGCCGCACTGCGTGCCGCTATGAAGGCAAACGGCGTGGACGTCTATCTGATCCCGGTGGGCGATCCGCATTCCAGCGAGTATCTGCCCGACCACTACACCTCTCTGACCTACTTCTCCGGCTTCCACGGTGAGAACTCCAACTTTGTGGTCACCATGACCGAGAGTGCAGTCTGGGCAGACGGCCGGTACTTTGTGCAGGCAGAGAAGGAGATCGCCGGCACCGAGATCCAGCTGATGCGCATGGGCGAGCCGGGCGTGCCCACCGCCGAGGAATACTGCGGCAAGGTGCTGCCCGAGGGCGGCACGCTGGGTCTGTGCGGTCTGACCGCCAACTGTGCACTGGTCAACAACCTGAAAAAAGCGCTGGAGCCCAAGCACGGCAGCATCAAGACCCTGTTCTTGGAGGACGAGCTGTGGGTGGAGGGCCGCCCTGCCCGCCCGGCTACCCCGGCATGGATCCTGCCCAAGGAATACGCAGGCTTCTCCCCGGCGGAAAAGCTGGAGCAGCTGCGCGGCAAGCTGAAGGAGCAGGGCTGCACCGCCCAGCTGGTGGGCAAGCTGGATAATCTGGCTTGGCTTTTGAACCTGCGCGCCATGGATATCGAGTGCACCCCCTACGCCATGGCGTACTGCTATGTTACCCCGAATCGCGCCGTGCTGTTCATCGATCAGGCGCGGGTCACCCCGGAGGCTAAGGCAGAGCTGGAAGCCAACGGCGTGACGCTGGCCGACTACGACAGCATTCTGGACGGGATGGCCGCCGAGACTGAGCCGCAGACCGTGCTGGCGGAAAGCGCTACTGTGAACTACGCCGTGTATCAGGTGCTGGAAAACAATCCCGCCCTGACCGTGAAGGACGCCGCCGACCCGTTGCTTGCCATGAAGGGCGTGAAGAACGAGGTAGAGCTGGCACACCTGCGCGAGTCCCATCTGCGGGACGCCGTGGCCATGGTGCGGTTCCAGATCGAACTGGAGAACCGTCTGGCTTCCGGCGAACAGCTGACCGAGCTGACCGTGGACGAGATCCTGCACAAGTACCGCAGCGCAGACGATAAGTTCCTTGTGGAGAGCTTTGGCACCATTGCAGCCTACGGCGGCAATGCAGCCATGATGCACTACCACGCCACCCCGGAGGATCACGCCGTTCTGCAGCGCAAGGGCTTTTTGCTGGTGGACAGCGGTGCTACCTATCTGGACGGCACCACCGACATCACCCGTACCTATCCGCTGGGCGAGCTGACCGAGGACGAGCGGCTGTTCTATACCTGGACGCTCCAGTGCCACATCGACATCGCCAAGGCCGTCTGGCTGGATTACTGCGACTGCCACATGCTGGACACCATCGCCCGCGAGCCGCTGTGGCGTCACCTCATCAACTACCGCTGCGGCACCGGCCACAGCGTCAGCTTTGTGGGCAACGTCCATGAGGGCCCCCACGCTTTGAACGGCCGCAACACCACCCTGATGCGCCCGGGCATGATCGTCACCGACGAGCCCGGCGTGTACGAGGCCGGCGAGGTGGGCATCCGCATTGAGAACGAGATCGAGTGCTACCACAAGGCCGACAACCAGTACGGCACCTTCCTTGCCTTCCGTCCCCTCACCTTTGTGCCCATCGCTACTTCTCCCATCGTGCCCGGCGTGCTGGACAAGGAGCAGGTCGCTTGGCTGAACGATTACCACCGCAAGGTGTTCGAGCAGCTGGCACCCCGCCTGACCGAGGACGAGCGCGCATGGCTGGCCGAGAAGTGCGCCGCCATCGGCTGCTAATGCTAAAAAGAACAAAAGTCAGCTGCCGCTTGCCGTCCTGACTCTTGCCGTAAAAATGCAATTCCGGGCAGACCGCAGTCTGCCCGGAATTGCTTGATTTAAGATGATTTTTCCGCTGATGATGGCCAGAGCAACGCGGAGGCCATTCCAAATCGTCTACCCTGCAAAGGAAACCAAACCATGATCTTTCACATTGCGATCTGCAGCCCGGACGGTGCGCTGCGCAGCAGGCTGGAGCACCAGTGCATGGAGTTCTTCGCCCGGCGGGAGGACGCCTGCATCGTGGAGCAGCTGCAAAGCCCGGAAGCGCTTTTGCAGCAGGATGCCGCCGGGCTGCGGTACGAGCTGTACCTCATTGAGCTTGCGGCGGTAGCCCGGCCCGAAGGGCTTACGGCGGCGGCAGAGCTGCGCCGCCGGGGCCGCCGCGCGCCGCTGGCTTTTGTGGCCCGCACCCCGGCGCACGCATACAGCGCCTACCGGGTGGACGCCATGCAGTATCTGCTGCAGCCGGTGCACCAGCCGGAAGTTTCTGCCCTGCTCAAGCGGGCGGTGGAGCCGGAATACGGCCCCACCCTTACCGTGACCACCGCCGACGGTGTGCGGGCGCTGGCCTATGCCGAGATCGAATATCTGGAATGCACCCATCATATCGTGCACTTCCACCTGACCACCGGGGAGGATGTAGCCTCCCTCTCGCTGCGGGTGCCCTTTTCCGCCGTGGCGCAGCCGCTGCTTGCGGACGGCCGCTTTGTGCAGCCGCACCGCTCCTATGTGGTCAATCTGGAAGCAGTACAGCTGCTGGCACCCGGCGAGGTACGGATGCGCAGCGGGGCACGCATCCCCATTCCCCGCGGGCGGGAAGCCGCCGTCCGGGAGGCTTTCTGCGCCCGGGTAGGGTAAAAAGTAAAAAGTCGCTGCACATTCGTGCAGCGACTTTTTTGTTTAACGATTTATTCTTCCTTATGCCGGGGCTTTTTGCGGCGGGCGTGCTTTTGGGGCTTGCGGCGGGGCTTTTTGCGGGAGGGCTCGGGCTGGACAGAGGCATCGTTCAGGCGGGACATTGCATCCAGCAAAGCACCCTGCAGGCTGTCCGAGGGTACCCCGCTCTCCGAAAAGGCGAACAGGAATTTGTAGATCTGGGGCTGCAGCTCCTCGTACAGTCCAAGGCGGGTGTACACCTCCTTGAACAGCTGAAAAATCTGTGTCTTGTTCTCTACGATGCCGCGCAGGTCGATCTGGGTATGGCAGAGGCTTTTGGGGTTCTGGATATAATGATACCCGGCCTCGGGGATGGAAACGAACACCTCCGCATGTTCAAGATACCCCATGTTGAAGATCAGATCCTCGGCCCAGTGCACATCGGGCGCAAAGGCAAGCTGATTTTGCGCAATGATCTCCCGGCGGTAGAGCTTGTTCCACAGCACACCGTAGTAAAAGGATGCAGGCTGCTGCATCAGGCTGCGGGCGTAGTCCTCCCGGCTGTAAATGCCCTCCGGCAGAAAGCTATATTTGCGCACCTCAGTTTTCGGCGTTTCCGGTTCGATGCCCAGCGAAGTTTGCAGTGTCTCGAGGAAGTAACCAGTCTTGGTGGAATTTGAAGGAATCACCATCCAGTATGGGGCGATTACAAGGTCTGCGCTGTGCTGCAAAGCAGCCTGCACAAGGTTCTGGGTGTAATCGGGATCCAGTGCGTCATCACTGTCCGCAAACTGGATATAGTCGCCGTGTGCAAGGACAAGCCCGGCATTCCGCGTGCAGGAAACGCCCTCGTTTTCCTTGTCCACCACCACGATGCGTGGATCCTTTGCCCGGAACTGCTCACAAATGGCAAGGCTGTCATCCGTAGAGCCATCGTTCAGCACGATGATCTCCAGCTCCTGATAGGTCTGGCCGCAAATACTTTCCAGACAGCGGGAAAGCCCCTTCTGGGCGTTGTACACGGGCACAATGATGCTGACGAGAGGGTTCGTCATGGCAGGGCCTCCTTTTTTGACGACAAAATTTGAGTATTATTATTATCATACTCCTGCGGCACCCGGATTACAAGAGCGCCGCACTGTGGCAGTTTTGTGAAACCTTACGCCTGCGCCCAGTCCAGTGCAGTCCAGTCCGGCAGGAACTGGTCGCAGATGCGGCGCAAAGCGGGGGCGTCGGCGGCGCTGGTGGTGTCCTGAATGCCCACCAGATAGAAGCCGGCGTCATGGGCGGTCTGGGCAGCGTAGAGCGCGTCCTCGCACACGGCACACCCGGCAGGGCTTGTGCCGCCAAGGCGGTGCAGCGCTTCCATAAAGGGAGCGGGGCTGCTCTTGCTCATAGCACCCCGCGCCTCAATGTAAAAATCAAAGTATTCGTCGATGCCAAGGCGGGTCAGAACGGTGCGGCACTGGCTGCTCCATGTGTTGGAGCAAACGCACATCCGTGCGCCCTCGGCCCGCAGCCGGGCAAGGGTGTCCCGCACGCCGGGCTTCAGTTCCACCTTCTCGTACAACTGGGCGATCACCTCGCGCATCACGTCCAGATAGCCGTTCCTGTCCAGCGGCAGCGCATACTCCCGGATGAGGTACTGTGCGCCGTCCTCCATGCCCATGGTCAGCAGGGTCTCGTGCAGGTCTGCCTTCGGGGTGCGGCCAAAGCGTGCCAGCAGCGCCTCCGGGGCGCCCTCCCATACCACCACCATGCTGTCGGTCAGGGTGCCGTCCATATCAAAGATCCATTGTTTGCAGTGCATACGTTCCTCCTGTTGTGCGCCCTCCGGGCCGCTTTTATACTCATCTTCGGTTAGTATAGCACGAAACTTTCACAGGAAAAAGGCATGATCTCCGAAAATTCGGGAGAATTTTATCCCAAAGTATGGTATAATTATAACAATTTTAGAAAATACCGGGAACGTGCACGGGAGGGCTTGATATGGAACGCAGAGAACCCACGCAAAAGGCGCTGGTGCTGGCAGGCGGCGGTGCGCGCGGCAGCTATCAGGTAGGCGTCTGGCGGGCTTTGATGGAGCTGGACTGGCACCCGCAGATCATTACCGGCACCAGCGTGGGCGGGCTGAACGGCGCCATGTTCGTGCTGGACCTGTACGAGACTGCCCGGGATATGTGGCTGACCATCCGCAGCCGGGATGTGATGGAGCTGCCGGAGGAAAACGCCGACCTTTCCGCCCTGCACCAGTTTCTGCGCCGGGTGGTAAAGGAAGGCGGCATGGACGTGACCCCGCTGGAGGAGATCGTGGAGCGGGTGCTGGACGAGGATGCGCTGCGGGCAGCGCCCATCCGGTTCGGCCTCGTGACGGTGGAGCAGCGCGGGCTGCGTCCCCGAGAGCTGACGCTGGAGGATATCCCCGCCGGGCAGGTGCGGGACTACCTGATGGCTTCGGCGGCCTGCTTCCCCGCATTGCGGGCGCGGCAGATCGACGGGGTAAAGTTTCTGGATGGCGGGTACAGCGATAATATGCCCACCGGCCTTGCCAAGACCATGGGCGCAGAGGAGCTGGTCTGTGTGGATCTGGAAGGCGTGGGCATCACCCGCCCCAACCTGACCGGCCTGCCCACCACCATGATCCGCAGCTACTGGGAGCTGGGCGATATCCTGCACTTCGACCCCGACACCGCCAAGCGCAACATGGAGCTGGGCTATTACGACACCCTGCGCGCCTTTGGACGCATCCGGGGCTGTGCCTACGCGGTGGACAGCGGTGCGGACAGCAGCGCCGATGCCGAAGCCTTCCGCGCCGCCTTTGACGCAGTGCAGAAGGAGGTGCGGGAGAAGTACCCGGTCACCCTGACCGCCGACGCTGCTTTGCTGCTGGCACGGATGAAGGACGCCCAGCTTGCCCCGCTGGAAGCCGCCGCTGAGGACGCCGGGGTAGACCCCACCCACTTCTACACCACCCGGACGCTGGCCGAGGCGTTTCTGGCCGCGTGCGACAAAGAGCGTATGGAAAGCTTTACCCCGCTGTTTACGGGCAGCAGCACCGCCGGGCAGGCAGCGCTGGCCGCTTTGCTGCCCAATACATTCTTACAGGCGCTGGTGTGGCGCACTTTGACCGCACCGGCTTTGCCGGAGGTGACAGAAGATGAAGGTTTATAAAGGCGTATCCGCATCCCCCGGACTGGTGCTGGGTCAGGTGAGCCGGCTGGAGCACCATGTGGAGACCTTCAGCCACGGCCCTTTCAACCCGGAGCGGGAACTGCGGCTGCTGGCAAATGCCGTGCACACGGCGCAGAATGAACTGGACTCCATGGCGGAGCGCGCCGCCCCCACCGAGCAGGCCATCTTTTTGTTCCAGAGCATGATGCTGGACGACGAGGGCATGATGAACGAGGTGCGCTTTTGCATCAATGCGGGCATCAGCGCCTCGGCGGCGATGCATCAGGTGGGGCAGCGCTACGCCGACCAGCTTGCCAACATGAAGGATAACCCCTATATGCAGCTGCGCAGCGTGGATATTCTGGACGCCACCCGCCGGGTGATCAACATCCTGACCAACCGTCCCCGGGTGTGGCTGGCGCTGGATCATCCGGTGATCCTTGCCGCCGACCGGCTGATGCCCACCGACCTGTTCAGCGTGCCCTCCGGCATGATCTTGGGCGTCATCACCGCCGAGGGCAGCGGCCAGAGCCATGCCGCCATCATTGCCCGGGCAATGAACATCCCGGGCATCGTGCAGGTGGGCAAGGATTTTCTGGACGACTGCGATGGCCGCACCGTCATTCTGGACGCAACCAACGGCAACTGCATCCTGGACCCGGATGCCGTCGCCCGCCAGCAGGCGGAGGCCAGCATCTGCCAGCTTCAGCGCGAGGACGCGGAGATGAAGCAGCTGCACAGCCTGCCGGACGAAACGCGGGACGGCGAACCCTTTGAGCTGCTGGCCAACTGCTTCGGCCCGGAGGATATCGACACCGCCATGCAGTCCGGTGCCAAGGGCGTTGGGCTGCTGCGCAGCGGCTACATGATGCTGCCCGGGCGCATTCTGGACGAGCAGGAGCAGTATTTCTTCTACTGCTCCTGTCTGGCAGCCGCAAACGGCTGCCCGGTGACCGTGCGCACCTTCGACTTTGGCTCCGACCGCACCGTGGCCGATGCCAATCAGGGGCCGCAGTCCTCCAAACTCGGCCTGCGCGGCATCCGCAACAGCCTGCGCCAGCCCCAGCAGTTCCAGACCCAGATCTGTGCCTTGCTGCGCGCCGCCGCCCGGGGGCCGCTGCGGGTGATGTTCCCCATGGTGACCGATGTAGAGGACTGGGACGCCGCCATGAGCATTGTGGAACACTGCCGCCAGAGTCTGCGGGAGCGGGGCGTGCCCTTTAACGAGAACACCCAGTTCGGCGTGATGCTGAGCATCCCCGCCGCCTGCCTGACCGTGGAGGACTTTATAGCCCACGGCTGCGATTTTCTGGTCATCGGCACCAACGACCTGACCCAGTACACCCACGCCGCCGACCGGGAGCTGGCCAGCGCGGAGCGGTATTACCGCCCCGCCAGCCCGGCCATGAAAAAGCTCATCGCCATGGTCATGGAGGCGGCAAAGGCCGGCAACGTGCCGGTGACCATCTGCGGCCTGGCCGTGGGCAACCCGGTGAACACGGTGCAGTACCTGCAAATGGGCCTGCGCAGCTTCTCGGTGAGCCCGCAGAACCTGCTGCGGACCAAAAAAGCTCTGCTGGAAGCCGACGCCCACCCGGACGACACCGAGCTGGAATAAAGCGATAAAAGAAAGGGGCTGCTGCACGCTGTGCAGCAGCCCCTTTGTTTGGGGAACCTGCCGTGCATCTTGCGGTATGCACAGCAGGGGGAGATGGCTTTTATAAAAATGGTTCCTCAGTTCATGCGGCGGTTCTTGCGGTCCAGCACAAAGCCCGCGGCCAGCAGGAACAGACCGCTGAGGGCAGTGCCCACCACCGCCAGCCAGTTTGCACCGGTCTGGGGCAGGGCGGCAGCAGCGGGAGCAGCAGTGGAAGCAGCAGCAGCGGCTTCCGGCTTTGCATCCTGCACCACGTTCTGTGCGTCTGCCGGTACGACAGCAGCGTCAGCGGTGGTGTCTGCGGCGAGCGTGTCAGCCGGTGCAGTGCTGTCCTGCACAGGGGCATCCGGGGTCACGGCGGGGTCTGCCGGGGTCACCTCCGGGGTGGACGGGACGTCCGGCTTGTTGGGGGTATCCGGCTTGTTGGGCGTATTCGGGGTATTGTCGCCCGGCACGTCCGGTTCACTGGGTTCCGGGGTCAGTTTGGGCAGCACCACATGCTTGGTCTGGCCGCACTTGTCAATGCTGCAGATGTAGTCGGCGTAGCCGTCCTTTTCCAGCGTGGGCTCCACGACCTTGCCCACCAGCTTCCAGTCGTGCAGGTCCTCGTCCTCCAGCTTTTTGGTGTCAATGTTGGGGTTCTCTTCCATGTACTTGCGGTTGTGGACGACCTTGGTGAGGTCACCTTTGTCTTTGTCAGAGAGGGTGTGCTTCGCATTGTAGAGAGTGCCATAGGCTTCATAAGTGGCATGAAATGCATACTCATCAAGTGTTTTGGGCGCATCATAAGTGTCAGTCCCCAAAGTAGTGTTGCGGTAGAAATTGATGATAGCGGCATTGTCTTCGCCCAGATGGGAAGAGCCATCCTCGTTGTATTCTGCGCCCTCAGATGGGCTGATGCTATCATCTTTATGTGTAGAAGAGTAGTAATAATTGGCGGTGCCAATTAAAGGTAGGGGGTCACTGCTGGTCGTGTAGGCATTTACGGTCGTTTTTCCGGTAGAGCTGTTGATCGTAAGGTCCAAATTGCCCTTAACTGTGCCAATAGCGGGTTTGGAAGCGAGGTCGAATTTGTTGCCACGGGTGACGGCATTTACTGTTCCACCGGTAATATTGATCACAGTGGAGGTGCCTTCATGGCCATAACCGGTGCCGATGGCAACACCAGGAGCAACGGCAGTAACGGCAGCATTATCTCCGATGTTAACCGTAGCAGAAGACGGGCCACTGCCAATGGCTGCATGCTCGTTGAAGGTTTCGGCGTTTACTGATGCATTACCAGAAATTGTGATAGTGGCTTTACCAGAAGCATTAAGACCTTGACCGATGCCACTGCCAACTTCGCTAGCAGCAGTCACAGTGGCATTACCGGTGATGGTAATATCACTGTCGTATGACGCTTGATAACCGGATCCAATGCCAGCACTATCGTATGCAAAGGCGGTAACATCTGCATTGCCCTCAATGCGGATGTTCTTGCCGGTACCGTCGCTGCCACCGCCGATACCGGCGCCGTGAGTACCGCCGCTGGCAGTGATCTTACCACCGGTGATGGTAATGTTGGAAGTATGGGCATAATTCTTTCCATCGTGATATGAGCCGCCGCCGATACCGGCACCACTATAGTAGCCGCCTGCCAGCAGCGTGCTGTCCTCATCGGTACCGGTCTTTTCCTCACCTTTATCGTTCAAATCGTCCTTGATGGTCAAAGTGCCGGTGCCGTTTACGTCTGCTTTTTCAATACCGGCGTGATCTGAATTGCCGCTGAGAACGGTATTATTGCCGTTCAGTTCAAGGTTGGTGTCGCCGTTGCCCTTGATCTCGATGGGTGCGGAGACAGAACTCCAATAGGAGTCTGGCTGCTCAATGTCCACATTATCCAGGGTCACATCGGTAGTCTGATCTTTTGCCGTCTCCACCGTGATGGTATTTTCGGTCGGTTTGCCGTTGCTGGTGATGGTGACGCCGGTCTTGTCCTGATAGTCGTGCAGGATATCATCCTTGTCGTTCCGGGCGTAGCCGTCCTTCTGCGTATTGTCCAGCTGGGTCACATAAGTGATGCCGTCCTCTTTGGTCTCTACCGTCACACTGCCCTTGTTCAGATCGTAAGTGTCCGCAAACGCCGCTGTGGCGATGGACGAGACCATGGCCATCAGAGCCGCTGTGGACAGCACCCGCAAGGCAAACTGTTGTTTCACATTTTTCCGCATTGCAAAACCCTCCAAACAAAAAAGTTACAGAGACGTGAACGTTACCGTGAACGTTGCCGGGAACGATACCGAAAACCGGTAAAAACCGGAACTTCGGGGCAGAAAAACACATAGCTGTGCATTTTCATGCCCGGCGTCTCTTTGTAGCGCAAGTATAGTACTGTGCCGTGGAGAATGTCAAGACAAAATGCTGAATTTTCGGGGGGGGGGGTAGGCAATTTTGTGGAACGAGCACAAAATAAGCCGAAAATTTGCGACAGAATGACAGGGCAAACCTGCACAAAAATCCGGGAGCAGACGGAAAATATATCAAACCTGTACACAAAAAAGAACGACTTTACAGCAGTTTCAAAAGGTTTCGGGCAGGGTTTCGGGCGGAGCGGGCAAGGGCACCGCCCTGCGGAATGCAGGCAAGCGAAAGAGGGAGCATCTCCCGGCAAAACAAAAGAGCCTGCAAACGCACGCAGCACGTTTGCAGGCTCTGGAAGCAGCGGTTACACCCGCGCCGCACCCTGATCCAGAATTTTATCGAACCGGGCAAAGAAGGTGATGGTAGTGATGGTGGCCGCCAGAATGTCGCTGACCGGCTCCGCCAGGAACACGCCGAACACCGGGGCTGCCACGAGATGCGGCAGAATAAAGATGAGCGGGATCAGCAGGATGATCTTGCGCAGGCAGGCCAGCAGCAGGCTGACCTTCGCCTGCCCCAGCGCCATAAAGCTCTGCTGGCAGGCGATCTGGAAGCCCATGGCAAAAATGCCGGCCATGTAAATGCGCATGGCCCAGGTGGTGTAGGAAATGAGTGCGGAATCGGAGGTGAAGATGCCTGCCACGGCCCCGGGTGCCAGCATCATGGCCAGCCAGAACAGGCAGGTGTATGCGCCGCACAGGGTCAGCTGGAACCGGAAAGCCTCCTTTACGCGGGGCTTTTTGCCGGCCCCAAAGTTGAAGCTCATCACCGGCTGGCCGCCCTGGCACACGCCCTGGATGGGCAGTGTGCACAGCTGGGAGGCGCTGGTGATCACGGTCATGGCACCCACAGCCACGTCGCCGCCGTAGCGGGCCAGACTGGAGCTGAAGCTGATGGAGAGCAGGCTCTCGGTGGAGAGCATCACAAAGGTGGAGATGCCCAGCCCCATCACCGGCAGGATGATGTTCCGCTCCACTTTGAGATTTTCTTTCCGCAGTTTGAGGATGGTCTTGGGGCCGGTGAGGAACTTCAATATCCAGCAGGCACCCACGGCCTGACTGAGCACTGTCGCCACTGCCGCACCCCGGACGCCCCAGCCAAGACCAAAAATCAGGATGGGGTCGAGGATGATGTTGATGACTGCGCCGATGACTGTCGTGAGCATACTGATCTTCGCAAAGCCCTGGGTCGTGATGAAGGGGTTCATGCCCATGACCAGCAGCACGAACACCGAGCCGAGGATGTAGATGCGGCCATAGGCCACCGCATAGGGGAGAGTGGCGTCGCTGGCACCGAAGAGCCGCAGCAGAGCGGGCGCACCGGCATAGAAGCCCGCCGTCAGCACCACAGCGAAAAACAGCAGCATGGTAAAGCTGTTGCCGATGATTTTTTCGGCCTCGTCTTTATTGTCCTGTCCCAGCGCGATGGCCGTGCGGGGCGCACCGCCCGCGCCGATGAGCATGGCGAAGGCGTTCAGGAGCATAAGGATCGGCGCAAACAGACCCACGCCCGTCAGCGCCGCCGCACCGATGCCCTCGATGTGGCCGATGTAAATGCGGTCTACGATGTTATAGAGCAGATTGACCACCTGCGCCACCACGGCGGGGATCATCAGCTGCAAAAGCAGGGGCTTGACCGGCCCGCTGCCCATATCCTGTCGATTCTGTGCCATAGGTTCTCCTTTGAGTATATACTTCAAATTTGAAATAAATATAGCACACCCCGTTCTGCCTGTCAAGCACAAGGGAAAGGGCTTTTTGTATTTCCAGTTGACGGAAAGGCGGGATTTTGCTATAATAATTAAGCTGTATTGTGAATATGGAGCATTACTCAAGTGGTCGTAAGAGGTCGCACTCGAAATCCAAGTGGATGCTTCGCCGGATGTCTCCATATCACACGAGGGAACG
>OIXG01002222.1_pt1 | contig 15411 bp, 12 predicted proteins | sample 1587731 | NCBI WGS metagenome assembly OIXG01 (sample SAMEA3888908, study PRJEB22519) | human gut metagenome | biome: human gut; feature: human-associated habitat; material: faeces | place: Denmark | collected 2010
CCAGGATAGCTACCTGAGGCTGATTGATGATAGGTGTACCGAACAAAGACTTGAATGTACCGAAGTTCGTAATCGTAAAAGTGCCACCGGAAATATCATCGGGCATCAGTTTATTATCACGAGCCTTGAGTGCCAGTGAATCAATGGCTACGGCAAGTCCGTTCAGATTCAGACGATCGGCATCACGAACCACCGGAACAATCAGATTGCCATCATTCAGAGAAACGGCAATACCGACATTAATATGTTTCTTGAACAGGATATTATATCCCTCTACCGATACATTCACTTGCGGGTAAGCAGCCAGTGCCTTCGCCACAGCTTCTGTGATGGCAGGCATATACGTAAGTTTCACTCCCTCACGACGGAAGAAAGCATCTTTATTCTTATCACGCCACTTCACAAGTTTCGTTACATCCACTTCCACAACATTGGTTACGTGCGGGGAAGTATGTTTAGACATTACCATGTGGTCGGCTATCACCTTGCGTACACGATCCATCTCTTTTACTTCAACACCTTCTGCTGAGAATGTGCCGGAAGCTGGTGTAGTACGTTGTACTTCAGGAGTTGCAGCAGGTTTAGCAGACGACTGGGCAGGTGCTGTAGTTACCGGTTGCGGTGCAACGCTTGCAACAGGTTGCGGACTTGATTTAACAGCAGGTTGTGCCGTGATGGTACCACCACTTTGTTTCCGGACAATGTAACTCTTGATGTCCTTCTTGCTCACCCGTCCCTGATATCCGGTACCCGGAATAGTATCCAGTTCTTTAGGCTGAATGCCGGCCTCACGAGCCAACTGAAGAACTACAGGCGAATACCAACGTTCTTCTTCCGATTTTACAGCCTTGACTTGAGGAGTTTCCTCAGAGACAGCCTTAGAAATAACCGCAACACTCTCATCAGTGGCGGAACTTTGGAGAACCTCTACGCTATCCTCATCCTCGGAGTTTTCACCTCCGATATCGACAATAGCCACCACCGTACCCACAGCTACGGTATCTCCTTCCTTAAATAAAATTTCCACGACTTTACCTTCTACCGGAGATGGTATTTCGGCACTAACCTTAGCGGTATTTACTTCAAACAACACATCATCTTCTTTGATGATGTCTCCTACTTGTACCGACCATGAGATGATGGTACCTTCGGTTATACTTTCACCCAATTTGGGCATCTTTATTTCAAATCTTGACATATAGTTAAGTTTTAGGTTCTCGGTTTATTATATATACAACAAACAACTGAGTAGTAAGTTTTTAACTTAAGTAAAAGTTAATGCGGATTTATGATATATCCACTCTTTGCAGGCATACTTTTCCGCTTTCAACCGTTCGATGGCTTCCATATCTCCGGCAGAGAAGCGGTAAATCCGGTTATCGTCATCATCCACAAAGGAGTGAAAGAGCAAATGCATGAAACGCTTGATGTCCATAGGCTCAGACAAAAAGTCTTTTATATTCGCAACTTCACTCCGTACGGAAGGTACTGCACGCATAGTACGAGAGCCCGGTAAACGGCTTTCCATATCCGAAATCCCACGCCACATCATTAAAGCAATTTTTACAATGATGTGTACAGCCGGACACGAAGAGAGATACGCGGACTCCCTCACCGTTTGCAATATCACATGTTTTGATCTCTCCGTAATTCATTACAGGTGCAGTACCCTTTCCTTAATTTCCTGTGTTCTGCCCTGATTCCAGAACTGTGTTCCGATGTATCCGCAGGTACGTCTTGCAACGTTGAGCTTGCTCTGGTCACGGTTTCCGCAATGCGGGCATTCCCATACGAGCTTTCCGTCATCCTCGATGATCTTGATCTCGCCGTCGTAGCCGCATACCTGACAGTAATCGCTCTTCGTATTTAACTCCGCGTACATGATATTGTCATAGATGTAGCGGATGACCTGAAGAACAGCCGGGATATTATCCTGCATGTTCGGAACTTCCACGTAGCTGATCGCTCCGCCCGGGGACAGTGCCTGAAATTCAGACTCTAATTTTAACTTACTGAAGGCGTCGATCGGTTCCGTTACATGTACATGGTAGCTGTTCGTGATGTAGTTTCTGTCGGTTACGCCCTTTACGATACCGAAACGTCTCTGGAGACTCTTCGCAAAAGAGTAGGTTGTGGATTCCAGCGGGGTTCCGTAGATGCTGTAATCGATATTCTCCGCCTCTTTCCACTTCGTGCAGTAGTCATTTAACTTCTGCATGATCTCAAGACCAAGTTTCTTTCCTTCCGGCTCAGTTAATTTCTTCTCAATTAAGCTGTATACACATTCCCACAGGCCTGCATATCCCAGAGAAAGTGTGGAATATCCGTCATAGAGGAGCTTGTCGATGGTCTCACCTTTCTTTAAGCGGGCAAGAGCGCCATACTGCCAGAGGATCGGAGCCGCGTCGGATAAGGTTCCTTTTAATCTCTCGTGGCGACAGCGCATTGCGCGGTGGCAGAGTTCCATTCTCTCATCAAAGATCTCCCAGAACCTGTTCATGTCTTTTCTTGCGCTGAGTCCGATATCAACAAGGTTTACCGTCACAACGCCCTGATTGAAGCGCCCATAATACTTGCGCTCGCCTTCCCGGTAGTTTCCTGCATTCGCAAGGTTTCCTTTTACGTAGGAACGGTCCGGAGTCAGGAAGGAACGGCAGCCCATGCATGTATACACATCGCCCTTTAATTCCCGCATCTTCTTCGCGGAGATGTAGTCCGGAACCATGCGCTTTGCGGTACATTTTGCCGCAAGCTCTGTTAAATAGTAATACGGCGCATCCGGAGTGATATTGTCCTCATCGAGCACATAAATCAGCTTCGGGAATGCCGGTGTGATCCATACGCCGGCTTCATTTTTAACGCCGAGATATCTCTGTTTTAAGGTCTCCTCGATGATCATCGCAAGGTCTTTTTTCTCCTGCGGATTCTTTGCCTCGTCGAGGTACATGTAAACGGTAACGAACGGTGCCTGTCCGTTTGTGGTAAGGAGTGTTACGACCTGATACTGGATCGTCTGGATTCCCTTCGTGATCTCTCTGCGGAGACGCTCCTCCGTGAGCTTATCGATCTGATCCTCTGTCACAGCAATTCCAAGATCCTTCATCTCGCCGATCACTTCCTGACGGATCTTCACTCTCGATACCTGAACGAACGGAGCGAGATGCGCAAGGCTGATGCTCTGTCCGCCATACTGGTTGCTGGCAACCTGCGCGATGATCTGGGTCGCGATGTTGCAGGCTGTGGAGAAGCTGTGCGGGCGCTCGATCAATGTCTCGCTGATCACGGTGCCGTTCTGCAGCATATCCTCCAGGTTTACAAGATCGCAGTTGTGCATATGCTGTGCAAAATAGTCGGAGTCATGGAAGTGGATGATTCCCTGCTTATCCGCCTCAACAATATCTTCCGGAAGAAGAAGTCTTCTCGTGAGATCCTTGCTGACTTCGCCAGCCATATAGTCACGCTGTACGCTGTTGACCGTCGGATTCTTGTTGGAGTTTTCCTGCATAACCTCTTCGTTGTTGCACTCGATCAGGGACAGGATCCGGTTGTCCGTCGTATTTGCTTTCCGCACCAGAGAGCGGTCATAGCGGTAGCGCACATAATTTTTTGCGATCGCAAAAGCACCGATCGCCATCAACTGGTTCTCGACCATATCCTGGATCTCTTCTACGGACACCGCACGTCCCAGCTTATTGCACTTGTACTCTACATAATCCGCGATATCCGTAAGCTGTTCCGGTGCCAGATAGGCATTTTCTGTGGCGTTGCATGCCTTCTGGACCGCATTTACGATCTTGAGCGTGTCAAAACTTTCCTCCGCTCCGTTTCTTTTGATGATCTTCATCCCTGATTCCCCGTTTCATTTCATTGTGTTGGCAGAATTGTCCGCTTTACGCACAACTGCCGTTGCCTGTTTTTCTCTTCTGTCTATTCTGCTAAAAAACACAGCTGACCTACAGGTCCGCGCATTTACTGGCCGGCCTCAGGCATGTACATTTCAGTTGCTGATAGTTTTCTTGGTTGTATATACAGTTTGTTTTTTCAGAATTATACAGAAATTTTATCTGATTTAGATATTTTATGATTGATCTGTCGGACCTGCCGCCACAAGTCTCTTAAGGCGGTCATGTCATGTTCCCGCCACGTTATTTTTAGTCACTCACGCGAGAACGATTCTATTATAACTGTATTGTTCCCGGATTGCAAGGAGTACTGCTATATAAATATGATATACCAAAACCATATATATGGTGAAAAATTCATGATTCAAAACTATATATTGTTGTTTTTTGAATACAATCTACAAGAAGAGTCCCCTCCGGGATCGTCCCGGAAAGCCCTGGAAAGGCATATCCCGCGAGCCATTTTTCTGCCGTTTTAAGCGTCCAGAAAGCCCGCGGGACTGTTTTCTCTGCTCTTCTTACTTAAATATGTCTGCGCCATTCTTCAAGGCGGTAACGCTGTCTTTTCTTTGCGTCCTCCAGTTGTGCCAGCATTTTCGGAATATCTTCGTTAAAAGTTCCCGCAAGCACTACATAGTTGGACGCGTGGTTTGTCCGGAAGATCGTTCCGGGAGAATCAATGTGTGTTAAAAACAGCTCCATTTCCTCCACGATCTCGTCCGGGGTGATAAGCTCCATCTCCCCGCGTTTTACTTCCTCATTCATCTGGGTCCCCTCATAGAGGCGCAATGTCAGGAAGGAGGCATACTCCGGATTCATCTGATTGATCAGCTCCGCCGACTTGATGGCATGTTCCCGGATCCCTTTTCTTCCGCCGAGGCCGGAGATCAGCGTCACAGAGGTCTTGATGCCGCAGCGCTTCAATTTCTGTCCCGCCGCCGCAATCTGGGCCGCCGTCACATCCTTATGGATATGCTCCAGAACACGGTCATCGCCGGATTCCGCTCCGATATAGACCATCTCGAGTCCTGCTGCCGCTAAGGCTTTTAAATCTTCCTCAGACTTTGCCAGAACATCCTTTGCAGTCCCGTAAGAGGTGATCCGCTCCACATACGGGAAATTTTTGTGGACATAGGCTAAAAGCTCTAAAAGAAGTTCTGTCTTTACCACCAGTGCATCACCGTCCGCAAAGAATACACGGCTGACATACGGTCCGTAATAATCGCGGCATTCGTCCAGATCCTTCATGATCTCTTCTTTTGTCCGCACTCGGAATTTTTTCACCCGGTACATGTTGCAGAAGGTGCACCGGTTATGGGCACAGCCCACAGTCACCTGAATAATTAAGCTTCTCGCCTCGCTCGGCGGGCGGTATACGGTTCCTTCGTATTCCATATGATCACTTTCCTTTCCAATTAAAATGCCCCAAGTCTGTCCAGCCTGCTCAGAATATCTGCCCGTCTCTCATCAAACAGCAGATTCTTATTGTATTCAAAATATCGTTCACACTCATTTTCCTGTAAGAACCGCACGGCCGGGACGCTGGAGTTCAGTTCTGTGATAAACACCACCATCTCCTGACTGCTTCCGTACGTTCCTTCCATGAAATCAAAGGCATACTCCAGTGTCTGTCTGGCATGAGCGCACAGATCCTCAAGTTCTGTCCGTTCGTCACCAAACAGCTCCCGGAACCGGTCGAATATCTCGTCACCACCCGATAAAAGCTCTGCTTTCACAGTCTGAAGGTATCGGTTCATATCCGCTGCGATATCGGCACAGCGATATTTTTCCTGTCTTGTGAGAAGACCGGCTTTCTGTTTCTGCTCGGATGCCGCGGTGAATGCCTCGATCTGATGGGAGAAAATGTTGATCGGAGTCTGCGGCACTGGATTCATCGTTTCTCCGGCCTCCGTTTTATCTTCCAGACTTCTCTTGAATGCTTTCAGCTCCCCAAACAGCACTTCCAGATAATCCTCTTTCTGCGCATAAGCCTTAAACTCCACATCAAGCTTCGCTAAAATCAGGCTGATGATGGAAAGCTTCTCGTCAAACGGTGCCTTCGCCGCCTGCTCCATCAGGCCCTCATTGCGTTTTCCTTCCAGAACTTCATCGATCTGGTATCTCGCCTGATACTTCTTATATAATTCCAGATAGTTCGCAAAATCTTTTGCGATCCGGGGATGCTCAATGTACTGCACTACAACTTCCCGGTCACAGATAAGATCCACCTTCTCGCAGACCTTTAAAAATCCGGAGAGATCTTCCCACCCACGAGGTGTCGCAAAAATCTTGCCATCCACAGTTGTCTCCACCTGGTAAAAATACTGCGGCTTTGCGGTGAGGAATGACAGGATCGCCGGATGGATATCCGCCTGCTTCGCGTACTCTTTCCAGACCTCAAAATCCGCCTCCACATCGATCTTTTTGATGCGGTCCAGGGTCGCAATATCGAATTCCCGCACGGATTTATTGTATTCCGGCGGGTTTCCTGCTGCCACGATGATCCAGCCATCCGGGATCTTATGATTTCCGAAAGTCTTATACTGCAAAAACTGCAGCATGGCCGGGGCCAGTGTCTCGGACACGCAGTTGATCTCATCGATGAAGAGAAGTCCCTCGGAGAGTCCTGTGTCTTCGATCTTATTGTAGATCGCCGCGACGATCTCACTCATGGTATATTCCGTCACATGGACATTCTTCCCACTGTAAGTCTTCTCCGAGATAAACGGGAGACCGATGGCACTCTGTCTCGTATGGTGTGTGATCGTGTAGGAGACGAGACCGATCCCGCACTCCCGCGCCACCTGCTCCATGATCTGGGTCTTTCCGATTCCTGGCGGACCGATGAGCAGCACCGGGCGCTGCCGCATGGACGGGATCTCGTATTCCCCGTGTGCGTTCTTTGTCAGATACACTTGTATCGTATTTTTAATTTCCTGTTTTGCACGCTTGATGTTCATTTTTTATCTCCCATCCAACACTCTTCCGACGTCCTCCATCGACTCCGGGTCCAGAATCACCTTCATCGCCCAGGGCGGAACGTCCGCGTCAGTATAATTATCCCGCATAAACACGAAGGCCGTGTCATATGGCGGCATTTTCACCGGAAATGTCCCATATCCGTCCGTAAAATAGAGAAGTCCCCGCAGCCTGCTGAACTTTCCCGCCTTGATCATCTGGTCCACATGCAGGAATGCCGGGCGGAAATCAGTCCCGCCCATGCCATGGAGCTCCATGTGGTCCATGTAATTCCGAAGGTCCTCCTCGCTCTCGATCTTCACATCCTGCCGTACTTTATCGTCGCACTGCAAAATGTGGATATTGACCTTCTTAAAGAAGCTCTCCGACTGAGCCAGCACCCCATAGGTCTCTTCCAGGAATTTCTTCACCAGCTCCCCGGAACATGACATCGAAGTGTCGATAACGACCACAAAATCCTCGATCCGCCGGACTTCCTTCGTCTCAAGGGGCTCGATCAACGGCATATTTCCGTATAACTGCATGCCATAATTGTAGAATACATAGTCGAACGCATCCGGATCGATCTGGACTGTCTCCTTCAGCACCGAAAATTTCTGCAAAAATTTCCGGTAATCGTACCGCTCCCGGTTTTCCACCGCCAACTGGTCCATCAGCTCCTTGGAGTCATCCGCCGCCTCGTTGGAAAACGCCTCCATCTCCGCCTGCATCTTCTCCCGCTTGTCATCCCAATCGTTTTTTCGGTTCCGGTTGGGATTCGGAGATTTCTTCTCGTCCTCTTTCTCCCATCTGGAATGATCGTCCCGGCAGAATTCCCGGCAGAGCCGCTCATATTCGATCTCCGAAAGCTCCATCTCCTGCATAGTGTGATAGATGCTCTCCGCGTTCAGTACCTTGATCTTTTTCCTCAGACGTCCGTAAAATTCCGCCCGCACCGGGGACATCGGCAGATGGACGCACGGCTTGTGGATTCCATCGATCAGGGATTCCACAGCGATATCGCATGCCAGATTCCAGTATTCCTCCGCCCGCTTTTTTCTCGACCATGGGTGGACAAAAAGACAGTGGAAGGTCTCGTGCAGGATCATGCGGTTTACATAAACAGGATTTCTCCGGTACCAGCCGCAGATGTATCCTGTCTCAAATGATAATAAGGTTCCGTCCGTTCCGATTCCCTTGATGCTGTTGTCCGCCACCGGGAACAGACCATTTAAGGCCACGTCGAGAAACCGCATGGAAAGATACAGCTCATTCCTCGCGTTCCGTATGATCTCAACGCCGATCGCCGCCAGTTCTTCCAGCGCGCCCTGCTCTCTCAGGATCGGCGACCATGCCGCATCTTCTCTCATGACGATTTCTGACCTCCTCACAAATCAAAATCAAACTTTTTCTTCTTTACGCCAAACTTCTTCCTCTGGATCTCCATAAACATCCCCAAAAGCTCCGGCAGATGCTTTTTCGAGATCTCCGTGATCAGCCCCGACATCTTATCCGCCGTCAGCGGATTCTTTTCCGGTGTTAAATACTGTCCCGCAATCCATTTTATGGTCTCCGGGTCCTCAAGAGTTCCAAGAAGTACCTCATAAAGATTCTCCATAAGAAACTTTTCATATTCCTTTTTCGCGCTCTCCCACAGTCCTTTCGGATACTGCAGCCGGGTCACCGCGATCTTCGATGCCATGAGAACCGATTCCTCTGCTTTTTCATACACAAACATTTTATCATACCTGTCAAATCGGAATTTTCGTCCCTCAAAACAGTAGCGATACTTCTGCCCTGCACCGTGGATATTGGATACCGTGATCCTGGCGGGCGTATTTTCCACCGCCTCGTCGTAGTATTCCGGGAAGATCACACGCGCAGTCTCTATCTCCCCGTTCTCTTCCTCAAAAGTACTTGAAGCCAGTGATGTTCGTGCAGAGTCCGTGTCTCTCTCGTCCTGCATTCGATTTTGTCCGCTCTGTATAAACACATGTACTGTGACTCTCTCATTGATCTCCGTCACAAAATCCCTGAGTGCCGACTCTTCATCCACCCCCATATGCACAGTCAGACTCCTGATATTCCGGCAGCCCGTAAACACACCGCCGCCGACTTCCCGGAGCGCCCCGTAAAAATGGATCTCCTGAAGCTTCTCACATCCATAAAATTCATATCTTCCGATCCGGGTGAGTGTCCGCGGTAGATAGACTTTCTCCACCGTGCTCCCCGAAAATACCTTGTCTGCCAGTTCTGTCACCGGAAGTCCGCCCAGACTTTCCGGTACCACGCAGACGGCGCCTGGTGCCAAAAGCTTTGTCACACAAGCGCCCCCATTTTTCTCTTTAAATTCAAATTCAACATCCATATTCCAGTTACACTTATTATAATTGTTCAGCAGACCAGAACAATTAGTTCACAGACCTGCCGAACAGTTATGCTTATTCTTCAATCAGTTTATTTAACTTTCTCATCGCACTAAACCGGTAATAGTATACCAGAAATGCCAGCGAAGTGATACTCCAGCTTAACGGATAGCTCGTCAGCGTCGTGTACAGTCCCGGATGGACTGCGCCCGCGCCGAATACCCAGAGCACACGCAGGATACAGGTTCCAACACAGATGATCAGCATTGGGATCAGGGCATCGCCCACGCCGCGCAGCGTACACGGATATACGTTGACGCAGATGTAGCAGAACCAGAACGGCACCAGGAAGCGGATAATACTCATGCTCTCCGCCATGACATCCACATCGTTGGTAAAGAGACTGATGAGTACCGGACCTGCCGTAAACATAAATACACCAAGTGCTGCCGTAATGATCGTCGACATGAGAAGCCCCACATAGGTGCCCTTTTTCAGACGTTTGATCTTTCCTGCACCGAAATTCTGTCCCGCAAAAGTCGTCACAGAAATTCCCATGGCATCCATGGTCATCCAGAAGATACCATCAATCTTTCCATAAACTGCCCAGGACGCAATCGTATTCGTTCCGTATCCATTGATGTTTGCCTGAATCAGGATATTGGAGATCGAGTACATCATGGACTGGAGTCCCGCCGGAAGACCGATCTTTATGATCCTCTTTAATAATACCGGCTCCACACGGAGTTCCTTCGGGATAAAACGGTAAGATTCTTTTGTCCGGATCAGCGTTATCATAACGAGTACTGCCGATAAAAGCTGGGACATGATCGTCGCAAGCGCCGCCCCGGCAACTTCCATATGAAAACAGACTACAAACAGGAGATCCAGAGCAATATTGGTCAGGCAGCTCGCCACAAGGAAATAGAGCGGTCTCTTCGAATCTCCCACAGCTCGTAGGATCGCAGCGCCCATGTTATAGACCAGATTTCCTATGATACCCAGGAAATAGATCCTGAGGTATGTCACAGAATATCCAAGGATCTCTTCGGGAGCACCCATGGCCCGGATCGCAGCCGGAGTGAAGATCTCACCGATCACTAAGAGTGTCACACCGCCGGCCAGCGCCAGACAGAACGATGTGTGAACCGATTTCTGCACCTGCTGGTCTTCCTTTGCCCCATAGAACTGGGATACGACAACGGCCGCGCCGGAGGACATTACGACGAAGAAACCAACTAACAGGTTGATCAACGTTCCTGTCGTACCCCCTACCGCGGAAAGTGCTTCTTTTCCAACGAATTTTCCAACGATCATGGCATCTGCCGTGTTGTAAAGCTGCTGGAAAAATGTCCCGAACAGGATCGGAAAGAAAAAGAGCAGAAGCTGCTGCCAGATCACACCGTCCGTGATCCCGTTGTAACCTGCCGGATGATTCTTCTTAAGTGTCATATCTTCACCCTCTACAAAATCCGCCATGCATGGATCCCGTTTGCAGTCTTTTCTGAATGCATGGCAATTGATACTTCCGCCCTGTATCTGTCGGCTGCGGACACAGGGCGGAGGTATGATTGATCAAAGGCCGGCTCTTTCGCTGCCTTTAAAGGTTCTTTTTATGATTACAGGAGATTCTTTCTGAGTTCCTCGCCGCTCTTTGCGGAAAGGTATGCCGGCGGAATGTCAAGAATGGTCTTGCATCCGCTCATTCCCTCCTGTTTCATGCGGAATGCGGCGCGGGCACAGCAAACGATCACGGAGGAAGTGAACTCCGGGTTGGAATCCAGTTTCAGACGATACTCAATCACATGTGTATTCTCCTGATTCCATCCGGTCTTTCCGTTTCTGATCACGAAACCGCCGTGCGGAAGCGTGGAGTGGTCACGCTTCATCTCTTCCTCGCTGATGAAATGAACCGTTGTGTCATAGTCGGAGAAGTAGTTCGGCATCGTTACGATCTCTTTTTCGATGCGTGCAAGATCAGCACCCTCTTCAGCAACAACATAGCACTCTCTTGTGTGTTTCTCTCTCGTTGTGAGCTCCGGAGTCTCGCCGTTTCTGATTCTCTCCAGCACGCTCTCAACCGGGACTGTATACTGTCTTGCGTCCTTCACGCCATCAATGCGGCGGATCGCGTCGGAATGCCCCTGGCTTACACCTTTGCCCCAGAATGTATAGTCTTTACCATCCGGGAGAATTGCATTTGCGTATACACGATTTAAGGAGAACATACCCGGATCCCAGCCTGCGGAGATCACTGCTACATTTCCTGCTTCCTTTGCCGCTGCATCGACAGCTGCAAAATGCTCCGGAATTCTCGCGTGTGTGTCAAAGCTGTCCACTACGGTGAAATATTTCGCATACTCCGGTGTCTGCACCGGAAGATCTGTCGCACTTCCGCCGCAAAGGATCAGGACATCGATCTTATCTGTCATATGTTTCGCTTCGTCCGCATGGTAAACCTTTGCGCCTTCGGTCAGGATCCTGACATTTTTCGGATCTCTTCTTGTAAATACTGCCGCAAGCTCCATATCCGGATTTTGTTTGATGGCGCACTCAACGCCGCGTCCAAGATTTCCATAACCCATAATTCCGATTCTGATCGTCATATTGTTCTCCTCTTCTTTCTTTATTTAATGTCGCTATCTCCATTTTACCAATCGACCGTTATAGTGTCAATTGAAATAAGTTTAACGAATTTGTCTCCTGTTTCTTCCAGATACACCTGCAAAACCTGCCACCGGAAGGTTCTTCTGGGAACGCGGCAATGAAAAAAGAAACAACGGAATCCGAAATCCTTTTTCTCAAAGATCCCTGAGTCCGTTGTTTACATATTTTGTAACTATTCAGTACCTTCATAGTTACACGCAAAAATCCATTCCAGATCAGCTTCGCTGATGGGATTTTTGCCCTCCAGCCTATGTTTTCTTACGGTCAGCGCAGCAAGTGCGCAGACCTACTGAACAGTTACCATATTTTTTTATATTAATGTTTTTCCCTTTTCATAAGCACAAACGCAACGCCCGCCGTGATGAACTCTGATACAGTCACCGTAAGCCAGATTCCGTCTACACCAAAGAGTGCCGGGAGAAGGAACACGAACACGCTGTTTAAGATCACTCCGCGGAGCAGTGTGATCGTTAAAGAAAACCGCGGTCTCACAGTAGACTGGAAATACATTCCGCTGATGATGTTCCACTCGCTGACTAAGAAGCAGAGGAAATACAGCCGGATCGCCGGGACCGCCATTGTGAGGATCTCCGGTGTCGGGTCCAAAAACAGATAGGACAACTGTACCGGGATCAGCATGCCGATCGCAGTGAATATGAAGCCTGCGGCAAATCCGGTCCGGACTCCCAGTTTTCTCGCCTCGCCGACTCTCTTCAGGTTTCCCGCGCCAAAGTTCGCGGAAAGCAGCGGCTGTACTGCCTGAGCGATACCGTTGGAAATGGACGATGCCACAAGCGCGGTGTTTGTGATGATTCCATAGACCGTGATTCCCATCTCTCCCACGTAAGCGAGGAGCTGGCGGTTAAACAGCAGCATCACGAAGCCGTTGGAGATCTCCAGAATAAAGCTTGCGAGCCCATTTCCGAGCACCTCCGGCACCCGTCTCCACACATCGCTAAATTCCAGCTTCAAGTGGTTATCTTTCGAGAAAAAATGGCTTGCGAGGATCAGCACCGTGAGTGTCGTTCCGGTGGCTGTCGCCAGCGCCGCACCTCCCATTCCCCATTTCATGATAAAAATGTATACATAATCCAGGATCACATTGGTGACACCTCCGCTGATCACGCCCGCCATGGCAAGCTTCGGCGCACCATCGTTTCGGACGAATGCCTGAAGGAATGAAGACAGGGCAAACATGGGAGCCGCTGTTGTGAGCACAGTTCCGTAAGGCACGGTGTATTCATTTAAGAGTGGGGTATTTCCCATAAAAGTAATCAGAGGGTTGAAAAAGATTCTTCCCAATATCAGAAAGACTGCTGACAGAGCAAGCACCACACAGAGTGCCGCCGTAAAATAACTTCTGGCGCGTTTTTCATCGCCGCGTCCTCTGGAAAACCCAAAGAGAACGCTGCCGCCGACTCCGCACATCATTCCGATCCCGAAATATGTGTTGTAGAGCGGCAGTAAAATATTCATCGCCGCAATACCGGAACCACCGACTCCGCGTCCGATCATCATCGTGTCCGCCAGAATATAAATGGAGGTCACGAGTGTTGCGCTGATGGACGGCACCAGGTAACTGAAAAATACCTGGCGGACCGGGGATTCCAGCATGTTGATCTGTTTCATAAGTGTTGCTCCTCAATATTCTTCAAAATGTATTTCGATATACCTTGTTCTTCTTTCTAACAGCAATATTTCAGCAGCTCTTTTTGCAAAGCTGCTGATTCCTTAGTCTGCGATGTTAAAATTCGTCCTTGCATATCCTGCCAGCGTGTCTGCCATCTTTTTTCCATACTCTGCGGCAAAATCATCAAGGACTCTTTCAGCGATCTGTTTCCCCTCTTCCCCGAAGATTGCTTCACAAACTTCCCGGTATGCCCAGTAGGAGTGAGCGCAGTGGTACTCGAAAGATCTGAGGCCTGCCGGATTTTTTGCCATATTGGACTCCGGCGTCAAACCGGCGTTCCGGATCGTCTGTATACAATAATCATGGTCATGGAGTGTCTGGGAGACCTCATAGCGAATCTCCGGGTTGAAACCTCGGGAAATGGACGCATCCAGGTCCTTACAATAGAGAAGCCCCGCTTCCGGGAGTCCCATATTCTTAAACTGGGTGTGCCACGGACAGACATGGATGTGGATCTGAAAGTCCGGGCTTAAGCTTGTCGTCTCGGACTGGTTTCCGAGTCCTTGTGCTTTCACCTCTTCCGTGTTGACCCATTCACCGTACTGGCAGTATGTCTCATAAGTCAGAGGTTTTCCGTCCCGGATCGCCCGCTGTGCCATCCGACGTCCACGCTGTTCGCCGTAATATCGGGTGGCATGCAAAAATGCCGCCTCGCCGCGGTCACCGAAGATTTCCTTCAGGTAAACATAATATTTTGCCGCGATAAACGCGTGTGACAGTTCTGTAAATCCCATAATGCTTCCTCCCGTCCTATATTCTATTCTTCTGCTTCACCATAGCGCTCTGGCTTGTATACAAAGTCCATGCTGCGGACAGACTCATTTTCCCGCATGACCAGATATCCGCGTGCTTCTTATTTCATCTCTCCAAGAATATCCGACAACTGCGCAAACTGTGCAAGGCTTAACGCCTCGCCGCGGATCGTCGGAGTGAGTCCCATCTCTGCGATCGCTGCCGCGATCTGTTCCTTTGTATACGGAAGTTCAGGCGCATTTCCGAGACCGTTCTGCAGCGTCTTTCTTCTCTGATTGAAGGACGCGCGGATGATCTTGAACATCAGGGCAGGATCCTTCACCTCAACTGGCATCTCCTTATGTCTTGTAAGCCGGATCACCGCTGATCCCACATTCGGGCGCGGGATAAAGCAGTTCGGCGGTACGTTCGCTACGATCTCCGGCTCCGCGTAATACTGGACAGCCAGGGACAGAGCGCCGTAATCCTTGGACCCCGGTCCTTCCTTCATGCGGTCCGCAACTTCCTTCTGGACCATGACGGTAATATTGTCGATCGGCACTCCGCTCTCAAAGAGCCCCATGATGATTGGGGTCGTGATATAGTACGGCAGGTTCGCAACGACCTTGATCGGCTTTCCGCCGTTGTATTCCTCGGCCAGTGCCTTGATATCGACTCTTAAGATATCCTCGTTGATGACGGTCACGTTGTCGTAATCCGCCAGTGTCTCCTTTAAGATGGGGATCAGGTTCCGGTCGATCTCAACGGCTACAACATGTCCGGCGTTCTCCGCAAGGTACTGGGTCATGGTTCCGATTCCCGGGCCGATCTCAAGGACGCAGTCATTCTTTGTGATTCCGGCTGCGGAGATGATCTTCTCCAGTACATGGGTATCGATCAAAAAGTTCTGACCGAACTTTTTCTGAAACATGAATTCATACTTCTGTATGATTTCTATGGTATTCTTTGGGTTTCCCAGATTCGCCATTTATTTCTCTCTTTCTATTTTGGACTGCGCTTTTGCGCAGGTGCTTTTATTTACGCGAACAACGAGCCAAAGTCCGCGCTTGCGCGAGACCTTGGCGACTGTCGCGAT